>Ga0207639_10000182_pt1 | contig 49339 bp, 61 predicted proteins | sample KBSCornC32_FD_184299 | JGI IMG/M metagenome (GOLD analysis project Ga0207639, IMG submission 184299) | Corn rhizosphere microbial communities from Kellogg Biological Station, Michigan, USA - KBS Corn C3-2 (SPAdes) (version 2) | ecosystem: Host-associated > Plants > Roots > Rhizosphere > Soil ... | reverse complement strand
GCTACAGTCTGTTGTTGCGGAACGGGTACGGTAACTGGCTGTTGTGGCTGAGGTTCTGGCGGTTGTGGCTGTGCTTCCGCTGCTACCTGGGGCTCTGCCGGCGGGTTGCGTCTGGCAATCTCCGCCAGCTCCTGAGAGCGGATCCACTTTTCTTGAGCTTCTCCTACCGGGTCATGGTCGAACACATCGGCGCCGACCTTCCAGCCTTTAGCGGCGTCGGGTGCCGGCGGTAGTGCCGCGGCCGGTCTGGGCTCTGCCGGTGGTGCTGCCGGTTCCGGTGGCGCCTGGAGGTATCCGGCGGGCCGTTGAGGGGGTTCGGCTGGCTGCCGGGCGTTTAGATCGGACTGCAGGCTTCGGGCAATCTTGCCGATTTCGGCAGCTCGCCTTAATGAGCCCGCGGCATGCGTCACGGCGCCGGCCGCCATTGCGGCATTGATGAGGGTCTGCCCGCCAGCTTCTAACGCGCCTTGAGTATCGCCCGCCTTCCAAAGACGTGCCACTTCGGGCGCCTGGTCCCATACCGCTTTGCCGGCCTGGGTCGCGAAGATGGCAGATAATCCGGACTGAGCCACACGGGCAGCTTGAGCAGTCGCCGCCGTAGTCGCTTCCGCCGCCATCCCGAGGCCTCCGGTCGCTGCCACGATTCCCGCATTCAAGGGGCTTGTCATTCCGGCCGCGCCCTTGAGGAGTCCTCGAGCTATTCCAAACGGTGCCGTCAGAATCGGGTGCGCGGCTTCGTCCGCCAGGTTGTGAGGGATTGCCCGGTCGATATCGCTCGAACTGATCAGTGGGTCCTCGAGGAATTTGCGGGCGTCCGAGCGGTCGTCTACCTGGGGAGGTGCCGCTACTGTGCGCTGAGTTGAGAGGAGCTGAGGCGTTGCCGTGCGGGGGAGGTTGGTACGCGGGTCGAGTTCTTCAGCTTGAATCTGCGGGCCGGTTCTCGTATCGGGAACGGGTGGTGGAGCTGCCGCCGGTGCTGGCGTGGTTGGCGCCGCGGCTGCCGTGCCGATCTTCCACCCCTTCCCTAAATCGACTGGGGGCGGAGCTGTGGCGTCTGTCTGATCGACGCCGCTGATTTTCCAGCCGTGCCCGAGGTCGCCCATGTTATTTCACGAAATAGGTAATGCCGTCCTTCTTCATCCAGGTGTGGCCGTCTGGTCCCGTAGCCTGCTGGCCTTCGGGAATCTTCGATTGAATGTCCTGGGGCGGAGTTGCCGCGCCGGCCGCTTTGGCCTTCTGGGTCTGGTAGGCGCCGATCTGGAAGCCAAGCGTATTCAGTTTGGCCTTGGCTGCCTCCTGGTCGGCGGGCTTCATCGCCCCAAGGGTCTGGCCGATCTGGAGCCGTTGCGCGTGGAGTGCGTTCTCTTTGGCCTGAATAGTTGAAATCGTTTTCTGTGCGAGATCCTGCCGCTTCTGATCGAAACGATTCTGTACGCCGGCTTGCCCTGGTGTCGGTTGCCCTGTTCGTCCGTTGCCCGTGCCCGCTGCCCGAATGTTGGCCGATCCGAGGGTAGCCGCGTTGTTCCCCGCTCCAACTTGCACGCGCGTGGCGTTGGTGTTGTCGTTGCGCGAATTTGCGCCGGTCTGTACCCCTGCTGCGATATCGGATTTGGTGATATTGTTCGTCGCCGCAATGTCCTGGCGGGTGCTGTTGGTGTTCGCGTTGTTGTTCTCGCGGGTGTCATTGGTGCGGGCGTTGGTGTCTACCTTCGTTTGGTTGTTGCTGTCCGCTATTCCCTGCCGGGTGTCGTTCGTTACGCGCGAATTGAGATACTGCGCGACGTGATCATTAGGAATCGGAAAGTCCGCGGGAAGCCCGTACTTCGCCTGGTCTTCCGGAGAGAGCCGCAACGTAGTTGAATTCGCGCGCTTGAGGAGTTGGGACTTATTCGCCGCCGCCTGGTCCTGTTCCTCTGGCGTGTAGAGTTCGGTTGACATCTTATTGCCCTGCGCGGTGGTGTACTTCACCGTGCGGGAGGCGTCCGCCTTCCGGGTGTAGTCCGGATTCCCCGCCTGGGTATCCAGTCCAGCGATTGGTACTCCGGTGGACATCGACTGAACACCCGGGCTTGTGACCGTGCCCATAGGGCTCACTGGCCGCCCCATCTCTCCTAGCGCCTGCTGGTTAAAAATGTCCTGCATGGACATGTTCTGCTGGCGCAATGCCTGGTCCGTCTTAAACTTCTGGTCCGCCTGCTTCTGGTTGTGCATCTGCAAACCGAGCGCATGCCCTTGTAACAGGCCTTGAACCAGATCGGGAATAGGATTGGAAAAGCTGCTGATAGCCATTGGTTGAGTCCTTTTTAGAGGCCGAGCAAACTGCCGGCGATCGAGCTGCCGCCAGACGCTGCCATTCCGCCTACAGTTCCAGCGAGCCCCATGATGGTGCCGAAGATCGACGGGCCGGGCTTTGTCTCCGTCCCTGAATTGGTGCCGCTCGATGAGGTGGTGCCGTCCGCCGTGGTGGTCGTGCCCTTCATGGAATTGAGAAGCTGTTGCGCGAGGCCTGAGCCGTACTGCTGCTGTTGCTGGCCCATCTGTGCAAGCTGGCCTTCAAAGCCGGATTGTGCGCCTGCACGGGCGAGATTCGTTTTCAACATCGCATCGCCCATTGCTCCTGAGCTGCCATAGCCGCGGCTGGCCATCTGTGAAGAGATTTGACCCGGTACATTCGCGTAGCTGGCATTGATATTCTGCAGGCCCGCATTCCGCATCGGCGCCATTGCCCCCATCGGGTCGGTCATCGACTTATTGGAGTACCCCAAAAGCTGCTGCATGAGCTGTTGCATTTCAGGCGTGAGAGTCGCCTGGGTGCTCGTGCTGCCGGACGTGGTGCCGCTAGACTGTTGCTGCCCGGTCGTTGTGCTCTTCTGTTCGCTCGGGGCAAATAGCATTGACATGATGTGATCCTTCAAAACTCTGTTTCGTTAATCCGTAAATCCAAACGTCCCGCGGCTGTCCATTGGTGAGGGTTTGCGCTTCAAGTGTTCCCTCTCGTTTGGCGCCGATATTCACGACCAGCGAACCTACCGCGAGGTTGCCGGCCAGTACCCGGAATTCGAGCTTGCCGAGTCCCAAGGCGAACATCTCACTTACCGCTTGCCTGCAGGCCTTGACCGCTATTCCCTTACCGTGGAACTCCGGTTTCAGCAGCACATGTGCAGTGCCGAGCCAGGGTGAAAGCCGCTCGAAGGTGATCAGTCCGCCTAACTCACCGTCGCCATAGATTGCCCAGGATTGCTGTTGGTCCCACTTCATTAACTGGGACTGGATGAATTCATCGAGCGTCTTTGGTGCGAAGTCATCAGCGATCTTTTCACGGAAGGTCTGATACCAGCGATAAACACGTGGTAGAGCTTCAAATGGAAAGGGTGATTCAACTCGAATATTCATTGATTCAACCTGGAATCCGCAGTGGTACTCCGTTGCTCCCGATAGGCAGATAGGGAGAGCCTTCGCTCCCTCGCGCGCAACTCGCAGGCTCTCGCCCTATGCCTAAACAAAGCCACGGAGTATTTGACCAGTTGAAGGTTAAATCTTAGAATCTTCATATATGACTCAATTGGAAATACTGCAAGCTGCCAGACTTGGGTATGAGGGCAAACTAGCCGAAGTCGATAGAATGATCGCGGCAATAAAAGTTACTGATGTGCCCGTGGCGCGTGTCCCCCGGATCGGTCGCCCGCCGAAACTGAAGCCAGTCCCCGAATTGGCAGCTACACCCCGCAAGAAACGCAAAATGAGTGTGGCTGGTCGAAAGCGGATTGCAGAAGCCACCCGGAAACGTTGGGCCGCCTTCCATGCCGCCAAAAGGAATGCAGCATAGCGTCACGCGACCTTAACCGCGTTAATGGTGGTGTGGGTGATCAGGCAGGTACCCGCAGCCGTTCCACCGATTGAAGCCTGGAGCTTCACCGTCGTAGTTCCGCCGAGGGTGACAATCCAGCATTGGCCGGCCGTCACTATTTCATTGCCCGCCACAGCTTGGCTATACGTTTGAGCCTGTGCGGCCTGTAAAACGCCACCCACATTCAGAACTCCGACGGCGGTACCACCCTGGTTGGTCGAGAATGCAAATATCGCAGTGATCAGCCATTTACCAGCAGCGAGCGATACGGTTGCTCCTGCGACATCCGTCACAGTGCCCGATAGCGTGAGGGTGGCGGTTGCCGCAGCCGAGGCCGTTGATAGTGAGGGCGAACCGCCGCCGGCGCCTACAATGATCTTGCCGGCCGCATCGGTCCCAAGCGTTGCTGCTGAAACGAGGCTAGGAATATACACATCTTCCGCCGCGGTGCCCAGGGTAACGGTGTGATCGCCATTCCCTACTGCTGTTGCTCCGATCACCGTTTCATACACTGCCGTATTCTGGTGGACATTCGAGCCCGTTCCAATGCAGGTGTTATTACTGCCGGATGTGATCGGAAGTCCCCCGGTCGCATATCCGGCGCTCACGCCGATGCAGACGTTAAAGCTTCCGGTATTGATATTGAATCCCGCACCCTGGCCTACCAGAGTGTTGCTACCGCCCGTACTTAGATGTCCGCCACACTGCGCGCCAATTGCCACGTTGGTGTTGCCCGTGCAAAGTGGTAAAGCTCCCGTACCTACCGCGGTGTTGCTATTCCCTGTGAGATTCGCCCCGAGCGCTTGCGATCCAACGGCCGTATTCCCGGAGCCATTGGTCATGAGCTGCGCCGCGAGCGCACCCACGATGGTATTGTCGCTGCCCAAAGAGAGCTGCATCACGGCTGAGCCAACGGCCGTATTTCTTGCCCCGCTGTAATTCGAGAACAGGCAGTTATAGCCAATCGCGGTGTTGTCGCCGCCCAAGGCATTCAACGTCAGGGTGTGATACCCGTAAGCGACATTAGGCGCCGTCTGTGAGAAGGAAACACCGCACCCAGGAAGCGTGCCTATTCCGGTTCCCGAGATTGGGCCAAAGGCCGATGAATCGACCGAATTGAGGGCGAAGGTCGTGGCGTTGATCACCGTGATTAACGGTGTGCCATTGCAGGCCGCCCAGGCGCCCGTAAAGCCTGAAATGGTGAGCGGGTCGCCTGAAAGCATCCCGTGGTTTGCAGTGAATACGACCGGGTTTGCATTCGTTGCCGTGGGCAGGTTGATCTGACGCGCCGCGGTGGTAAGGGTGATCAGCCCAGCCGTTACAGAGCCCGCGGTAATTGCCAGGGGAGGTGAAAGCACATTGTCGTTGTACGTGATGATCGTGGGCGTTCCGGTCATCGGGCCGGTCACTCCATCGAGCGCCAATTTGATCGTGGTCCCCAGTGGCAAGCTGCCCGGCAGTAGCCGCCGATCGCTTCCGTTCAGCTTTACCCACGTGCCGGTAAAGCCCGTCATCAGGATACGGTTGCCGATGCGTTGCCCTGAGCCCGAGAGCAGGCCGGAATATTTCGAGGTCTGCAACGTCAGGGTGGCATTGTCTTGCAGCCACGAAAGCGGACTGGATACGGGCCGGTTGCAGTCGCCTACCTGTGTGTTGGTGGCGTTCGCTTCAATCTTTACACCCCAACCAGTACCCGTGAAGGTAAAAGTGTTGTCGTCGATCTTGGTATAGTCCGCCCAGTTGACCCGGATACAGGAGATATTTGGGATCACATCCGCGCCCAGGTAGTTGCCGCGGACTTCGACGTTCAGCGAGGGGTCGCCCGGTTGTCCGTCGATATCGATCATGGCGTGATTGGCCGAGGTGTTGGCGGTCGGATTCTCGATGTTGTTGTACAGGATCTTAATGCGGTTGCCTCGGATCGTATGAATCGCGCTTACCTTCGTCGTGATGTTGTTGCCCTGAATCAGCAGCTCTGAGGCGCCCGGTACGAGGTCCGCGTAAACGCCGGTATTTTCTCCTGTGATGGTGTTGTAGACAATGATGTTGGAATCACCGCAGCCTACAAGGCTCATGCCGCCATAGATGACATTCCCGGGCCCGATGATCGACGTAAACCAGCGATCCAGGTAATTCGGATTGATCAGCATGACTCCCCAACCGCCCAGGGGTCCGAAGAGAATATTGCTGATGGTCATGTGCGCCATATAGGCGGTTGACCCGTCGATGACGAACGCATGGCGCGCCGGTGTTCCGCCGTTCGCCCGAATCCAGAAGCCGCTGTAAACCAGATTCAGGAAGGCGTCCACGTTGGCGCCGCCTGGGTTATAGACGCGGATGACATCGGTAGTCGCGCCCACCGAGGCGTCAATCCGAAGCTGCGTCATCCAGCCTTCGCCCACGATGGACACCGGCCGGTTGACGAGGATCAGCTCCGAGCCCGTGCCCTTCAACAGATACTTGCCGCGGGGAACATAGAGCGTTCCACCGATCGGTAGCGCCCGAATGCCTGCGGCAAAGGCCGGCGTATCGTCGTGGACGTTATCGCCCTTGGCGCCGAACATCTTGACCGAAAGGCGATCGCCTTTGAAGTCCGCGGTACTTTGGCTTGCGCTGGGCATTACACGTCTGCTGTTACAGTTCCGGTGAGCGCTCCGAGTAGTGGAACGAGAGCATTGAAAGCTACGGTGAAGTGGTCGGCATCGACCACGGTTGCCACCCAGTTGTCGTTGAGGGCCGCCCAGGTGAGAGTGGCGCCTGAGATTGTGATGGGCGCCCCTGTGGCCATGCCATGCGCCACCGAGGTTAGATGAGTGGGTGTGGCTGCTGTGCCCGCGGTGATTGTGATCGTGTAAGGCGCCGTATAGGAAACAGGCAGACCGTTGAACGTGATCGAATCGTCACCCGCCACAATCGTGGTCGTGCCGGTGCCGCCTCCGAAGCGCGTTACTACCGTGGCGGCCGGTCCGTCTGAGGTTTGCACCCGGCGGAAACGATCGTTCAGGGCTTGAAGGAGTTCATCAGGCACGCCGCGGATTGGGGAGATCGGCAGGTTCATTCGTCAACGCCAACGTCAACCCATTCAGGAACGGGTGGCGTACTCTTCACTGGCAGCTTGATCTGAGAGTAGGATTCGCCGGTCGGTTCAATCGGGACGGTAAGCGCGCTGTACGTCTCGCCTGTCGGTTCAACCGGCAGACTGAGCTTTTGAAAACTTTCCTCGGTGGGTTCAACGGGTAGCGCCATTTTCGAGTACGTTTCGCCAGTGGGTTCAACGGGTATCGATAGCGGGCTGTACGTCTCGCTGGTTGGCTCCACGGGTAGCGCCATTTTGGAATACGTCTCGCCGGTAGGTTCCACCGGAATTTGCACGGGGCTGTAGCTCTCGCCTGTGGGTTCCACCGGCAGACTGAGCTTTTGGAAACTCTCTTCGGTCGGTTCTACCGGCAGACTCATCTTGGAAAAGGATTCGCCGGTAGGTTCCACTGGCAGCTCGAGCTTGGAATAGCTCGTACCTGTTGGTTCTACCGGCAGATTGATGGCCTGATATTCGAGCCCCGTCTCGACCACGGGCAGCACGTACCACGCCCACTGGCCCGTTGGCAGCTCCCGGGCCCATACCCTTACGCCGTAGAGTTCCGTCTGTCCACCAGCCGCGGGTACGTATCGCCCGGTGCAGTAGTGACCCTGCATGGTGCCCGGCAGCCGCGAAGAAACTGGGCGCCGAGTGCCCGATGGAATCGTGAAGCTGAACGTCTGCGCCAATGCACGGCCGGGAATGTCGGTCTGCAAAGTGAACACACCTGAACCCGTCGAGGTTAAATCGATGTCCACTTTGCCGAAGAGATAGTTTTTCTCGAATCCCATGTTTCGTTAAAATTGACCAATGCCCCGAGGTGACCAGCTCAGTACGGTTTCGGTTCGCTTGTCGGCAGCCGATAGCGCCTGGCTCGCGAAAACAGCCGCGGCAATGTCGCAGCCTTCTGGCGCCGTCATGGATAGGTCCTCTGTGCTCCGGGGACTGATAGGGGCTGTCGCTTCCGCCCGCATAGACCTACGAAACTGCAGGAACGCGGCCGACATACGCCGCGCGATCGCCGCCCGGCTGAAAGCTCAGAGTTACCCGCCGCCGCCCGCGCCCGGTGCAATCGGTACGGTCTGCCAAACCTCGCCGCCATTGAGTGCAGAGCCGTCAATATAGACGCCGATGGGTCGCACGTACATCACGGCGCTATACAATTCAAACTGTGTGGTTGAGCCTGGGACAATCTGCGGATAGAATTCCTTCGCCCTGATTCCATCGAAGGGAATCGTGAGCGTAACCCGCTTGCTGGTCGAGGTTGGAATCGAGACTCCACCCGTCGCCGGCGCCGAGGTGGGAAGCCGCATAGCCAGCGCTCCGCCCGGCATATCGGTAAACAGTTGCAGCGCTGCTACTCCGTTGCTCGAATAGACGAGCGTGATTTCCTTCAGTTCATTAACGACACGAAATGCCATATCAAACCCCCGTAACTATTGATCCTGTGACCCACGAATCAAGTTGACTGCCGTCTACGTACACACCAACGGGCAGCAACCTGGCGCGGAATCCATACACCTGAAATTCGGTATTTCCTTGAAGCTGGTAGCGAAACCTTCGCCCGTCGATCGGTGCCAAATTGCCGCCGGAATCTTTGAGCACGAACCGCAACACCTGGCGCCCTGTCGAAGCGGGAATGATCACCGTACCCGAGGAGCGAATCGTCATCACGCCACCTGGAATGTCGGAAGAGATCGTCATGCCGACAACGCCGGGCGTGCTGTCAATATCAATCTCCACCGCGTCAACCGTGCCCACCCCTTCTAAGCCGTGGTCGATGATCCCTGAGTCGAACGTCCTGCCCTTCCGCGCTTCCAGGTAGTAATGGAGCAAGAGCGGCGTATCGATCGTTACCGGGTTGGTGGCTGCGCCGGCGCCTGTGATCCTGACGGAGAGATTACGTGCCCGAACCGGTAACCCTCTGAGCGCGTTTATCCCATAGGTCGCCGGATAGACCAGTGGGAAAATCTGCCGCGTTAAGGCATTCGAGCTGAAGGTGGGCAGCGTAAACGAGTCGTACGCCGTGGCGTTGCGGTTGGTGCGAATCTCGATGGTGAGGACCGAATTGTGCGTGTTATGCACGAGCACCAGGTCCGCCCATGTTTTTTCACGGTCGGGCCGGTCTGCATCGAGATAGCTTGACTGATAGCCCAGTGCCGCGCTGGAATTGTACGCACTCTCAAGCGGAAGGACTAAAGACGTTGCCGCCCCACCCAGCAATTGCGTGCCGGTGTCGAGGTACGAGTAATACATGCCAGATCCACCAGAAAACCAGCGATCGGTTTCGATATGGTAAATGAGGATTACACCGCCGACTGAGCTAGTCGGGCAGCTCACCCAAATACGGCCGTTGCGGTGGCCGATGGCGAATTGACTACGGAAGGCCGGATCGAGGGTCGTGAAATTCTCACAAGGCAAATCGCGGAAGAGCGGTTCAACCTTTAACGAGATTTTGGCCGCGGAGTCGTTATTGAATTTGTACACTCCATCGTTGCCAATGAAGTAGTCGCCTACCGAAGTCGAGACTACAGACCGCACGCTCACAACGCCCTGGTTGGGTACGATGGGCTCGAGCACGGCATTCGACGCGCCGAAGTCGCCCAGGTGCCGCCAGATCGAGTGTTGCCGGTAGATCACGCACATACCCGCCCGTACGGTGATTGCAAGAATGGCGTCCCCTGAATCGGTGCCCACGTCCAGCCAATCACCGTCATAGGCGTCACCGGATCCACGGAAGAAGGCCGGCTGTAAGGCCGGTGTCCACCAGATCCGGTTAGGGTGTGCCGCCGAATTGGCAACCACAATGCGGCCGTTATAGGCCTGGTTCGCGATGATGCTTGCCGCCGGCGCCGCGTCGTGGTCCGCCTCGAGGATCTGGCCGAACCTGAGCAGTGACGTGTCGTCTAAATTGTCGATCGGGTTGCCGGTGTCGTTGAACGTGGCGCCTAACGCGATCGGGCCGTCTATGTTCACGAGGTACGGCGCCGTGTTCGCGTCGAGCGAGGCGCCGCCGTATGCGGGAATCTGCCGGTAGATATTCCAGCCGGTTGCCCCCGCGGGGACCGTGCCCGCGCCTTGAGCAATCTGCGTTGTGCTGAGATCCACTGCGGGCGTGAGCAGAACTGCCGGCGAGGGGTTGGTTTCGCCCAGGCCGGGGAGAACCCACGTCATGCGGTAGTTGTCTTCGTAGAGGTGGAGCTTGGCGCCGGCGCCGCCGTTCGGGCCTGCTGGTACGGGCGGTCCGGTGCCGACACTCACGCCCAGGTCGGTAACAGTGGGGGCGGCCGTCGAAGCAAGGGGCGTCCAGTCGGAGGGGGTTGTGCCATTGTCGCGCCGCTGTTTCCCTGTACCCCGGTTCATAATCCAGCAAAAGCCCGCAAGCGAGATCATGCCGAGCGGATAGGTAGTGTCGTAGCCGCCTTCAATGGCGCGGCCTACCTGTGCCACCGTGCCCGCGCCGCCGTAATAGACGCGCCCGTCCGCTTGGCAAAGGCTGTCGATAAAGGTGAATCCAGGGACAGTGAGCGATGTGCCGAACGATGGCGCCTGCTCGAGCTTGCCCTGTGCGCCCGCGAACCACCCTGCCAGGTCGAGCGAATCGCCTTGTGGGGTCTTCGCGTCTCCAGGGGCCAGTAAATCTAATCCGCCGGGTAGGACAAGCAAGGGCTCTAATTTGTACGCCATGTTAAAGACCGGGCCCGAAGTACTTCACGAGTGCCGCTTCGTAGAGCTTCAATCGAGCGGTTGCGTGCTGCGCCAGGTCGGGCTGTTCTGTTTCCGATTCGCGGCCGTACGCTCGAGCAATTACCGCAAAGGCCAGATAACCTTTCAACGGCGCCGGCGCCTGTACCAGCGTGTTGACCTTCGCCACGTCCAGATCAAGCGGGTACACCACACAAATGAGTGGTAGCGCTACCGCGGTGGTTGGCACGGGCGCCAGTCCCACCGAGTCGAGCCCGATGGTGTCCTGATACCAATGGTCGGGCGTGCCCGGGGCGGTTGCATAGGCCGGGTCGCGGGCTTCCAGTTCAATCGCAGTTGCCGGCCGCAGGGATGATGTTCCAGCGGAGATATGAATCGTGGCGAGTTGGCGGGAGGGTAGCGGATAGATAGCCGTGCCGCCGGCAGTCGTCTGCGAAGTGTCGCGCTCTACGAAGACCATAGCTTCGTCTGCGAGCCGCTTCAATGCCTCATCGCACCACTGGATCAGGTCCGCTTCACTCCAAAAGTAGAGGTGTGCGCGTGTGTCCGCGTGCAAGGTGGGAAGCAATTCCGTAATCACCTGCTGGCTGTCGAATTCGCCGCTCATGAAAGTTTTGCCTGTCGCTTGATGATTTCGGAAACCAGCTTGGAGCGATCGAACAGGGCCAGCTCGAGCGGTTGCACATCGTAGCGAGCCGCCAGCGATCGCGCGCGCGTGTAGTCGCCAAGTTTTTGCATGCTGTCGAGGAACGTGTTGAAGTTGCCGAGGCCTCGAGCCAGTTGCTGGGCGCCTTCCTTCAGCCGGCATTTGTAGACGCCGTACTCGACTAAATCCGGATGGTTGGCCGCAGGGATCACCGGCGTATCGCCTGCGAGCAGTTGCGCCGGCGAATAGGCGTAGGTAAATCTGGCCGTTACGGTCTGCTGTGGGGTGACCGCGAGCAGATTGCACCCAAGGGTTGCGTATCGCGCCGCCGTGCCCGCGGTTGCCTGCCAAGCGGGGTTCATGGCGTCCAGCTCCGCCAACGTTGACGGCCGCAACCTGATGCCTGCTACGGTGATTCGGAGCGGTACCAGGAAATCGGTCAGGCTCGAGCGTTGCGCGTACCAGCAGCCAGAGAGCGGGAAGTCTACCGTCTTTTCCAAACAGAGGCTGAGCAGTGCCGCGAGTTCCTGGCCCTCATTGATGGCTGCGAGTACTTCCGCGGCCGACACCGAAATAGGCGTTACGGGATCGTCATCGATGCGGGTGATTACACGCGAGCTGATTTCAGCAACGGTCAAGGCTTCAACTCCCGAACGGGTGCCCAGCTGATCGCCCGCAATTGCTTGATACCTGCCGCCTGGAAGGCCTGGGTGAGCTTGACGATGAGCGCGCCCGGGTCATCCGTCCGTGACATTTCGGCCGAAATTACTACGTTGATCAGGAGTGAATCTGGCATACTCGCTTCAAGGAGATTGATGTTCGATGCCTACAGCTAAGAAACCCGCGAAGAGTGCGAAGGCGAAGCCTATGAAGAAGCCCGCCGCGTCGTCGAAGAAGAAAGCCTAGAGAGAGCGCGTCTTACTCGACCGCTCCGCAGTGGGGCGCGCTTCCGCACATCCCCGGGAAGGTCCCAGGAACACAGGTCGTAAATCGCCTCTTCCCACTCGTCCTCAATCACTACCCGCAACCTCGATACCTACGGTGCCTTGTGAAGTACGGATCCATCGTCAGCTCACAGCGTGCGAGGCCTTGCGCCTCTGTGGCCCGCATACCTTTCAAGAGCCGAGCAGCTTCCACACTGTGAAATTGCGCGCCGGCGTAGTCCTTCAAATGGGCCTTGAGCTTGGCTGTGATGCCTTCGACCAGGGCGCCCGGTTCCATCCAGATTTGCAAGAGCGTGGTGGTGGTCGCGAGGTCGGGCCCGCCTGCAATGTATTCGTAGGGAATCCCGATAGCCAGATTGGGAGAGGGGAATAGTTTCACCTCCATATTCGGTGGAGTACTCGCGTCGTCCATCGAACTTGCCCAGGCCATCGGTGAGCCCGTACTGTTGTAGAACTGGCCTAATTGCGGACTGGTGAGACGGCGAAGCGGGCCGTAGTCCCAGGAGGAAAAGGCGTCCTCTTGCAACATGGTGGCATTTGCCGGCAGGCTGTAGATGGATTGAGAGATCGAATAAGCCGCGAGAGTAGCGGTTGGCCCTTCATACGGCCGGTCGAGCGTGGCCGTCGTGGCCGAGACGAAGGTGAAGGTGTACTGCTCGTTCCGGCTGGTGATGCGGAACTGGCGCCGCGTCATGCCGGCCGCCCAGGTCGTTCCTACTCCTGTGATGGAAGCCGAGCCGAGCACTACCGAAGCTGTGCCCGTCGAGTAGGGTGCAACGGTCTGGAGTACCGCCTGAACGGTGAGCCTCGACCAGGGTAGTTCGCTCAGAATCTCCTGGTAGCGGTCGTTACAGAAACCCTCCACGATGTCGAGAGACACGCTGGGGAACATCTGAGTAAGGCGAAGTTTCAGGCCGCCATACGTCATGGGATCACGATACTTTTCGTCCAGCCGTTCTGGCCGCCGCCGCCCGCTGTCGAGGTTCCGGTACCGATCGCGCCGCCCGAGCCGCCCGTGACTACCAGCGAACCGCCGCCCACTGTGATGGTTTTGGCTGCCAGGATCAGGACACCGCCGCCACCTCCGCCACCTCCGCCCGTATTCGCTCCGCCGGCGCCGCCATTCGAGCCCGCGGCCGTGATGGTGCCGCCGGTGTAGTCGATCGAGCCGCAGACCAGTACGATGGTGCCGCCGCCTGCGCCTGCCGCTCCGCCCGAAGATCCGCCGGCGCCGCCAGGTCCGCCGCCACGCGGGAAGGCTGTACCTTCTCCGATGAAAAGCGATTGCCGGTTAACTGCCACGGCATTACCGCCGCCGCCCGAAACACCCGAAGTACCTGCGGTGCCGCCCACTGAAACGGTCGAACTATTGAAGAGAGTAGCCGGCGCCGCGGTGCCGTTCACTGCGCCAAATCCTCCGCCGCCACCCGTTGCGCCCCAGTCGCCGCCCGTTGCCGAGGATACATAGCCCGCGATCGTGAGCGTGCCTAAAATGCTGCAGGCGCCTGTAACCCGGATGATCGCGCCGCCCACATTCGACCCGTTCACCGTGCAGGTGTTGCCCAAGCTGACTGTGAAGGACGAATAGTAATACTCGCCAATGCCCAGCGAGCCCGAACAGTTGGAAGCGCCGAGTGAGCCGTCACCCGGCCAGGAGAGCCAGCCAGGCGCGGTAGTGGTCGAGGCCGCCGCTGCCTTGCCCACGGCGCCGCCGTTGGTGGCTACACCCCAGCATTGCCCGGTGGTATTCCACACGAGCGCTTGCCCGTCGGTTGGGGCGAGCGGGTTGCAAAGGTTCTTGCCTCGTAGCCTGGTGGCATTGTTGCCGAATTGCGCCGAGGCCGGTACCACCAGCAGCATAAGCAGGAGAGCAGCTTTAATCCAGCGCATAGAATTTCCTTGAGATGAGAGTGACCACACGCGCCGCGCCCTGATTCACGGCCGCCGCAGTGAGGCCCGAGCGTACCTTCAGCACGTCAACGCCGGCGAACATGGAAGGGTCAACCGAGATGCGCTGGCCTGCCACGGCGCCCGCGGTCGGAATGCTGATTTCCACTCCGCCGTCGTCGAACATGTCGCCAAAGGTTGTACCGTTGTCGTCTGACGCCTGGAAGCTGAGCGCCGCGGCTGTCCATGCCGCCGGCATGAGAATGGCACAGAGCACCTTATCCCCGAGCGCGATGGCGCCTGAGAGGGAGGCGCCGTTGGCGATGGTGACTGTTGCTACCGATTTGTTGCGCGCCATTTAGAGCACCGTTACTGCGCCGACGATTGGCGAAATGGTGAAGGTGATGTCATAGGGCGTAGTCTCGGTTAAAGAGCCCGTGGGTTGCACCTTGATGGTGAGCTTGTTCGCGCCGGCTACGATCGTCCAGGCCAGGGTGAGGGTGCCGGCCGAGACGGTCTTCGCCTGGTTGGTCGCGAGTTCGGTAACGGTGCCGGTGATGGTGGCCGCCTTGTTCACACCCGAGTAGGTGACGAATCCCGAGAGCGCCTGGAAGTCCGTTCCATCGGTTGCCCGCACGACATAGTGGAGATTGCCGCCCACCATTGCCGAGGCTGCGCAGGCCACATCTACCAGTGAGGTAGCGGCACTGTCGATGATGGTTTTCGAGGTCGCGTTGATGGCGCCGCGGCCGGTCGAGTCGATGCGATAGAGGACGGCGCCGGTCGAGTCCTGGAGCTCGAGCAGGTTGGCGGTCTGTCCTGCTACTCCTTTGATCGTCACCGGTACTTTGGCGACGGATTGCGCATCGGTACGCATCGCCTTTACAAGAAGGCTTGAAAATCTCGTTGATTCGCGATTGGTGGGAACGGCCATGATGATGATTTCCTTTTGGTCTGCTGGCTGCCCTTGGGCCGCTCAGGATATAGCTTGTGGGTTGGGAAAAGTAGGGAGGCCCTTTGGGAGCCCCCCTGGTTGAGGTTTGCTAACGGTGAGACTTTCGATTATGCGCCAGGAGTAGCGTATATAGCACGCCAACCGTAGGCGCCGTAAGTGGCCCTGTAACGCATATAAACAATGCCCGTCTCATTTTTTTCCACGTAGTCCGCCTTGGTGTAAGGCGCCTTGCGGTCGAGCCAGAGCAGTTCGGTTTCGTCCGGAGGCCCGATAAGGCCCCAGGCGTCCGGGTCGGTCAAATAGGCCCAGGTGAGGGACTCGATGACTCCGCCGTTCTCGGTGTACTTGAAGGCGTTGGCCGTGTTGTTTGCTGTGTCCGAGCGCATCTGGCTCTTCAGGATTTCCGCCACGTTCCAGCGGTTCTGAGAAGCGGTGAATACGCGCGGGGTCGGCAGCATCTGCAGGAAGCCTTCATGCGACTTGATCAGTTCCCAGTCGGTGAGTGCGAGTTCCAGAGACGCTACGTCCAGATCGGCCGCAACCGACAGGATATTGCTTTGCGTGCCGCCCGATTTCACTAGCGGGTGATCGCTGGCGAAAAGCGCCTTGCCGTCTGGCAGTGCGGTTGAGTTGCCGGCCGAGTCGGTCAGGGCGAATCCGTTATTGATGACGGAGGCCGCCTGAATCTCGCGGGCCTGGAAGATCGAATCGGAGAGTTTCACCGAGCGTTTGCCGATGATGCCCACCTTGTCGTCTTCTACCAGCTCCTGGCTGGCGGGAATGCCGAGCCCATATTTCACGGGCTTGAACGTTTTGTTGAACCCCTGAACGAAGTTATCGGTCGGGGTGTCTTCGCCTTCGCCTACCAGGGTCGGCAGTCCGACGCCGGCCATAAACGAATACTGCTCGATCGAGCGCGTGGTGGTATCGCTCGAAAGGAACTGTTTCGCCATCGCCTTCTTAGCGTTGAAGCTCTTCCAGATTTTGGCATTGAGCGCGGGGAGCATCGTCTCATAAAAGAAATCGGAGAATTGTCCACGAATCATCATGGCTAGATGCCCGCCTTTTGGTCGGATTCAACCAGGTTGTTGAAGGTCACGAAGACCTTGGCATACTGCCCCAGGACGTTATCGGGGGATTGGTAGAGGCCTCTTACTTTGAGGTCGAGGGTATTGGTCGCGGCCAGTGAGGTTTCCGAAAGCGAGTGCTTGGAGACTTTGGTCGAGGCGTTGCCCGCGGTAAGTACGAGGTTGGCCGTCTTCTGAAGGCTGGCAGCTACCAGGAAGGTAGCGCCTGAGCCATCGCCCTGCACAATAAAGACCGCATCTTTCGCAATGATGATCGTGTGATCGGTCGCGGTCGAGACGGCGCCCCACTGGAGGTTGACGCCGAGCACGGGGGTTGTGCCCGGGGTGATTGCCGCATCGATACACAGATTGGGCTTGGTGCCCGCGGCTGCGTGGGTCACAGCATCGCCTACGAATAAGGCGGTACCGTAGCCAACTAGTTTGTGGGCTGGAACCAGAGTTCCGGCTGCCCCGCTAAGTGTGCGCATCGTTGGCCGAAAGCCAAAGGGCGCGTTAGGATTTGCCATAGTGAAACACTCCTAGAGTTGTTGGTGTTGCCTCATGGAGCGAAGACAATGGCAGGTGAGGTAAACCGCTTCCGGGTGCCCTTGCGGGACGGTTGGATGGAAGCGCCTGCTTCGCGTGGTCGGTTACTGCTGATGACGAGGTGAGGGTAGCCGTAAGCTACTTTCTAACCGCCTTCCCGAGCCGTCGCCCGAGTTGGCCCCTCCTGTAATTCTTTAGCGGTCTACTACTCCGCCTTCGGCTTTATGCGCCTGTTCAATCTGCGCTAAAAGCTGGTTGCCGCGGTCCCGGTAGTGCTTGCCGCGTGCCACTGCTCGAGCTTCCGGCATCTGTCCGAGCACCATGCCCTTGACCATGACCGCATCGCCGGCCTTCTTGTGGCCTTCCGGGTACTTCACGACTTCATAGTCTCCAGTACCGCCGCCTTCCTTCACCCGGGCGCCTGATAAGAACTTCGGACGCATGCCCGGTGTGGTGTAGCGGTCGGCTACTTCCTTGAGCGGGTCGCGGGCTTCATACGCGGGGAAGTCGCGCTCTTTTACTTCGTCGCGCCGTTGCTCGAGCGCCTTGCCGAATTCATCCTGTCCGAGCGTTACGCCAGAGGCCTCGCGCACGTTGGGGCGAGAGTTGAACTCGACAATGCCTTCATCGGTCAGATTCCAGTCCAGTGCCGCGAGCACATGCCCGGGTAGGTTGAGGTCTGCCACTAGCACGCCGTTGATATGCGCCTGGAGAATACGAGTCTCGCCGGTCGGGATCTCTTCGGGACTGCGATTTCCTGGTGACTCCGGAATGCCGGCCGCTTCCTGCCGTGCGCGTTTCTCTTCGTTTTTCATCGTCGCCTTCCTGCGCCTGCTGTCTCTTTACGCGAGGCCTTGAATTCTGCCTCTGTAATGCCCATCGACTTCACGATCGAGCGGGCTTCCGAGCCGAGCATGTCATCGTCTTCGACTTCCGCCCTGTGCTTTGCCCTGCCGTCCTGGGAGTTGGCGCGTGCTCTGCGATCGCTTTCCGGTTCGGGCCTGTCGTCGTCATCGTCGCGCCTGGGTGCGGCTTTGGCTTTCAATGTGGCGCGTGCGGTTTTGGCTGCCAGATAGAGGGCTGCCGGGCTCTTTACCGCGCTCGGATCCATCGCCACGGCTTCCTGATAGTGCTTGGCCGTTTCCTTGTAGAGGTCGGATTTCTCGTCTTTGAGTTCCGGGAAGTCCGCCAGGATCTTGGTATCCGAGCCCATCTTCTGCCGCTCGCGGTTGATCATTTCACGCGAGACTTTGACGGCCGTATCGACGGCTAGCCGTTGCGCGTCGGCCGCGGTGATGAAGCCACGTTTCTGGAGTGCCTTCACTCCGGTGGCTGCGAAGTCATCGACCAGCTTTTCCGGTGTGTCATCGTCATCGGCCGGGGTTTCTTCGGCGTAGAATTCGCTTCCGTCTTCGGCCTCGGGTTCGGCTGCCTGCTGCTGTTGGCCGTTGCCGCGTGCGTGTGCCGACCAGTAGCGTTCAGATTCGCGGGCTTCGTCGCGCTCGCGTCTGAGTGATTCCGCTTCGGTGCGGGTGAGTGGTACGTATTCGTCTTTTCCCTGGCCTTTAGCAGGCACATCGGGGTTGGGTGGCTCGTTGCCGAGCACTTCATCAGGTTCCATATTCTCCTTGGATTCGGCGAACTCTTAGCGGGCCTTTGTATCCGTTACGCCGTATCGTTTGTTGTGCCCAAGATCGACTACGGTGAGTCGGAATGGCGGATCCTGGCCCGGCTTCTTGAGCGCGGCAAACTCCGTAGCTATCGAACTCAGCACGGCCGTAAGAGCCGCATGCGTGTCCTCTTGCCCAGGAGCCATCTGTATTTCGAGCTGAAATACGTAAGTCATTTCAATCCGATCGAGTGGCCGAATTCGGTATCGGCGTACAGGTCTTTACGCTTGCGGACATAGGCGCGATCGCATTTCACGCACATCACGCGGTAGAGTCCGTTTTCAAAATGAATGGCCATTCTCCCGTCAGGGCTGCGGAGCTGTTCTCGAGACTTGCCGCATTCACTACAGGAGCCGTTGAACTGGCCGGTTGATAGTGCTTTGAGCGCTTCGAGGTGCCGCCATTCGCACTGTTGGCAGATCTTCACTCCACCTGGTTGGTGGATGATATCGGCAGGCCATCGCCACTTTTGGCAGTAGTGGCACTGTTCACCGATCTGAAAGGCCGGGCTCATTTAGCAGGCGCCGGGCCCGGGCTTACCTGCGAGCATCTTATTGCCGATACCTTGCCACGCGGGAGGCGGGCCGGCCGTCTTCGCCGCGGGCTTGCCCTTCTTCTTTGGTGCACCCTTCGCGAAGGGCGGAGCTTTCTTGGTGAACATCGTCAGTATCCTTTTTCTTCCAGGCGCTTTACTCTGCGCTCCTGGCGAAGTTTGTCCGCTACTTCGTGGCCTGAAACGCGGTTGACGCGGGTTAGCTCGGGTGCCGGTTCGCCGTGGTCGTATGCCGGGGTGTCGCCGCCTGGGTCGGGTTCCATACCAGCGGTGGGGTCGTGCACGATAGGAATTGGCTTCTCTGCCGGCGGTTCGGGTTCGTGCCCAAAGCGTGGAGCATCAGGGGACATAAACATTAGGCCACCTGTTCGTACTTGCCGCCCCACGGGACGATCATCTTGCGGAGTGTGATGATATTTCCCTTGGGACCGGGTAGCGTGACTTCAAAGCCGTTCGGGCGCGAGTCGGTCGGGCCTACATTGAACCAGCCGGGCGAGAACTCGATACCGATGTCGGTAACGTCGGGGGTAGCGTTCTGCTTACCAACCAAGGCGTTATTGCCCTTGAGGATCTCGATTGTCGAGATTACCGGCGGTCCCACCTGGTCGTAGCCGGGCATTCCATCGGGTGAGCCATCGGCAGGCACAACCACCCACGAGCGATCACCAACGGGAGGCGGGCCGAGCTTCGGAAAGCTGCCTGATCGCAGCATGATGTTATACGATTCGTCGCGGGCGTCGAGTGCCGCAACGAGCTTCGCATTCAGTTGCGCGCACATGTACTCTGCATTGGCTTGGAGGTTTTGGGTTGCATCGCCGCGGCTGGTGCCGGGGTTCTCGATGGTGCCGCCTACGGGCGTGGGGATCGGTTGCAGGTTCTGCTGAATCGTTTCCATTATTTTTGTTCCTTCAATTCGTTCGCTAATATTTCGGGGATCGTGAGCACCATACGAAGCGCTTCGATGTAACCTTGCGTGCGGGCGAAGTGTTGCTCAGGGCCCAACATTTCAAGAATTAGCCGTTTGCGGTGCAGCTCTTCGTTGATTCGCTCCACTACCAGGGCATAGCCGGGGGAGTCTTTCAGTTCCTTGATGGCGTCGAGTTCTGCGCTGTCGGGGTCGGTCACATCTGGCCTTCAACGGGTTGCTGTGCCGCCTGCGCGCCGAATGCCTGATCAGGTGGGGGCACGTCGCCGGGTGCGCCCTGTTGCTGTGGCGGAGGTGGGGCGCCGCCGTACGCCTGCTGCATCAGTCCAACGTGTTGGGCGAGCTGCTGGGCCTGCTGCTGGCCCGGGGGCGGAGTGATCTGCTGTACAAGCTGCGAAGTCATGGCCTGCATTAACTGTTTCGTCCGCATCTGTTGCTGATGCGCCAGTACGTGTTTCACATTGAGGCCGATGGCTTGCACGTCGCGATCGGGGTCCTTGCGCTCGTCTTCGAGCTGCTTGATATGCGCCTGGATATGGGCCGCGTCGTCGTCCATCGGGTTCGGTTCGACTTCCTGGCCTTCGAGCATTTCCACCCATTCCTGCTCGGGCGTTTTCGGCTGGTCGAGGTCTGCCGGTTTCGGGATCACATCCGAGAATTCGATGTCGAATTGCTTCGCCAGCATGTTCAAGAGCGTCCAGAGTGCCTTGGGGTTTTGCATGCAAAGCGGGTTCATGACGGCCGCCTGATAGAAGGCTAGAAACTCCTGCTTTTTCGCCTGGCGGGCGTATACCGTGGTCGCAAATTTGAGCTTGAAGTCGTAGCGGCCGCCGAATTCCTTGGGCGTCATGTAGGCGCCGCCTTGCCGCACATCAAACAGGCCGTCCGCCTGCTCTTCGGTGACTCTGAAGAAGAGGCCGGGCTCGGTGTTCGGCACCATATCAACGTCTAATTCCCAGATTTCTCCGACTATGTGCTCCATGTCCTCGCGTAGAATCGTGGCATCCAGATAGGCGCGTACGTTTCCTTCTTCGATCAGTGCGAGCTGGCCGGTTGCGGTCTTGGGGGCGCTCGGTCGATCGATTGCACGGCCTAGCGACTGGTCGGTGATGCCGGTGACGCGCTCAGCGACCGAAAGGATGTCTTGCTGTCTCGCGATCGTGAAATCAAGGTTTGGATTCAACTTGATCACGTTGACGCTCGCCGGATCTTCGGTCGGGATCGCATCGCCGGGACTCAGCCGGAAGTTGCCGGGCTTCATGCCGCCGCCGGGCTTGTAGAAAATGATGGGCCAGACGCTCAGCTCGCCGGCAGAAGCGAATAGGCGCGAGTTCGCGGTGGCATCGTCCTCGAGATCTCCCAGGAGTGCGCCGAATCCCTTGGGTCTGTACGTGCCGTCCTTGATGAGGGTCGATTCCACAAAGGGTCTGCGGTTCCTCATCTTCGGGTACAGCTCGAGCAAGTCCTGGCAGCCGATGATTTCGCGCATGCCGGGAATGAAGCGGATTACGATGTCACTCTCGTACTGGTCGCGCTTGCCGAGTTCGTTCTCCTCCGCATCGCCGCCTTTGAGCATCCGCCATTTGCCGTACCATTCCCAGGTCCAGATGATGCGCCGCCCTAACGTATAGCTGTCGTAGTCCACACCTTCCGAGCGTTCGCGTTCGGTGCGCACGGGGTCGGACGACATCGTGTAATCGTTCTGGCCGGTCTGCGCCCAGTCGATAGCCTTCTTTACGAATTCGGGGTCTGAGGTGCCCTGGTAGAGCGTGCCGTCTCCATGCTGCAGATCGTCTACGGTCACAGGTACGCGCCGTATGATGAAGCTGAAATCTTGCAGGCTCTTCACTCCGCGCTCAGCCGGTACCACCAGGTCATCAGGCTCGAGCGGGAAAAAGCCGGGGCCTTCGTAGTCGCAGACTCTCTTACGCTTGCCGTTTACCAGGGTGTCGAATTCGCGTTTGTACCAGGGGCGATAGGCTGCACTCCAGCCGTTGAGAATTCGGCGGAACTCGAATTCACAAAGCGGATTCGTAATTTCCATCTGATCGAACAGGCGCGAGGTCATCCACCTGCCGATCTTTGCCACCTTGCCCTTGTCCGATGGGCCCGTCGCACGTGCGGTAATCTCTGCGTTGTCGCCTAACAGGGCCTGCAAGTCGCGGGCGAGCTTGTTGAAGGTCTGCCACTGCACAAGCGGTACAACCTGGTTCGGTTTGTCCTCGTCACCAATGGAGGATGGACTAACGCGGGCTTCCCACTTCTTCATCCATGACGCGCAACGTTCGCTCCAGCGCATGTGTGAGGCTTTGGCGTTTTGAAAGTCCTGCTCAATACGCGCGATGAGCTTTTGCTTTTCGGCATCGCTCAATTTGATCTGAAACGATTTATCCACGGGTGCCCATCTTTTGGAATTCCGCTAAACCTTCCTCGAGCATTTCTCTTGTCAGCACGTACGTACACCAGTCCGCATGCTCGCCAGTGCCGAAGATGCAGGCTTCGCAGCACTTTGCGGGGTCGGGGTGATACGGGTTTGAACAATTGCCGTCGTGGTCAGCCATGATTAGCCATACGGGCCCGCGAATCGAGCCGCAAAACTTTGAAGACCGTATTGCGCGCCAGGTTCAGCGACACGGCCGCATGCGCCCTGTTACCGCCGCAAGCCTTCACCGCATCCTTGATCAGGCCGACTTTGAAACGGTAGACCTGCCCCTCATACGACATATCGAGTGGGGCGACTTCGCGGTGTAACAGCCGGTCGAGGTCACGATTCGTCAGCGGGCTTGCCCACAGTCTTAGCTCTTTGCGATCGCGCAAGTCGAGTTTGCACAGGATGGGCGCGAGGTCCGCCTCGTCCACTGGTTCGCCGTGCCACAAATCGCTGATGGATTGGCACTCGTCGTACGTCAGGGCTTTAGTCATACGAAGGCTCAAACCTTCCCCGGGTTTGCGCTTCCTCGCGAAGCCGCGTCATGAGTGCCCATTTGAGGAGTGCGTTTTCCCGCCGCACGCCAGACAAGGCGAGTTCGATTCGTGTGCTGTAGCCGGTCTTTCGAGCCGCACGCCACAGGTGCATCTTGACGGTGCCCTCCGCGATCCCCAGTTGGTAGCCGATGGCTTTATTGGACAGTCCTTCACCGAGGGCCGCTAGAACATCGCGCTCTCTGCGGCACAAGGGCTTACCGAGCAGGGTTGGGGGCTCGTTGTACAGCTTGACGCCGAGGGCTCGATGGTAGGGCCGCACTTCGCCTGGGAAGTGGCCGGGTTTCTGCTGGCGGATGCTCTCAGGCGTGATATGGCTTGCCCGATTAGTCGTCATCGAGTTCTTTTACCTGCTGCCCGTAGCGTTGGGGCTTCCACTGGGTGTCTTCTTTGGATCGGGATTCCCTGTAGAGGAAAGCACGACGCGCATATGGCAATCCCTCTACAGCCAGCGCGAGGCCGAAGACATCATCATCGTGGCTGGTGCCTTCTTCCCTGCCGTTCGGCTTGCGCACGAATTCGCGAAGCTGCTGCAGCGTCTCGGGGTCGTGCACCTGTATTGCGGACTCGCGCAAGGCCTGGTCGAGGCCTGAAATCAGCACGGGCCTGAAAACCGAATTTGTGTCGAATCCCAGTTCCTGCAAGAGTGGCGTCCTGCGGTCACTTGGATCCCGCTGCTTGCTGTAAATCAATTCCTGTGGGTACTGCAGGGCCAGCAGTTGCCCGATCATCGCTTTGCCCACTGCTTTCTGTTCGGGTGCGAGGAATGCCCAGCGGTAGAACTTGCCCAGGAGGTAACAGGCCTGCGCCCACGGGTGCGGTTCGTATCGCTCTTTTAACTTGGCGACTTCTTCGCCGGTGTCCGCATCGAGGACTGTGGCCGAGCAGTAGTCTGGATCCGAGCTGCCGGCGGATTTCGCTTTGGGGTCGATTCCTTCCGCGTGGTCGATGCCGATTACATAGTGCCCGCCCTTACGGGGCAGTTGGTAGATGACGAGTTCGCCGCGGCCGTCTTCCGACTGCTGGAACTGTACGCGCTTCTCGGTGCCGATGTCGACCACCTGCAACTTCCCGCGCATGCCGTCCTGGATCGTGCGCATTCTGCCGACTGCCACCATGTCGAAGATGGTTCGGCCAGACGCCTGGAAGGCTTCCTGCGGGTTGCCGGGAAACTCCTGGCGGAAGCGCTCAATCTTGCCCTCGCACGCGGTATCGATCTGCCGCCGGCGCCATGCGATCTGATCGATATGGAGGTTGTACTTTTGGACTTCCGCCAGTTCATCGCGCGTGATTTTGAAGCCTGCCGGTGTCGGCATGCGGTACTCGGGGTGTTCCCACCAGCCGAAGAATACGAATGCCCAGCCAGTGGCGCGCCGTGGATCCATCGAGCGCTGGCACAGGTCGTAAAAGTCTCCGCCGGTGCCGTTGGCTGTGGATTCGATGATCACGCCTGAATCCGCAGAGTTCGGGATTCTCTGCATTAAGCCGGTCATGAGCGTGCCCATGTTGCGGTAGAAAGCTGCTTCCGAGAGGTGCGCCCAGTTGTACGGTGCACTTCGGCCGATGTCGGCATTGTAGGCGGTGCCGACCAGGATGGAACTCTCGTTAGACCAGCGGATGTGCCGCTCCGTGTCCTTGATCAGGTCGGGTAGTTCGATGGCTGAATTCAGTTCCGAGCCGTACGGGTTGTCCGCATAGGAGCGGATGTACTGCTGGTAATACTCGAAAACAAGGTCCGCGTGCTGGTCGCTGTCGGCCAAGACGAGTGCGCGCCGGCCGGGAAAGAATGGAATCCTGCGGAATAGTTCGGTTGCCGCACTGCTCGAGGCCCAGACCTGGCCCGCTTTCAGCATGACCACGCGCACGGGGTCGCCGGCGAGTTCCTGCTTACGAATTGCCCGGTTCAATTTCGCCCCTGCCGGAGAATTGCGATAGGGGACGGTCACCCCGTCTTTATTGCGGATTTGCAGGTGCTGGCAGAACTTCGCATGGTCCGAGAATCCCCGGATAAGCTGCTCTGCCTCGTAGCTGGTGAGCGTGGGGGTCATTCTGCTGTCTTCGTCAGTTGCCGGTACACGTCGAGGAGGTCCGCGAGCTCGCCCTTAAATTTCAGATCCACTGTTCCCTTGACCTGCAATTCCGAGCTGCGGTACTTCGGATCCCCTGCCCTGGCCAGCATCATCATGATTCCGTCTGAATAAACCCGCTCGAATGCGACCCGTTCACCCTGGTAATAAATGCCGTGGCTGATGCCGTCATGGGCGCGCCGGATCATCTCGTCTTCGAGAGTGCCGAAGGCCTGCCGCTGTGCGCGTTCCAGCAACAATTTGAAAGTAGCGTCGGTATCCTGCCAGTGATACGTGAGCGCTCGCGAGATCTTCGCCGCCCTGGCTGCCTTCGTACGGTGGCCTGCGAACATTACCAAGGCGGTCAGGAAGGCCGCCTGTTTTGGTAGTACGCCTGGCCAGACGCTCGGATCCGCGGGGCCTAGCGGTTGTTCGTCGTCGTCTTCGTTTTCGTCTTCAAGCAGCATGCAGGAGTGCGAGGATTTCCGTCATTGCAGCGGGTTCAATCAACCAGCCGGGCAGTGTCACCAGGAAGCCTTCAATCTCTTCGGCCAGCGTAGGGTCGTAGCTGCCCCATTGGTGAACTTCCGGTTCATCCGGTGGTGACGCTGCATCGGGTTGGGGAAGAGGAACTCCACAGGGGCTCAAGGGGGACCAACTTACGCGGACGGTTTGATGACGACCGGGCCAGCGCTGCTGCCCGTGCCGGGGAAGTTAATAGTGCCAGTGCCGCCGCCGCTGATGGTGTTGTCCGTGATCACTACCGGGCCCGGGACGGTTGCCGGCGTGTCCTTCGTGAACACGCCCGATTTGTTGAGGGCGCCGACTACCGCATCAATGACGGTGCCGACCTTTTGCACGTCCACCTGGGGGATCTGCTGCGCGATGCCGGCGCCTGCCGTGATGACGTTCAACAGGATTTGTTTCTTCGTCGCGCCGGGTGCTTTGACGGCGCCTTCGATGGCCACAACGCCCTGGAGGACGAGCGGGAAAAATTGGAATAGCAATTTAAGCCAGTTCATGGCCTACTCCCGAGGTACGGGCCGCCGGATAGCAGGCCGAAAGCACTCAGCAGCCAAATGCAGACGAACAGGATCACCACAATCGTGATGATGGTTTTGATTGGCGCCGCCATTGGAATGTACGTCTGCACAAGCCAGAGCAACACGCCCACGACGATTAGAACGACAACGATTTGAATCAGTCCCACGTTTATTTACCTCTTGTTCTTACTTGCTGACAGGTGGCGGCGACGGCAACATCGTGCCATTCGGCGCCACCACATACACGGGCGGTTGCGCTGCGCTACTTGATGGCCGGGTGAACACGAATGCCCCTACGGTGATCAGGCCAACTATCAACGTCACCACGCCCAGGAGCACGGCCCATGCCGCACTGATGCCTTGCGTTTTGCCGGTGCCGGTGGCGCGTGATTCCCGCAGGCTCTTCATTTCCACCACCAGCTCGGACAACATGGGATCGGATACCGCCTGCTTGCCCTTGCCTTCGTAGCTCGATCGCTCCAGTGAAGAAATGCGATCGCTGATCTGTTTGACGGTATCGGCGTTCTGTGTTGCCAATGCAGCGGCGGTAGAGGTCAACGAGTTGCGCAATGTTTCAGCCTCTCGCGCTTGGCTCGATGCCAGTGCATTGACAGCCGTCAATGTCTGTTCCGCTGCGCGGGTGACGGCCAACTGATCGACTTGCCGGATTGCGTCGAGGCGGGAGGACTCCTTGGATGCAAGTTCCCGCGAGTGAGACGCCCGTAGTTCCGCCATCTCCTTGTGGTGAGCTACCCCGCTCGCATTGAGTTCGTCATGCGCTTGACGAAGATCGTCCTGGCGATTGATCGCCGCATGCACCAGGTCGAGGACATTTTGTGTCGGGTCGATAACCGGCCCGCCGTGCATGTCAACGCCTAAACCCGTACCATCTCTTTTGCGTCTGGGGCTATCAGGCATGCTCACGCGGCCTTGCTTCCGGAACTCGTCTGATCGGGCCAGTATTTCAGCACTGCCCGGTCATCCTGGAGGTGCTTGTCGATGGGAAACGGGCGTAACATAGACTGCAAATCGGGGCCGCTTGTGCATTGAGGCTCTGAACGGAAACGGTAGTCGGATTCGTACATCCGAAGGGTGCCGTCTGGCTGCCGTTCCGCTAATTGCCGGTCGATGAGACGCCGGGCGCCGCGCTTTGATGTCCAGGCCTCGCCGGCGGAACTCCATACCAACGTGCCGCACTTGCTGTGTGACATAGCTGTCGATGTGCCTCGGTGGGTTCACCCCAGATTGGAGCGATGGGAAACTACTTAATGCGGACGGACGAATGCGCGCTCTTCACGTGCTTGTGCAGGTGGGCGCCTACTGAGTCGGAGGCCATAAGGGCCGCGTGCGTTTCGGGTGGTACTTCGCTGTAGTCGTGCGTGGCGCCGTTGTGGAAGGCTACCCGCATCGTCTGGGATTCCGGATCGTAGCCAACTGAGTGCACATTTGAGCTGTCAACCGGTTTCATTTCCATTAGGCAACCTTCGCAAGCACGGGCTCAGCTTTGGCTACCACGGTAATGGTTCGCCGGCCGGTGCGATTTCGGGGTACGTGAGAGTCGAGGAAGGCTTGGCCGAGGTGCGACTTTAAGGCCGCCAAAGTGGTGGTGAAGATCGTAAAGGGGTCGATGAGTTTGGCGCGTTTAATGAGGGCGAAGGCTTTGGCCTGGGTTTCCGCTGTCAGGCTCTGCTGCCACTGTTGGGGGCTCACCTCTACCTGATACTGCTTGCCCTGCTGGATGCCGCCGAGGCCTGGGGCGTAGTCTTCGTACCAGCTTTCGATGACGGCCTGTAATTCGGCGCGCCGCTGGAGGTGAGGGTTAACCGTGGGTGTCCACAGTTTTACTTTTCGGTCCACTTCGCCGTACTCATCCACAATCGCCTGACGTGCCGCGGATTGAGGATCGGGGCGCATATACCTATAGTCTGGGCCTGGTGGCGTGGCTTCCGTTCAATTCAATTGCTGAAATCTGGCAATTTGCCAGTAATCGGGCGAGACTGTCTGAATAAATAGGGGCTTGGGCCAATGTCCGTCACTTTTGACCGTCAGGACCGTGAAATCGTGAAGAAGGTTTTCGGTGGGCTCGATGTGAAGGCCATCGCCGGCGCGATGGAGATCGCAGTTTCAACGGTGAATTCGCGCCTGACTTCAATGTGCGATCGCGCGCGCGTGAACAGGCTGCAGCTCGTCCTGTGGGTGCTCGAGCATCCTGCCTGCCTGACACGGGATACCGAATCGCTCGAGGGTTTGCACGTGCCGCCTTGTGAGTGTGGCTCGCCGGGGTGCCTGGGCATGATCGCCCTGGGGCTGGCCGGTGAGCAATCGAAAGTCGCACTTTAGAAAACTCAAGGGTTCAAACGGAGCGGACGAATTCGCGGACGCGGGCCCGCTCCGTTGGTCTGCCGGTGTGGCCAACCTCCCCCGAGGTCTTTACCATGCTTGCGGCAGAATTACGCGCCGGCGCCGGCCGTCCGGACTTTGAGCTTCTCGAGCGCAGGGGCGATCATGTCGATGCTGGGCGCGTTGATCGTTACGGCGCCGGTGTTCGGTTCGACATCGATCAAAACGGATTTTGCGTTCGCCGCGGGTTTCGCGAAAGGCTTGTTCAACGCGGCCGACTGCTTAACTCCTGTGGCTGGTACACCTTTGGGCATGTTTTACTCCTCTTGGAGAGGGTAGCATCCCCTCATACCGTAGTGAAACGGTCGTTTCAAATGAGGCTGCGGGGGGTCGGTTTGGTTGTCCAATTTCGTCAATGGGGGCGCGTTTTCGAGGGGATGATGCTGCCAGAATCGCATGGGCTGGGTGAGCAGTTAGCGCGCAAAGCACAGCAAAGATAGGGGTTGCAGGCTGTGCATAAACGATCGCTCCCGTACACTTCAGGACCAAAACGTCAGGACTTGTCTGCAACGCGCTTTTTGCGTTTTGGGCGAGACGTTTCTCGTACAGGCTTTAGAGCGTCCCGAATCGAGGAATGTGCCACCCCCAACTCGAGGCCGATCGCCCGCCAGCTCATCGGCGGAATCTGGTTGCGCATCGCGCGCGCTCGGTCACGGTCGAAGACTTTGGCCGGCCGGCCGCCGACTCTCCCCTTGGAGCGGGCAATGGCCAACCCGGCCTTGGTGCGATCGCTGATGCGTTGGCGTTCCTGCTTCGCCACCCAGGCAAGGACGGCCATCAGCAGCTCGCCAGCGGGCCCCGTGGTGCGGAAGAATGGCTCGGTGTAGCTCTCGAACTGTACGCCGTAGTCGGATAGCTTCCGGACGTGGCCGAACGTCTCGAGCACTCCCTCACGGGTGAAGCGATCGAGTGCCCACACGAGGACTACCCCGAACTTCCGCCGGCTGGCATCCGCTACCAGCTCTTTGAAGGCGTCCCGGTTCGCGTGCTTGCCGGTGTCGTGGTCGATGTATTCAACGACCTCCCAGGCCTGCGCCTTCGCATACCGGCGGAGGTCGAGGAGCTGGTTCTCGGTATCCTGGCCTTCCTTCTTCGAGACGCGAGCATAGATCGCACATTTCATAACGTTACTTCGATGTTGCGGCAATATCAGAGTGAAATGTACTCAATTAAGGCAGGAATCAATTCGCCTTCGCCCTCGCCATCAAGTAAAGGAACGGGACAACTCCACTCGGTAACACCAGTGCCGCTATGCTGCCGCTGATAATCCTTGCCGCGAGCGATTCCCACCCGGCGGTAGCGATCAAGGAAGGCGCAAACACCATTGACAGGACCAGCCATAAAGCGATTGCTGCCCAATCTTGCCAGACCAGGGTGCGAACCTTTTGTTCAGGTGAAGCCACGCGGGGCATGTCTCGATATCTCGCTATTGCCGCCAACTCCTCCGATCGAATGTAGGCTTCCATTTTTTCCTCCACCGGGTCGTGAGTGAAAACGTCGAGCAAAGCGTCTGGCATGGGTTGGTCCTCTTTTTTCACCTGCATCTAATTAGGCTTATCGGTTACTTTCCCTTCTTTGATGCCTTCTTTGTCACGGGACGTCCACGCGGCAGCTTGCCCGCCGGTACATCCCAGTTCGACTCCTTACAGCCAGAGCAATACTTCGGGCGACCGCTTATCCGCTTCACCCATTCGTGGCCGCACCGGAGACACTTGCACACCATACTTGCCGGTATCGTCATTGGTCAACCATAATATACCATTTTTCTCTTGTATTTTAATAGTCGGGCATCATATACTAATTACATGCCCACCTCACCCCACACAACAACCTGCTGCGACACCTGCGACTCGCGCGAATGGTCAACCCTTGCCGACTGCGATGACTGCGGCAATGCCACGTGCGATATGTGCCCAGGAGCCGAAAACATCGGCACGGGTAACGACCTGCTCTGCGGGGCATGCGTCGAATTGCGGAGGTTGCAAGTGATCGAGGATGCGGAGTACAACGCAGCCGGTCCCCAGTGCATGAACTGCGAATCGACCACAGACCACCTGTACCCCACACCTTCAGATGCGGCCTTCCTCGTCTGCGATGAGTGCATGGGCGAAGCGGTCAAGGCCGATGCGAAGCGGGAAGAGGAAATTGTCCGGATTCAGGCGCGTCTGTCGGTGCTCTTAGCTCAAAGGAAGGTCGCGTAATGACGTTACTTCAACGGTTTCACTTTTACCTGGAGCGCAATGCCGCGCCGCTCGCTTATTACTTCGCGAGACGCAAGCACGTCGGCAACGACTACGCGGTGCCTGAATTTCTGGTGCTGCATTACATGAGGGCGAAATGAAGCTCCTCGCTTGGGGTGTTTTTCAACTGCTCGCATACGGAATCGGACTTTGGATTTGTACCAGGAGGAAAAGTAAATGAACAACAACGGAAACGCGCCATCGAAACTCATGCTCCAGCCGAACGTGCCCGAGCGGATCGCCTTGAAATACCCCACGGGCAAGATTTGCGACTCGCGATTCGGTGATGAGAAGCAGGTGTACTTCGGGCTGGTTGACGGCCGCAGTGCTTACCTTTCCCTGGGAATCGCCAACAAGATTTACGGCCTGCAGCTCGGCAACCGGGAAGAATTCTACATCTGCAAGAAAGCCACTGGCAAGGCGCAACAGGGTTATATCGACGTGTGGCTGGCTCCAGAGGGTGAAAAGTCGCGGGCTCGCGCAGAGATGCAGGACGAACCGCCGTCATTGCTCGAACGCCAGCTAGCAGCTTCCATCCACGAGTCCCAGCAGCGTAAGCCGGCCGCCAGTGCCCCACCCGTTCAATCACAGGGGACTGGAACCTATGGCCCGGTAGCAATGCCATCACGGGCTCCGCAGGCTCAGCAATTGCAACCCTGGGGCGTCACGCTGCTCAATCAGACGAATGCCTTGATAGACGTTTACGCTCAGGCCTGCATTCATGCGGAGTCCCAGGGTGTGCCGAATGCCGTGGTTCGTACGGTAATGCTTTCCGCCTTCATTGGCCTGCAGCGTAAAGGTGGTGCCTGATGATGCCACCTTACGCTGAGGACTCCGCAGTATGCCGGGCTGCTGAGGAAACCGGCCTGCAGGTGTCCCGGTACGAAGCGGTCGAGATCACCGATGAAAAGGCGATCGCGGCTGCCGGCATGATGGTGTCGAAACCGGATTACCAGCGGATCAGGAAAGCATTGCGGGATGGCTCGGTTATTCCAGGGGCACGTATTCGGGGAGTGGAATACATTCTCAGGCGGACAGAATGATGGACCGTAAGCTCTCCTGGCCTGATCGAATTTGGTACGCCGTCTGGTTTCTGGCTATTGCTGGGGCTTTGCTGTTCCTGGATGGCCGATGATTACGGCCTATGGAGTTCGATCAGTTCAGGGTTACCAACGAGGTAAGCCAGTCCGCAATGAGAAGTACAAGGCGTTCGTGAGACGGTTCGCCTGCTGTGTTTGTGAATCGACTAGGAGGGTGGAAGCTGCTCACACGGGCTCGCATGGAATGGGTACGAAGTCTTCAGACTTGCAGGTGATTCCGCTTTGTCTGGTGCACCATCAGACGGGTGCCGAATCACTACACGCTTTAGGGCCGCTCGACTTTGCGGCTGTGCATGGGTTGGATATTACAAAGCTGATATTGAAATTCAACGGGCTTTTCGAGTCTACTTTGAAAGGGGCATAGCTCGAATGGGCAACGATTTGAAGGGCAACCAGGAATCAGCAGTTCCACTTCGCGAGTCCCTAGATGCAGATCGGGAGAGCCTTCAATCTGCGCACACTGTTGGCGTAGACATCTTAGCGCGGCTCAAAGCAACACAGTGCTGCGATGTGGCGATCAACGGGCTTTTGGGTGCGGCCATCGAAGAGATCGAACGGCTGCGTGCGGCGCTTTACCACGCCCTCGACATTGTTCGGCAGAACGATATCTTGCGGTGGGAGCTAAAGGCAGACCTGGAAAGGCACTTGTGTGCCGCACTGGAGCGTAAGCCATGACGGACCACGAAGCAGTGCAGCTAGCGCTCGCGAACATCCTGGAAGGTATCCAGCAGGTTGGCGCGCATCGTCACCCTCACGTTTGGTTCGAAGCGAACAGGGCTGCAGTGAACGCCATGCGTGCCTGTAACGCGCCCATGAATTTCGAGATGACGCGGCTGGTATCCCTGGTAACGCTGCGGGTTTTGGATGTCACCAAACCCGAGCGTACTGCTGATACAGTGCTCTCGCCCGACACCATGGGAGCAGGGGAGCTGGCGGGGGATTTCCAGGTTATTAAACCGGAAGAGTAAAAATGAACTGGGAAACCGAAGTCCGTTGGAACCTTCACCAAGTACGTACCCAGGGGCTTACTCCCTATGCTGAAGTAAAAATGTGGAGAAGAAGGTTTTGGTACGCCTTTAGTGTGGCTGTTATGGCTGTAGTAGTTGCCATTTTAAAAACATGAGTACGGTTAACCCAGATCGGTATGCGAGGGTTGAGATTCCCGAAATGCGGCATGTAGGGCCTTGGAGTTTTCGCAGGTACTTCGTATGACCAAACGCGCCGAAAACGAACTGTTGGACAGAGTGACGCGGGAAATTACGGCCTCCCGTGATTTCATCCTGCCCATCCATTTAGATTTGCACTCCCTCCTGTGCGTGGTGGGCGCGTTGCAATTGGCCTTGCGTCACCCCGGAAATAACGGCCAGTCGTCCCAGGTCTTGAGGGAACTTATAGACGGCATCATCGATCGCCTTGAAACCCACGGGTTCACCGCGATAGTGGAATTGATGCGCCTTGGTTTCAATCCGGAGCACGATATATGAAATCGTTCAACCCAAACCACGGCGTGGTACACGAGATCGAGGAGCAATGGTACAAGCTCTGCGCAATCCTGATGTACAAATTCGGGGTGACGAAAGTCGAGATCACGGGCGAGGATATTGAACGATTCATGGAAAGCGGGCGCTCTAACATTGCGGTTCACCCGAAAGACCACATCATCACCCTAACCCTGGTATCGGACGAAGAAGGGAAACGGCTGGCTCGCAAAGAGGGCGGACTGCCGGTATGAGCGAAGAACTTTGCCACTGCGGAAAGCCCCTGCACTACAGCGATCCGGACTTACGGCGAATCGTGGAACGGCTGATCGAAGCGAAAGGTACTCACCAACCCGTGACGGTCGGCAGGCGCACTTGGCTGGTGTCCCGCCACTACATAGCCCTGCACGGGATCAAGGCTGTTGAACTTCCCTTCCTCGGATTCGAGGAAGTTGCCACTAGCGCTGGCGACTGACGGTGTTTGCAGGCGCCTGAATAGCGCGGGCCATTCCACACGGTATCACCTGGGCGTGTAGTCGCACGTTAAAACTCCCTGCCCTCCTGCTAGTGCACTTCCAACAACTGGGGTAACCATTCCCGTAGTTGAATCCACCTGGTAGTCTTCCCCTTCTGTCAATCGCAATCCATTCAGGTAACAGGCAAACGATCGCGCCGGCAGGATGAAAGACTGGTCCGCCGCGCGAGTCGGCCGGAAGCCAATCACTGCTGGCGGTACAGTCGGCAGAATGGGTAAGGCTACCGCATCTATCGCACTGAGGACAGCATTGTGGTGGTAGCCGAGCGGTGAGAAGTACAGCATCAGTATCCCGTTCGTGACTGTCGTAGTGAGTGTTCGGGTGTACCCCACGTTCAGGCCCACTTCCTTGAAGATGTCGAGGGTTGGAATCGCTACCGCCCCCTGGACGGTGACTGAAAATATCCGTTGCCCTACAGCCGTCACGGCAAGCGAGTTTTCAATGAAGTACAGGGTGATTGCCGCCGGCCCATTGCGAAAGGGAATGTTGTAGGCGAACTGGCCGTATCGTTCTGTTTCGAGTAGCGCAGACTTGCCAAGGGGAACGGGCATTGCCGTCTTGTAGGCATTCCCTCCGTTGAAGTACTTGTCGGCGGAATAGATTCCTAGTGCTGGGCCGCCACAGTTGATATGCACTTCGACTTGTTGGGCAAACAGTTGAAGAGGGATAAATGCGAGCAGCAACAGACGCATACCGATAGTGTCTCTCTCGGGGACCGCGCTCAACAGGCCGCCACTCGAAACCGTTGGCGGCCAGCGCTATTTCAATCCAGCGCTGGCCGATGACGGTTTTTGCATCGGCCTGTCCAGCGCGGGCCATGGTTCGACCCTCCCAATCGGGGTAGACTGAGCCGAGATTGGAGGCCTTCATGCCACAGAAATCTGGTGCAGGTTCAGCAGCCGAACCCCGCCCCTTCGTCGGTCAAGGCGTTTATTTCTACGAATCGCGAACCTTGAAAGCCGGTGGTGAACTCGTCGCTCGAGCTGCCATCGTAACCGAAGTCATAGACCAACAGGCTTTGATGCTCCACGTATTCAGGCCTAACGGAGTGAACATCGACACCCGCAGCACCTGGGCCAAAGAGCCCGCAAGCGGCTGCTGGCAATTCATTCCGACCTCAGAAGCTGGCGGCTGATGCGCCGCCTAATTATCACCCTGCTTTGCCTGGCCAGCACCCATGGGTATGGACAGACGCCCGCGAGCTGCTCTCACACCCTGACAGTGGTTCCAGTGGGGCCGGTATTGGTCTACCAGAATGGCGTGCTCGGCATCCAGCAATCCACATTTCGGGCGCAAGGCATCCCACAGGGAGAGGTGGGCACTTACTCGAGCTCCACGGCACTACTGCCGGCGATCGCGCCGTTAGCCTGGCGGGACGGCGATCACATGACCGCAACCTTCACGCGCCTGGTGCCGCTCGCCTTCCGCCTGCCATCCGCTCAGACCGTGACCTACTACGCGTACGAGTTGTGGCAGGAGTCCTGGCTCTGTCTCGGGCAATCGGGCACGGTGGCGCCGGCGCCGTCAACATTCCCCGGGTGTACCTCGGATGGTAACCAGGGCATTGCCTGCGGTGGCGGATTCGCGGCCGGCGTGGGCACTCAGTTCGCCGCGGCAATAGCTTTCGGCGGTATCAATTTTCTACTGCCGAATGACCCCACCGTCGACCCCACGGGGAAAACTATCAAGGATCTGGGGGTAGCTTCCTGCGCCGGCATGGATCCAAAACAGGTGGGTGGTCTGCCGTGCCATCAGTTGATCTGGCAGTAATAACAGCGTTGCGTGATGGCTTGCACTTTGAGAAGCGCCAGAACCGACCTGGGATGTTTCGGCGGACGGAAACCATACTCCACTCTGTTGACCATCGGCAGATTGGCCGTGGCAGGCTTCCCGACTTCGTATTGCGCACAGGTGGCCGAAGTCTCGCATACCGCCGCAACTAGATTCTTGCGGGTCGCTGGCATCCCGGCTATCGATGGAAGGCGGTTACCGACATTCAAGTACGGCCAAATCCGCGAGCTGTGCCTGGCAGGCTATTCAAACAATCAGATCGAACTGGCTGTAGGGTGTTCCGCGAGAACGGTTACAAGGCACGCGGTTCCCGGGATTTGCGGATGTGGGCAGGATAGGCAGCACGCAGGAGCAAGGACGCCTCAATGTACGGTACACCTATGACTGACGATCGGATCCGAGAACGCGCGTACGAGCTCTACGAAGCACGCGGCAGTATCGACGGGTTGGCCCTCGATGACTGGCTGCAGGCAGAGGCCGAACTGGCGCCAAGGGATGAGATTGTCGGATCGGGTGACACCACGTCAACCAGTGCCCAGGTCACACAGACCGAAGAAGAGCGCCGTCACCTGGAATAGCGCAATTCAGCGGCGAAACGTGCCAAAGGAACCATGCAAATTTGGCACGATTCCCCTGGCTTCTTCGGGAAAACGCTAATCCGCATTTCTTACCGTTGTGCTCGAATTGCCGCCGGGCTTATCATGTCACTGTCCTATAGGTTTGACTGGTACTCTTCTATAGAAATCAAAGTTTCCTAACGGGGCCTAGGCCGCCGACCGATTGACGCCAAACCGGACACCGTGGATGGAACACGGTTGGCTAATCAATCGGCCTGGCGGTTGGGCCGCTGTGCTGAACAGTGACGAACAACAGGCGAGCCCGCTTTAGTTTACAACCGTGTGCAGAATTTTGGCTCAGGCAAAGGGACTGGTACGCCTGGAGTACGAAGGCTCTGAAATTGTGAAAAGGAAATAGAAAGGGGGTGCCGCGGTTCCACCCTCCAGCACCCCTTTTTGACAATCAAATGTTCGAGTTTATCGGTACAAATTTATCAAGCTCTAGCCCCCCCGGTCAACAGCTCCCCACACAACTCCGCCAAGAGAAACAACGTGTGAAAGAGCCGTTTTACTGCGCGAGGGGTGGGCAGAAATGGGCACGCCCGTGCAAACCTCCACAGCGTACAAGATATTCTCTTTATTTTTCAAGCAGTACATTACCCGATGCGGACTACCGGGTGCGGTAAGGTATCCTGTAGTCGCTCGGTCGGTTTGCAAGCTGGCCTGGCGATGGATTGAAGTCCGGTCGGGTGCAGTGGCTCCCAGCCATTGGTTGACCCCGACCGGATTTCAGCACTCTTTCAACGGAGTGAAGACGCTACCCCGACAATTCCAAGCCGGCGGGCCTTCAGAGGTCCAGCAAACCCGAAGGATTCTCTTTCCATATCTCAGTTCTGCGGAAATAGCGTTTCAACGTGCTCAGCGATCGGTGCCCGCTGTGCGCGCCGATGACCAGCAGCGGAATTCCCGCCTCGCCGGCGGCGGTGATGAATCCACTCCTCAAGCTGTGCCCGCAATACTCGCGGGAGTCGAGGCCGATCAATTCCACGGAGGTCTTCACCATTCGTCCGATGGTTTCGCCGCTGATCGGGCGCCCGTCGCAGGGTATGTGGGTGAAGAGCGCGCCGGGTTCGGTACCGCGGTGCTTCATCCAGGCCGCCAGGCTGCGCACTGGACACGTGGCCGCACGCTTCCCGAACGGCAGGCCGATATACCGGCCGCGCCCTTCCTGGTCCTGCTTCTCTCTCCGGATCTTCAGCACCAGGCCCTGGTCGCAATACTCGACGTCCGAGAGTTCGAGCGCTGCCAGCGATTCCCGCCGCAACGCCGAAGCGAACCCGAGCACCAGTATTGCCCTGTTGCGGCAGTCGATGGCCGTGGCGCGCTTGCTGAGGATGCGGGATATCTTACGCAGGTCCTCGATTGCCAGAGGCCGCATTTCGCGCGGTTGCTCTCCCCTGATCCGCTTGGCTCCCTTCAGCAGGACGCGAATCTCGCCGGTAACAGGTGTGTCGAGTCCACTGGTCCGGTGCATGTGGGTGATAGCGGACGTACGGCGGACGGCGGTAGAGATTTTCTTCCCTTCGGTGAGCTGGTCGGTGAGATAGAGCGAGAGGGTTTCGACCGTGGCCGGCAAGGGTTCACGGTTCACGCGGGCGCAGAATCTGGTGAAGAGCGACCAGTCATACGCGTACCCAGTTTGAGTGTTCTTAGACAGCAACGCGCGCTGCAGTTTGGTTTGTTCGGCCGCGAGGAGAAGCTCCAGCGACTGAGTGGGCTTGATCTCCATCGGACGACTTTAGACCGTCTGGAATGGAATTCAAGGTTGTCGTTGGAGTATAGGCGTTGTCTTACAAAAGCTGATTGTAACGCCTCAGCTTGCATACGCCCTGGCAGACCACCGCCGGAAGTTTTTACCTCGCAATTGCGCACTCTTCTTGCCGGATCGGAGCGCAATTCCGAGAGCATGAACCACCCGGAGCGGGCAATCAGATTTGGGAACCTGACTACCCCTCAAGTATACGGGCCTTCCGCGTTTCCCTCCAAATCAAAACTGCGTGACAGAAAGACGGTTGGCGGTATGGCTAAGGCGAAGAAGCAGGAACGCTCCCCCAGAGAGCACACGCGCTATAGCGTGAGAACGAAGCTGCCAGACGGAAAGATAAAGGAGATCGGAATCGGTACCGACCTTGAAGAGTTGAAAGCCCAGGCAAAGGGGTATCACGACAAGACCGGATCGGACGTGTGGATTTGGTCCGTAAAATCTGGTGAAACGCTGTTCTCGATTGTAGGCTCCGCACTGCAGCAGAAAGCGGGTGCCCGATGAACTGCGGCTACTGCTCACGCGAGGCCGAAAGCACCTGCACGTGGCTCGTTCCCCAACCTATCTGGATCACCGTCGATCAGGTTGTGGTCGGCGATAGGGTGCACGTCCGATGGATGGATCAACTCAACCGGCTTCAGAACTCCAAGGCGGTTCCAGGAAAATACGGCTGCTCGCTGACGGAAGTTGTCAGCGTTCTCCACCAACAAACCCAGAGCGTGATTTGGATTCCCGGCCGAATTCTCGTGGTGAGCAACCCGAGCCGGTTGAAGGTAAGCCGCCCCGCCCCTTGTGGCGTTCCCTGCTGCGATTTGCATCGACGCGAACCGGATGACGGCGTGGTGTACTGCGCAAATCACTGGATAACCGTTGAAGCTCCCCGTGACCTAGCGCAAGTCGGAGGCGTCCGATGAGCGGCGAAGATCGCAACACAAAGCTCATGAAAGAAATGGGCTCGCCCACGGGGAACTGGAATCCGGAGGCGCCTGACCAAAATCTATTCGTTCTGAACCGGGGCAAAGAAGCCATCTTGGTCGTGGCCGCCTGGGTCAAAGCCCACACGTCGGAGCGGATCCCCGGTTCGCCGTTCTGCGTGGACAAAAAGGGGAACAGCGTCTACGTCGAGAAGCTGGCGAAGGACACCGGATGGACGATTCCCACCGCAAGAAACGAACTGGCGGCCGCCGCTGCCGCCGGGCTTTGCCGGGTGGAAAAGGGAAAGAGGATCTGGCAGTGCGCGGATATCCCGTTAGCTCACCAACCCCGCGAAAAGAAGCCGCCGAAGGCCAAAGGGAACACATCTGTACAGATGTGTTGGCCCACTCAACTCATTGATTCTATTGAAAAGCTGCCCGACGAAAAAAGGTCCTGGCTTGAGGCTAAATACGGGGAGTATTTAAGCTGGAAACCGAAGTTCTTTTCCGACGTGATGGCTGCCGCTCGGGTCATGGATGAACGAGTCGAGAATAACATATTCTCGGCAGTCGGCATATCCAGCAAGCCAGCCGAAAACGGGGCCACGAAGAAGCCACGGAAGAACGCGCATCAACCTTCAGTGCAACTCGAATTGAAGCTGCTGGCCGAACCCACATTTGTACAGATGTGTGGCGATGAGACATCTGTACAGAGTTGTCCGGCGACATCCGTACAGGTGGAAAACGGCGAGCCCTCCTTTAGTGTGTTCAGACCTTTAAAACAACAGACAGGGGGGCCGCCTCCGCCAGCGGTCAAAGGGCATGTTGTTGTTGTTGAAAAACTGAAGGCCGCCGGAATCGGATGGGTCCGAAAAGACGCCGCTCAAAAGATCCTGGATGACTGCCGGAAGCTGGTCCCGGATTGCACGGTCGAGGAGGTAGCAGCGATAGCCGCCGCGATCGCTCCTAAGATCAACCTGCAAACACAGAAGAATCCCCCGGCCGTGTTGATCAGTATCGTTCCGAAGAAGTTGAAGGAATTCCGCGACTCCGCACCCGCCCCCAAACCCACCAAAGAAGAGAAGGCCATTCAGGATGCGAAAGCCGTCCTCGCGAATCCCGATGCTGGTTTCGATACCGAAACGATCGAGTGGGCGAAAGGTGTGATCGAGGCCAAGACGAAAGGAGCAGGCTCGTGACCCTGACCTATCACCCCATACTCTACTGGCGCTGTGCGAGGTGTAAATCTCACGGCGAAATTACCCACGAAGTAGCGGATACCTCAGACGTGACCTGGCCCCAGGTGCTCGATGCCCATGCAAAAGCCTCCCCGCTTTGTGCAAGCCGAGGTACCGCGGGAATAGCCGTCCGATCCGAGGATGGACACCTTCCGGAGGCGTCATGAGAGCCAGAAAACAGCTTGAACTTTTCAGGATGCCCAGAATCAGAAGCCGTCAGATTCGGGAGTTGGTCCGCGATCGCCTGCATGGTTTTGAATTCCGCCAGGCTGCCCGCGATGAGGAACGGCGGAAGACGAACGCTCGCATTCGCGAAGAGAGGAGAAAGCAGCGATGACGCTCGCGATTTCAATCGACACTCGCCACGGCGGAAAGCCTAATTTCGCAATGGCCACGATTACGACCATTGGCGATCGTACAGCGGTGGATTTCAACTACATCCGAAAACCTACCGTGGCAGAAATAGCGTGTGCGGAAGAGGCCGTCACCCGGTTTCTCAAATCGAACGGCGAGGACATTACAGTGGTTGGCTCGGAACATATCCCAGACCCGGACAAACGGCGCAAAGCTCTGCGCAAATTTCTCGGCGGAGGTCAGGGGTGACCGCCATTGAGTTCACACTCTGCCGCCGCTTTACCCTCCTGGAAGCCGCTTCCAAAACGCGCCGCCTGACCACGCGCGAGCTGGACATCCTGGAATTTCTGGAGCCGTACATTGCCGCCATTGAAAAGCGCGAGGCGGGCCTATTAGACAAGGAGAGCGTACGCGAGTACTTGAAAGGTGCAACCCGATGACATTTGCAAGAGAAGGCGAGCGCGTCATCCTCGATATGGCAACCGAGGACTACAACCAACTGATGGTGATACTCGGCTACGTCGCCGGATCGAAGGTCGAAGACGAAGCGATGTTCTACCAAATCATTGCATTCGTCAATCGGATGAACCGCACGAACGACGAATATATCCCCTACGTCATCCCGGACGAATTCCGCGAGCCCAGGTGAAAAGAAACTGCCGTGCCCCTCGTCCATGACAACTGGCCAGGCCAAGGCAAACCCTCAACCGTAACCTGCAAGTGTGGACAGCTCTACCAAACCCTAAACCCCCGAAGCTCCAAACGATGCCCGAAGTGCGAGAAAACCCGCCGCCATTTAAGTAGCCAAAAAGCCTACAAAAAACGTAAATCCAAGCGCCTGTAATCGTGCGAGACTGATGCGCTAAAGGAGCCCACTTTGAGTATCGGTGTGAGCTTCACGCTTGATCCCGCAAACGCTTCAGACGTCCAGTTTGTACAGTCGATTCTGGCCGTTTTGGCGCAAGCCTTATTCCAAAAAACCCAACTCGATCGTATTGAGCAAAAACTCGATGCGGCCGCACTCCAGGAGCAACACGACATGGCACAACTCGATGACGAATTGACATCTTTGACCACGACCGTGGCCAGCAATACGACCGTGATCGCTTCAGGCGCCGCGATGATCAGCGGATTTTCGGCCCAACTCGCCGCCGCAATTGCCGCCGCGCAAGCCGCTGGCGCCACTCCAGCGCAATTGTCGGCGGTAACCGACCTGCAGACCGCGCTTGATGCGAATAACGCGACCCTGACGGCCGCGATCGCAAGCAATACCCCGGTAGCAACCGAGATCCCGCCGGCACAGGCACAGGCACTCGCCCGCAAGATTCGAGGTTGAATCGGCTGGCTGTGCAGGAGTAATACTTGCCAGCGTAGAAGAATCCGCCAACTGCGAAGAAGGCGGAAACTCCTGGGTGGTTGACTCCTGGGAGTATCCTACCTCGCTGGGGATAAAGTGCAGCAGCGGGCCGGTGAGCTGACGCCGAGGAAATCAGCACGGACTGGAAGTTGTCTCAACAATGGGGCGCGGTTCTGCCAAGACGGTTTGGCGATCGCGTCCCATTTTGAAAAGGAGTCGCTATGCCTGCCGCCGCTCAATATTTAGTGAAGTGGGGAACGAAGGACCACAAGAAATCCATCGCGCAATTTCTGAAGTCCGGTCATGCCATGCCGGCCGGAATCACGGTTGTGAATTCCTGGCATGTGGTGGGAGAAGGTACGGGGTATGTGCTGCTCGAGACGGGCGACCCGAAATTGCTTCACGGTACGCTCGCCAAGTGGGCGGACGTAGTGGAGTGTACGACGAGTCAGGTTATCTCGGACGCGGACGCGAAACAGGCGTTAGGCGCCGTTTAACTACTTCATCAAACGCTTTTGTTCGCGCCTAAGTTTTTCTTCGGGTGAGCCGCGGGGCGCGGTCGCATGGACTTTGCCCGTGATCAACTGGTCCCAGAATCCGAGCGTGTCCTTGTCCGCGCCCTTCTTCTCTGCCACGTGTGACGGTGGCGTGCCGGCGAATAAAGTCGTCAGGGCCTCGAGCGGCAGTTTGTACTTTTCGTGCTCGAGCATCATCGTGCCCATGTTCGATACGCTCCACGGTACCGGCGCCATGCCCTTTGCGGCGTAGCCAATACCGCGGAGTGATCCCGCCGCCATGTTCATGCCCTTGGGTACAAGCGTCCGCCCCAGGAAATCCTTGTTCAATCGCAGGTCATCGAGCGTACGCCACACCGGCGCCACCTTGTTGCCGACTGTGCGGCTGGGGCCGAGCACGATGCCATAGTCCTTGATGTTGTAGCCGAGGTTCGTCACATCGCCCGCGGCACCCTTGAAAAACATGTTTTGATAGATGCGCTTGCCGTCCTTGTCTCCCAAGTACACCTGGGTTGGACGGTCGGAGTAGTGGCCTGAAATTAAGAGCGAGGCCGCCTGGGTGGCCGCAATTCCGAAGAGCATCGACCGCACCCAATACTTGCGTGCCATGTCGCCGGCCGGTGGGCCTTCCCATTCGGGCGGTACCTTGTCGCCCAGTCCCACCGCTTTCGCTACCTGACTCCAGGCAGCTTTCGGGCCGCCTTCAAAGGCGTATTGCGCGAGCAGGTAGTTGCTGTACGTCCAATCGGGTGCAAGTACGGCCGCACGTCCAACCTCGAGGGTGGTTTTATTCACCCCTATGTTTTCCCAGTGGATCCCGCCATAGAGCGCATTGACCGTTTTCGCGATCGAGCGGAGGGCTGTATTCTCTTCGGCCGGTGTAGCGTGCGGGTGCTTTGCGATCCAGGCCGCCTTTTCAAGCGCGTAGTGGACGATTTTGTAAGGCCGCTGGACTTTGTTGAAAGTGAATTCCGAAATATGGCGCGCCGCCTGGTCGAGATGCCGCACGCCCGGTAAACTCGCGATTTTCTGCGCTGCGGTGGGTAATGACGTGGGTTCGACAGAGCTATACGATTCGTAAATCTTGCCCTGTATGCCGGTGGTGCCGCCCTGTTTAATCAGCTCCCGTTCCATTTCGTGCATTTCGGGCCCGAGGCCGATAGACTTCAAAGCCTTGATATAGCCGCGGAATCCCTGGCCTGCCAGTGCGCCGTAATTCAGCGAGACAGCATGGAAGAAAGACAGGCCGAGCTGTGCGGCTTTGGTGTACGCCTGGAACATGCGGAGCTTACGGAAGCCTGCAATCTTGCTGGTGTAGTCCGGATCCGTGATAGGCCGCAATGCCGCCTCAATCACAGGCGCCGTGTACAGCGTCTCCTGGGCCGCCTTGGGATTCCCTTCCGCATCGGAATAACCGATCAGGTTGCGGAATAGCTGCGCGTGCGGGGCGATCTCTTTCCAGCCATGCGGTACGTTCTTGTCTCCTGGTGAGCCATAGATAGCCATTTTCGAGTCGAGCAACTGCTGTTTGAGCATGTGCGTGGCTCGAGCCGTCGCAAATTTATCGCCGTAGGTCTGAAAGGCAGTGAAGGCGTTCAACGTCCGCGGTCTGTAGTTGTTGGCCGCTGCATCTAAGAGCGTGGGGAAATTGCGTTGCTGGTTGTACGGGAAGTTTGTCCCGATCTTGTTGCCGAGCGCCCTGCCCGCCTGCTCCATGAAACTGGGGTCTTTCTCTTCCATCTCCCGCTCGAGCAGGTGCGTTACGTACTCTTCGGGCTTGACGTGCTTGTCAATGAAGCCCAACCGCTGCCCTTCCGCCAGTGAGGCCGCCGCCATCTTCGTTAGCGCGTGGTCGGCTTCCTTCATCGCGTCGGTCGGGTTCATGGCCCGTTCAATTGGCTTACGGAGCTTCTCGATATTCTCGCGGGCGTGGTCGACCCGTTCCACTTCGCCATATGCCGCGTGCGTGCCGGCGAGCCATTGCGCCAGTTCCCCAGGCCTGCTCTTGAAATCGCGATAGATGGCGATAGCTTCCTGGTCGATCGGATCGGGTACCACCTTTCGCAGATTTTCAAGCACCTGGTTAACGCGGGCGCCCCACAAGTCGCGCCTGCTGGTAAACCAGTAACGCGCGTTCTCGCCGGATTCCTTGTCTTTAGCGCTCAGTCCTGCGGGCGGGGGTTTGCGGGGGAGTCTAAAGCTATCGAACAGGCCGCCCTGTTCGGGTCGTTCCTCTTCAAATAAGCCGCGGTTCTCCGCCGGCTTCAATTTCGTGGGTTTTGCTGCGAGGCCTGATTTAATCTGTGCGGTGAGTTGATCGCCGAGGAGCTTGTCTTCCCCGCGCTTCGTGTCTACTTGCGACTGTCGTTCGGTGTCGGCGTCGAAGAGTCCCGGTTCTTGGGCACTAGTCTCTGGTAGTAACTCCCCGCGAACGGGCCGCTTGTGTACTGCTCCCTTCTCAGTTGGGCGCCGGGCGATGGATGAATCCGGCTTAATTCCGCCTGCAGGCCCTCTTCCCCCTTCTGGTCGTACGCTTCCAGGCAGCGCGTCAGATTGTCTTCCGCCTCGTCGATCTGGGCTGCGGAGTGCGTCAAAGACCCGGCGGGCGATTTCTCTTGGTGGGACACTTCCATACTCCTTCCTTAACGTTCGCACATAATCGGCGCCCAGGGAACGGGCTTCCGGTAATGTGAGGTTCAATTCGCGGTACCGGCCTGGACGCATGAGGCGTACTCCGATTTCCGAGGCCGCCTCGCCGTGTGTGGTGAATCCGTAGTGGCCCAGTGACGTGGTTGCCTGCTGGCCGCGAGTCGTGCTTTCGGTGAGCCGCTTAGAAGCCTGCTCGCTGAGGTGCTGTCTGGCTGCTCCGCCGCGGAGTTCGGACTGAATGCGATGGTCCAGTTCCTCGTTGAGCGCAGTCGTTCTGAGCTCTTCCGGAATACTCGCGTGGTCCACCACGATCACGAGAGACTTGCCAGCCTTTGCAGCCTCCCGCGCCGCCGCAGCGAGTTGCCGCGAGGCAGAACTCGGGTTTACGATTTTTGCCAGATTCGCCACCGTGGCCGCATGTTGAGGGGAGAGGTGAGTAGCTATGTGTTCGAGCCCGCCCTGGTCCCGCGGCCTGCCGGCCAACCGCTGAACGTACTCCATGCCGCTCTGGTTGGTTACCAGGGCTACCACGCGCTTCTGGTCCGTCCCGTCGAGTTCGTGAGGCTCGAACACCATATTTTGAGAGTGATAATCCGTCGACTGCCCCGGGATGTAGGCCTCGTTCCGGTTACCCGAAAGCATCGGTACACGGGAGGAATCGGCTTCGAGCGCCGGCTTGTCGATCGTTACCATGCGCGCCGCTACCCCGGTTGACCGCTCCGAGGCTTCAAAGGATCCGGCCGGCAGCTTCTCATCAGTGCCGCCATGCGCTTCGAGCCACTCACGGAATGCTACGGACTTTTTGTCATTGGCGAAAAATGGATGCTCGCCCATGATCGAGACGATACGGCCGCCGGGCTTCAGCAATTTATAGGCGTGCTGTACGTGGTCAACATCCTGCCCGTTTTCAAACGGCGGATTCATCACGATCCGGTCGTAGGTGCCTTCCGCTGCCTCTGGAACTTCGCGAACTGCCCGGGCGCCCGCTTCCATTTCGCTCATGCCCTGGTCTTGGTACTTCTTAATCAGCGCGAGGTGTTGCCTTGCCTTCACTGAGCTGAGATCACGGTAGCCAGTGGGGTTCTCCTGCTGTGCCTGCTTCAGCTCTTTGTGCCGGCCGGCCGCTTCCACCGCTTCGTGCTTGGAGTCGTAGAGCGGGCTATCGTTCCCCTGGACGGTCGTGTACATCCAGTTGTTGCCGAGTTTCTTGATGCCGGCCGCGGGGTTGTAGGAGTCGAGTACTTCTTGACTCACGCCGAGGTCTGCCCGCAATTCCGCATCACGCCCGGGGTTGTGTTCCAGGAAGTCATCGCCCACCAGGTTGTGCTTTTTCAGCTCGAGCACTCCGCGGAGGTCGCCGTTACGTTCGATGACGGAGAGCTTCGAGTCGGGCGAATCGGTGCGGATCCGGTCGGCAATATTGCCCTTGCCGGCCGAGGGCTCGAGCACACTCATGCCGGGCTTGATGTCCGCCGCTTCGAGCATTTGCCCCACTACGGGCTGAGGTGTTGGGAAGTAGCCGGCAATTTTCTGCCCGATTAGTGCGCGTTCAGCGTCTTTAATTTGCCGTTCTATTGCCGCTACCGCGGGCTTCACCTTGCCGATGCTGGCGAGGTCCGCTTTCGCTTGCGTCCACTTCTCGGGAGTGATGCCGGCGCCGTACAGTCTGGAAGCGCTCGCCAGTTCCGCCTTTGCATATTTGCCAGCCGAGATGCCGGCCTTCTCCGCCTTCTCCGCCAGCTCGCGAACCTTGCCGATGTCTTCGAGGCTCGTGATGCGGGCGCCGCCCTCTGAGTCGCGCTGGTTCCTGTGCAAGATGTCGAGCGCCGCCTTGGTGCCCGGTTTGCCCTGCAGCTTTTCGAGGTCCCGAATTTGCGCCTGATGAATGAACGGGTGCGGGAATTTCTCGCGCGTGGTGTTGAGGTCTTCGACCAGTGCCCGGGTGCGGACGTTAGCGAGGCTCTTGGGTATCGTGCCGGCGTCGTGGGCGTCCGCCAGGCCGTTCAATTTCGCCTGAATGACTTCGAGCCCGTCCGCTTCGCGCGCCATGCCGGCCGCAATATCCGAACGGCGCCGCGTCACGTTCTGCTGCGCGATCGCGGGGTTACGTTTGGCTTCGATCTGGGCCGCCATCGCGTCGGCAGTCTTGCGGAGTGAAGCGGAAACTAAACTCTTGGGTTTGCCGGCGGTCTTGAGACGCTCGTTTTCCGCGCGTGCCTTCTCGAGCTCGTCCGCCAGTTCCTGCTTTCGCTCTTCCGCTTCGTTCTGCCGGTGGAACTCGTCGCGGGCCTTGCGGGACTCTTCCGCCTGCGCCACGTAGTCGGGGTGAACGGTGATTTTGGGCTTGGCTGCTGCCGCTCGCAGTTCTGCCGCACGCGCGTTATGTTCGGCTGGTGTGAGCTTGGCTTTACTGTCAGCCACTACGGCCGCATGCTTCTCTACGGCCGCCTGGAGGGGCTTGGCGGGTGGCTCGGGTGCCTTTACTTCGGCTGGCAGCGCTTCCGCTGCTCGGGCGTCATCTCTGCTAACTCCTGGGGCGTCCAGTTGATTTCGTTGCCCGGGGCCAGCTTGCAATGGCCGTTCTTTACCCAGTCCTTCAGCTCCGCCGATATCGACTTTCCGAACTCCCGTGAGTTTGGCGACTTCTCCGGTGAGGTGTTCTCGGATTTGGCGATAGGTGTCTTGCTTGACTGCTCCACTGGTTTCTCCTGCTGCGAGACGTTGCGCAGCCTGATCAAGAATCGCATCGATCGGGCCCGCGTGCGTGCTCAACTTGTCGTAAAGTACTATCCCCTGGTTTGCCTCTTCGGCTACTTTGGCGTTGTCGCCCGCTTTGATGACGTTGCCGGCTGCTCCTAACTTATCGGCTGCCGCCTGCGAGCCTACCAGGCCGAATAGTTTCTTTTCGGCGCCCAACTGCTTCCGGACGTATTCGGAGACGATTGCCTTCTCAGGTAAGAGCGAGCGGACGATATCCTCTTCGTCCCCAAACATGCTGGCCTGGGCCTTGTCCGAGGCCTTCTCGACAACCTTGGGCGCCCGATCGTTCATCCGGATCAGTTCCGCGACCTGGGCGTCCGTCATGCCGTCGCCCGTCTTTTCGCGGGCCTGCATCGCGGCGTAAATGTTCGCCTGGTCCGCATGGTTCGCCAGGTTGCCCAATACGGCGCCGCGGGCCGGCTTCAAATCGCCGTTGATCACATCGCGGAAGATCGCCGGATCGAGTTTCGAGAGGGAAAGACCTTCGCTCGCAATCTTGCCCTTGATGGTGAGGCCGTCATCCTGCAACTGTGCGATGGACTTACCGGAGTCACGGAAGACTTTAGCCGCATCGAGTGAGGTGCCCTGGTCTTCCGAGATATTGATAACGGCGCCCTTTAGGCGGGCTTCCTGCGCGTTGGCAGCATCGAGGTACCGGACTGATACCGCGGGCGCGTCCAGGCGGTTCGCCAAGTCGAGGCGGTGGTGTCCATTGACCACGTACGTTTTGCCGTCCGCCGGATCTTTCCAAACGGCCAGCATGCCGCCCAATTCGGGATTGTAGGCTCGAGCATCCTTCAGCTTGTCCGAGACTCCGCCCTGTCCCACGTCCTGCTTGAACTGGAAGCGGGGAGCATCTACCGTCAATTCCGAGGGGTGAACGTTACCGACCCACCCGGGCTTGCGGTCTTCGGGTGGTGTGAGCTGCTGCGCCGCCGGGGCCTCCGCCTTCGGTTCCGGTACCGCCGGGCGGGATTCTACCGGCGTTGCACTCCAACCCTTTCCAAGGTCGATAGCGGCAGGTTCGGCAGTAGCGGCAGTAGCGGCAGGAGGGGCTTTCGAGTCTGCGCCGAATTGTTGGGCGGGTTGCGCGCGCTCTGCCGGTGGTGATGGTGCCGCGGGTGCCGCTTCTTCCGGCCGAGGTGCGCGCCATCCCTGCCCGGGTTCGGCGGGTGTCTCCTGGTGAGCTTCCGGTACCGGCTGATTCAAACGTGCCGCGATCGTTCGGGTCAGTTCCTTTTCGGCTGGTGAGAGCTTCGCAAAAGGCTTGCCTGCGATCGCGTCGAGGAGTGCCGTATCTTCGGGTGCGGGTGTACCTTCTGTGGGTACACCCTGGGGCGTTAGCGTGTTGGCCTGTTGTGGCTTTTCAGCTACAGTCTGTTGTTGCGGAACGGGTACGGTAACTGGCTGTTGTGGCTGAGGTTCTGGCGGTTGTGGCTGTGCTTCCGCTGCTACCTGGGGCTCTGCCGGCGGGTTGCGTCTGGCAATCTCCGCCTGCTCCTGGGAGCGGATCCATTTTTCTTGAGCGATTTCTACCGGGTCATGGTCGAAGACATCGGCGCCGATCTTCCAGCCTTTAGCGGCGTCGGGTGCCGGCGGTAGTGCCGCGGCCGGTCTGGGCTCTGCCGGTGGTGCTGCCGGTTCCGGTGGCGCCTCGAGGTATCCGGCGGGCCGTTGAGGGGGTTCGGCTGGCTGCCGGGCGTTTAGATCGGACTG
>Ga0207639_10000181_pt1 | contig 49444 bp, 60 predicted proteins | sample KBSCornC32_FD_184299 | JGI IMG/M metagenome (GOLD analysis project Ga0207639, IMG submission 184299) | Corn rhizosphere microbial communities from Kellogg Biological Station, Michigan, USA - KBS Corn C3-2 (SPAdes) (version 2) | ecosystem: Host-associated > Plants > Roots > Rhizosphere > Soil ... | reverse complement strand
CTCGGCAAGCGAAGTCGCGGTCGCGCACAAGACCGACGCTGCGGTGAAGACAACCACCGAAATCAGCAGAAGCCGCTTCCGCCCGACCTTGTCCGCCAGCCATCCACTGATCGGCAAGGCGATCGCGGAAGCGACGATATAGCTCGTCAGCACCCAGTTGATTGTGTCCTGGGTGGCGCTGAGGCTCGCCTGCATGTGGGGCAGGGCGACGTTGGCGATCGTCGTGTCCAGCACCTGCAGCAGCACCGCCGCCATCACCCCGACCGTGACGATCAGCCGGTCGCTGGTCGTCAGCGGGTGAGTAGCAATATGGGCCGGAGTCTCGGCCATGGGCTGAGGCTTACTTCTTGCCGCTGTTGTCGAAATAGACCTTGGCGTCGACCGACAGGCCGGCGATCATCGGCTTCGATGGCGTGCCGTTGAACGCGATCCTGACCGGCACGCGCTGGGTCACCTTGACCCAGTTGCCGTTCGCGTTCTGCGCCGGAAGAAGCGAGAATTCACTTCCTGTTCCAGCACCGACGCTCTGCACGTGACCTTCGAACTTCTGGCCGGGATAAGCATCGACCTCGATGGTCGCGCGCTGGCCCGGAACCATCTTGCCGACGTCCTTCTCCTTGAAGTTCGCCTCGACCCACGCCGTCTGGCTGTGGACGACCGAGAGCATTCCAAGGCCCGTGACGGCCATTTGCCCGACCTGGAGGCTGTCGGCATTCTCGACCACGCCGTCCATCGGCGCCCGAACCGTCGTGCGCTCGAGGTCGAGCTTCGCCTTGTCCACCGCCGCGCGCGCCTGCGCGATCGACGGCTGCTCGCCAGGAGCGATCGCCGCGTGCGCATTGGCGGCGCGCGCCTTGGCGTCGGCCACCTGCTGCTCGGCGGTCTTCACCTCGTTGAGCGCATCCTCATAGTCGGCGCGGGTCGTGAAGCCCTGCTTCAGAAGCGCCTGCTGACGGCCAAGCGCATTCTGCTTGATCTTGAGGTTGGCTTCCTCGCCCACGATGTCCGCCCCCGTGCCCGCGGCCTGGGTGCGGAGCTGGCTCGTTTGAAGCTGCGCCGCGGCGAGTTGCGCCTCGGCATTCTCGAGCGCGACCTGGAAGGGCGCGGGATCGATACGGAACAATATGTCGCCGCGCTTCACGTGCCGTCCGTCGCGGACGTAAACCTGCTCGATCGGTCCAGTCACCTGCGCGCTGACCGACACGATGTCCTGCTTCACCTGGGCGTCGTCGGTCCCGACGCTCCCGCCGCTGGTCAGCCAATAATAGGCGCCGCCAATGATCAGCAGCGCGGGAACGATGAGCATCAGCACCGTTCTCAGCGCGCTCTTCCCGGCGGGAAGCTTGACCTTTCTCCTGACCTTCGCCGGCGCCGCCGTTGCGGTCATCGGTTCGGTAGCCATCTTGTTCATTGATTCGATGCCCTGTTCATTGCTGTCGCCCGGCCAGCCTGTTCGCGCGCCTGCGCGAGCACCCGGCGGGTGATTTCGATGTCTTTCGGGTCAATTCCCGCAAACGCATGCTCGATGAGCTGGGCGCCCACCCCCTGGAGTTTCTCGACGAGCGGCTGGGCTTCTGCGGTGACATGAAGCCTCCACGCGCGACGATCGTCGGGATCGCGCACGCGCTCGACCAGCCGCGCCTCCTCGAGGCGATCGACAATCCGGCACAAGGTGATCGGCTCGAGCTCGAGCATTTCGGCAAGCTCGACCTGGCGAAGGCCAGGTGTCCGGGTCAGCCGGAACAGCACCTTCCACTGCGCACGCGTAACGCCAAGCCCGACCGCGAGGCGATCGAACGCCTTGCGCAGCACGTGCGCGGTCTCGCCGATTTCAAACGGTAAGGTTTCCATTAGCGCGGATATAGTAAGGGTGCTTATATTAAGCAACTCTCAACGCGCCCGATCGTTCCTTTTGTTTCGCGTGCGTTGACGATACTGGGCCAGCGGCGCATCGCGACCCCCGCTCCGCCCAAGAGTCGCGGGAGATTTGCTTATGTTGTTCGCGTGGATGGGCTTCCTGAAAGCCGGCGCCGAACCGATTCCGCAGTCGGTCCAGCAACAGACAAACGATTTCCTGTCGCAGCCCTACATCCCGGTCCGGAGCGTCGGCCAGCTCCGCGACGAGGCTGGCAACCGCGCCGGAATGATGATGGTCTTCGAAGTCGACGACCGCGCCGCCGCCGAAGCGCTGGTCGAAAACAGCCCCTACCTCAAGGCCGGCCTCTACGAAGACCACCACCTCTACGAATATCGCGACGAGGTGGCCTGACCCCCACGATCGTCATCCCGGACTTGATTCGGGACCCGCCTTTTCTTGAGGTCAGGCTGTCACCGCTTCGCCGATGCGAAGCGCGCTCCAAAGCTTCGACATGCCCTCGGCATGTCGGCTTTGGAGCGGGTAACGGGAATCGAACCCGTGCGTTCAGCTTGGGAAGCTGACAGGCTACCATTACATCATACCCGCGCCTGAGCGGCGTGAGTTAGGTGCGCCGCAAATCTCAGTCAACGAGCGCTGCTCAAATCCCTCCGTCGATCGGCTCATAACCCGCCTCGCGCAGGCGGCCGGCAAGGTCGTCTCCCGTCGTCCGGGCGAGTTCACCATCCTCGGACCGGATCACGAAGTTTGACCCGTAGCGGCCCTCCTTGAAGAAGGGATAGCTGCCGATCGCCACGCCCGGATGCGCGGCTTCGGTTTCGCGCAGCAGGTCGGCGACATCGCTTTCCGGCGCCCGCGCTCCGATCGTCACCGAGACCACCGGCCGCCCGCCCTCGAGCGTGCCCGTCAGTGCTTCCAGCATGCTCGCCGTGATGCTCGGCACTCCCGCCATGATGTAGACATTGCCGATCTTGATCCCCGGCGCTCCCGAGCTCGGGTTGCGGAGCAGCTCCGCCCCTTCCGGCGTTCGAGCCATCCTCAAGCGCGCCTCGGTCAGCCCGCCCGGCCGGTCGCGATAATAATCGACGAGGATCTGCCGCGCCTCGGGGTGAACGATGACCGGGACTCCGAACGCCGCCGCGACCGCATCGACCGTAATATCGTCGTGGGTCGGCCCGATCCCGCCGGTCGTGAACAGATAGTCGTGCTTCACCCGAAGCGCGTTCACCGCCTCGCCGATGCGTTCGCTCACATCGGGGACAATCCGCACCTCGGCGAGCCTGATCCCCTGGTCGTTCAGCCAGGTCGCGAGCTGAGCGACATTCTTGTCCTGCGTGCGCCCGGAAAGGATCTCGTCGCCGATCACGACGAGCGCTGCGGTCCATCGCTTCGCTTCATCGTTCAACGGCGATCTCCCATTCGACTTCCGCGCCCCCCGTGCCTATCTTGTGGCCATGACTCAATATGTCTCAGTCGCCGCCGACGACCGGGTCGAATCCCGCAATGGCGTCATCAAGCTCCACGGGCCCGAAGCCTTCACCGGCATGCACCGGGCCGGCCGCCTCGCCGCGGAGATCCTCGACGCGCTCGTGCCGCACGTCGTCCCGGGAGTGACGACGGCGGAGTTGGACGAGATCGTCTACCGGATGACGGTCGAAGGCGGCGGAGTGCCGGCGACGCTCGGCTACCGCGGCTACACCCACAGCTGCTGCATCTCGATCAATCATGTCGTCTGTCACGGAATCCCGGGCGAAAAAGCGCTGAAGGACGGCGACATCGTCAACATCGACGTGACGCCGATCGTCGACGGCTGGCACGGCGACACCAGCCGCATGTATCTGGTCGGCGACGTCCCGCTGCGCGCCCGTAAGCTGGTCGACGTTACCTACGAATGCCTTATGCTGGGCCTCGAGCAAGCCAAGCCCGGCAACCACCTCGGCGACATTGCGAACGCCATCCAGCGCCACGCGGAATCGAACCGCTACAGCGTCGTCCGCGATTTCTGCGGCCACGGCGTCGGACGCCTGTTCCACGACAGCCCCGAGGTCGTCCACGCGGGACGTCCGGGCACCGGACCGGAGCTTCGCCCCGGCATGATCTTCACCGTCGAGCCGATGATCAACGTCGGCCGTCCCGACGTGAAGCTGTTGGATGACGGCTGGACAGCAGTCACCCGCGACCGCTCCCTCTCCGCCCAGTTCGAACATTCGATCGGGATCACGGAAACGGGCCACGAGGTCTTCACGAAGAGCCCGAAGGGGCTCGACCGGCCGCCTTACGCCTAGAGCTCCTCCCAATCGCGCAGCGATGGGGAGGGGGACCATTGAACGAAGATTCAATGGTGGAGGGGTTCGGCGCCAACCACACGTTCCTGCCGTGGCAGCGCTAATTCAGTGACAAATCAGATAACTTTGCTGGAGACCAGCCTCAGATCGCCATCGAACGGCGTGGCGATATAGGCACTGATGCAGTCGGAGAATTCATCCATTAGCGCTCGTCCATCAGCGTCGAAGTTATTCTCGGCCACCAAGACAAGCCTGCCGCTCTCGAATGTGCATTTGACGTTCTGATGATGGGGTCGGTGCTCGCGAAACTCAGACTCGATGTCAGTCGCCGCTTCAGCACCTTCGAGCGGCGGAACATCGGAACATTCCAAAACAACGCGATACATCCGCTCTCCTATCGATAGCCTACGCCACCGCAGCTTCCTCCGCGGCATCCCAGCGCGCGGTCAATTCACGCGCCGCGTCCACATCGGCCGGGAAGTCGACTTCGCCCCATTCCTCGCCGTTGATGTCGAGGGCCCATATGTCGGCGCCCTGGGCGATCTGGTTGATCACCCGCAAATACCAAATGGTGGTCCCCTCGGGCGTCCGCATCGCCTGCTCGATCGCGTCGCGGAATTGCTCAGCGCCGCCCGAGCGGAATGCGAGAAGCCCGATCGATTCGGCATTCACGCCCTCGGCGATACGCTTGCCGATCGACTTCAGCCGCCCGCCCTGCTCGACGACCTTCATGTCGTCCTCGTCATATGAATCCTTGCGGTCGATGGTGACGCAAATCCCGTCCTGCCCGTTCGCGACCACGCGTCGCATCAACTCGCGCGACACCAGCGTATCGCCGTTCCACACCAGGCAATCGCCCGCCAGCTCCTCCCGTGCCATGAACAAGGACCCGGTATTGTCGGCGACCTTGTAGAAGGGATTGAAGACCGTCCGCACGTTCGGCCCGCCGCTCCGCTTGGCGATCGCCTGGTTTACCAGCTCGTCGTGGAATCCGGTGACGACCACCGCTTCGTGGACGCCGTTCGCCTCCAGCGTATCAAGCTGGCGATCGAGCAAGGTCCGCCCGCTGAAATCGATCAGGCACTTGGGCCGGACGTCGACCAGATGGCCGAGGCGGGAGCCTTGTCCGGCGGAAAGAATGATTGCCTTCATTTCGATCGTTGCCCTGCCTTCCAAATACGGCGCCGATTGGGCATTAGCTTAGCAGCCATGACAGGGGCAAAGGCGTGAAGAAGGTCGAAGCGATCATCAAGCCCTTCAAGCTCGACGACGTGAAGGACGCGCTTCACGACGTCGGCGTTTCCGGGATCACCGTGGTCGAGGTCAAGGGCTTCGGCCGCCAGAAGGGCCACACCGAGCTCTATCGCGGCGCGGAATATGTGATCGACTTCCTTCCCAAGGTGAAGGTCGAGGTCGTCGTCGAGGATTCGCTCGTCGATAATGTCGTCGAGGCGATCGAGAACGCCGCCCGAACCGGCCGCATCGGCGATGGCAAGATTTTCGTCATCGACGTCGAGCAGGCGATCCGCATCCGCACCGGCGACAGGGGAGCGGACGCGATCTGACGATGGACGAGCGCCTCGCCTCCATGTCGCCCGACGAACTTCGCTCCTCGATGCGAAGCCTCGGCTACCGCACCCAGAACGATCTTGCGCAAGCGATTGGCGTGTCGCGCTCCGCCGTCAGCCTGTGGCTCGAAGGCAAGGTTGGAGTCCCGCGCCCCGTCGCCATGCTTCTAAGGATGCTCGTTTCCGCGCAGCGCCGCGCTTACTGATTTTGCGGAACTGGCGCTGGAGCCGCGGGCGGCGCCGGAGGCTGGCCCGCACCCTGCGCCCTCGCCAATGCCCGAGCCTGCTGCCGCTCTTCCTGGGTCACCACGCCATCGTGATTCAAGTCTTCGCGGTCGAAGCGAGCCAGAGCCACGGCCTCGGCCTGCTGCAAAGTCAGCGACTGATTGGTCCCGAACAGGCGGTCGATCATCCGCTCGGCATGTCCGCTGCCGCCGAACTGAGCGGCGATCTGCTCGGCTTCCTGCCGGGTCACGACCCCGTCGTGGTTGAGGTCGAAACGCTGGAACATCGAATCCGCCATCTGCTGCGCTTGGGCGCGAGTCATCTGGTCCATCATCCCGCCTTCATGCTTGCGGGCAATGGCCTGGGCGGAAATCAGCGTCGCGCCGAGCGCGATCGCGCCAAATATCCTGTTCATCCCTCAAATCCTCTGATCGGGTCCCCTGCGCGAAGGGAGGTGCCGCTCGCCCGGTGAACGGCGGATTACTGCGAACATTACAAGTTCGTGAGCGTCGCGGCTTGCTTCCGGCCCCGGTCGCCGCGATGACGCGGCCATGCTCGAGCTAGACGACCAGCAGCAGGCGGCGCGCGACTGGTTCGAATCGCTTCGCGACCGGATCTGCGCCGCGTTCGAGGAGATTGAGTGCGAAGCCGGTTCCGACGCGAGCTTCACCTACATTCCGTGGGAACGAACCGACGCCACCGGCGAACCGGGCGGCGGCGGAGTCCGCGGCCAGATGACCGGCAAGGTGTTCGAGAAGGTCGGAGTCAACGTTTCGACCGTCGGTGGCAGCTTCTCGCCCGAATTCGCCAAGAGCATTCCGGGAGCCGCCGAGGACCCCAGCTTTTTCGCCACCGGCATCAGCCTCGTCGCGCACATGGCCAATCCGCACGTCCCCGCCGTCCACATGAATACGCGTTTCCTTAGCACCACTAAGCGCTGGTTCGGCGGCGGCGCCGACCTCAACCCGGCGATCCCGTATGAGGAAGACACCGAGGCGTTCCACGCGCGCCTGCGCGCCGCCTGTGCCGCCCACGACCCAACCTTCTATCCGCGCTTCTCGAAATGGGCGGAGGAATATTTCTGGCTCCCTCACCGCAGAGTCTCGCGCGGCGTCGGCGGCATTTTCTACGATTATCTCGAGGACCATTTCGACGCGCATTTCGCCTTCACCAAGGACGTCGGCATCGCCTTCCTCGACATCTTTCCAGAGCTCGTCCGCAAGCGCATGAACGCGCCCTTCACCGAAGAGGATATGGAACGCCTCCTCGAATTCCGCGGCCGCTACGTCGAATTCAACCTGCTCTACGACCGAGGCACGCTCTTCGGCCTCAAGACCGGCGGCAACGTCGACGCCATCCTGATGAGCCTCCCGCCGCTGGCGAAGTGGAAATGAGCTACGAAGCGGTCGCCGACGGCGAACTCGCCGCAGTCGTTACCTATCTCGAAATGCGCTCGCCGGTGGACCAGCCCGTCATCTGGTCCCCTCTGTCCTTGAAACGCGTCGAGGTCCCCCAGCCCGAACATTATCGCGACCTTTTCCGCCTCATCGGCGCGCCCTGGCTATGGTTCTCGCGGCTGCTCCTCGACGATGCCCATCTCGCCGAGATCATCCAGCATCCGCACGTCGAGCTCTATTCGGTTGGCGACGAGGACGACCGCGAAGTCGGAATGATCGAGCTCGACTTTCGCGAACCGCAAGAATGCGAGCTCGCCTTCATCGGCCTGGTCCCGGCGCTGTCGGGCAAGGGCCACGGCCGCTGGCTACTCGCCGAAGCGCTGAACCGAGCTTGGCGCGAAGGCATCGAACGGGTGCACGTCCACACCTGCTCACTCGACCATCCGGCGGCGCTGAGCGCCTACCGCCGCGCCGGCTTCACTCCTTACAAGCGCGCGATCGAGCGCTTCCCTGACCCGCGCCTCAGGGGGATCCTGCCGAAAGATTGCGCCCCTCAGATCCCGCTTCTCGGCACACCCAGCTGAGCGCTCGCGCCCGCAAGCTGGACATAAAGACGGGCAAGCATCACGGCGAAGACGATCGTCATGGCGGCTTGCATCAGGGAAACGACTAGGGAAATCGCCAGCGCTGAAAAACTCAGCGGGTCCGCGGGTCCAAGTGCCAGTGCGATCAGTGACCCCAATCCATATTGACCCGCCAGCAACACGATCGACAGCCCGATGATCAGAAGCATGGCGAATGCGAACAAGCGCCAGTACGAGCCGCGCGCGAGACGCCAGCTCCGCGAAATGAGGTGCAGCGAGCCGCCTTGTTCGGCGGCCGCAACCGGGATGACCAACTGGAAAATGGCGTAGGTGAACGCGGTCGCCACTACGATCGCGAAAACCACGCCGGCCGACGCTTCATGGCCGGTCCGGCTCGCGGGGGCGAACCCAAGCACAACCAACAAGAGTACGACCGGGATCAAGAGGACGAATATCAGGATCGAGAGAATCACCAGCGATCCGATCAAAGCCGGCACGCGAACAAAACCCCGATTGATTGCCGCACCCACCGTGGTCGAGGGCCCGATGGCAAGCCGGTTGAGCGCAATCTGCGCTGCAAGGCCGATCACGATGACGACCAACATGAGCGCGACGCCGATTGTGGATGCCTGCAGCTCGCTGTGAGGCGCGGCCAGGCCGACCACCGTCTGCGGGAAGACAATGAGGGCCAAGGCAACGCTGATGAACAATCGTCCATCCCGCGCCAGCACGGCCCGCGTTTCATCCCATGCCTGGGATAGCGACAGTTTCGGCATCTGATCCCCTCGTTGGTCGTCGCTCTTATGCGGACGGGCGCGCGCGGGCGCAACGCGCTTGCTCTCGTCCTCCGCGCCGCCCATCTCACGCGCGAATGAGCGACATCGACGACATCGAGTGGCGAGTCAGCGAGGGGCAGATCCCCTATGACGAAGCGCTGAGCTTCATGAACGATCGCGCCGCCGCGATCCGTGAGGGAACCGCGAGCGAGTGCGTCTGGCTGCTCGAGCACCCGCCCCTCTTCACCGCCGGCACCAGCGCCGATTCCGCCGAATTGTTCAACCCGCAGAACTTTCCGGTGTTCGAAGCCGGCCGCGGCGGCCGCTACACCTACCACGGTCCCGGGCAGCGCGTCGGCTACGTCATGCTCGACCTCGAGAAGCGGGGGAAAGACATCCGCTGCTTCGTCCATGCGCTCGAGGGGTGGATGATCGATGCCCTCGCCGAGCTGGGCGTTACCGCGCGCCGCGAACCCGGCCGCATCGGGATCTGGGTTGGCGAGGGCGATGATGAGGCCAAGATCGGCGCCCTCGGCGTGCGCGTGAAGCGCTGGGTCACGCTTCACGGATTCGCCATCAACGTCGCTCCCGACCTGTCGCATTTCAGCGGCATCGTGCCGTGCGGAATCTCGGATTTCGGCGTCACAAGCCTCGCGAAACTTGGGAAACAAATGCCTCTCACGCGGGTTGATGCCGCCTTGAAGGGGAGTTTCTTGTCGTTTCTCAAGAGTTTGGAACGGCGGTGCAAAGAGTCTTGAAGGATGCTCCTGCTTCAGACTATGGTTCGCGCGATTTGCGCCTGGGGAGACCCTTGCAGATCGCAATAAATAGGGAGTCTTGAATGCGTGCTCTTATCCTGGTCGCTGGCGCGGCCCTGGCGGTTGCGGCTTGCAGCAGCAACGACAACGCCAATAACACCATGAACGTCGACGAGAATCTGACGACGACGGACATGAACGCCACGGACATGAACGCGACGGACATGAACGCCACGGACATGAACGCGACGGACATGAACGCGACGGACATGAACGCGACGACGACGACCAACACGACGACTACGACGACCAACAACGCGATGTAATCGTCTTGACGCCTCCGTTACCGGGGGCGTTGGCTTTTAAAGAGGCTGCCGGTACTTCCCGGCAGCCTCTTTTTTTACGCCTGGAGATTTCCAAGATGCGCGCCCTGATCCTCGCCGCCGGCCTACTGGCCCTCGCCGCCTGCCGTAACAACGACCAGGTCGACAACACGCAGAACGTGGACGAGAATCTCACCGCCGAGAATATCGTTTCCAATGACGTGACGGCCATCGACGCGGTGACCGGCGACGCTTCCAACATGGCCGCCGATTCCAACATCGGCGACATCGGCTCCGCTCCGACCGGAAATAGCGGGAATGCCAGCTCGGCGACCAAGCCCGCGCCAAAGCGCCCGGCGACCATGGCCCCGACCGAACCGACCACGGCCAACACGACCGCGCCCACTTCCAACACAGCGGGCAATACGACCAACTAGGTCAGGGCAGGCCCAAGACCTTGTGCGCCTGGAGGCTGAGGCGCCATCCCGGCCGCTCCATCGCCAGCCGAACCGCCGCCTCGACCGCGGCCTCACGCTCGGGGCAATCCATCGGCTGCACCAGGAAATGGTCGAACGCCCAGCTTTCGAGCTGGACAGGGTCGATCCCCTCCTGCGGCCAGACCAGCTTCAGCTCATTGCCCGATCGCTGAACCACTTCGGTCCCCGCTTTCGGGCTGACGCAAATCCAGTCGATCTCCGGAGTGGCCGGCAAGGTCCCGTTAGTCTCGACAGCGATTTTGAAGTTGCGATCGTGAAGCGCGGCTACGAGGGCGGGATCGAGCTGCAGCATCGGCTCACCGCCGGTGATCACAACCAGCCTGTTGCCCTGCCCTTCGCCCCACAGCCGCTCGACATGAGCAGCCAACTCATCCGCGTTTTGGAACTTCCCCCCGCCCTCGCCATCGGTGCCGACGAAATCCGTATCGCAGAACCGGCATTCGGCAGTCGCCCGGTCCTGCTCGCGGCCCGACCATAAATTGCACCCGGCGAACCGCAGGAACACCGCGCGGCTGCCCGACTGAACGCCCTCTCCCTGGAGGGTCAGGAAGCATTCCTTGACCGCATAGGTCATGCGTAAGCCGTCGGGTCCGCGATGCCCGCCTCCGCGAATCCCTTCGAGCGGAGCCGGCAGGCGTCGCACCGCCCGCAGTGCCGCCCGTCGGGAAGCGGGTCGTAGCAGCTGTGGCTGAGCGCTGCGTCGAGCCCTAGCCGCTCGGCTTCACGCGCAATATCCGCCTTGGTCATGTGCTGCAGCGGCGCGTGGATGGTGAAACGGTCGCCCTCGACTCCAGCCTTCGTCGCAAGATTCGCCATCCGCTCGAACTCGGCGATGAATTCCGGCCGGCAGTCGGGATAGCCCGAATAATCGAGCGCATTCACGCCGATGAAGATGTCGCGCGCCCCGCTCGCCTCGGCGAGTCCCAGCGCCAGGCTGAGGAAGATCGTGTTGCGGGCAGGTACGTAGGTGACAGGAATCCCCTCGCCCACGCCGTCCTTCGGCACGTCGATATCGCTCGTCAGCGCCGATCCTCCGAACGCCCGCAAATCGAGCGGGAGTACGATATGCCGGTCGGCGAGAGCCCCGGCGATCGTCCGCGCCGCCTCAAGCTCCACACGGTGCCGCTGGTTATAGTCGACCGTTAGCGCGACGACCGAAAACCCCCGTTCGCGCGCAATGCCGGCGCAGACCATCGAGTCGAGCCCGCCCGACAGAAGGACGACCGCGCTTTTCACAGCTTGATTCCGGCCCTCGGCGCGATCCAGAACCACAAAGCATAGAGGATGAGCGTCCCAACGACGCTCAGCGCCATCGCCAGCCAGAAGGTCACTCCCGACCTCAACAGTGCCGGAAGAACCAGGAACATCAGCAGAGAGGGAAGGATGAACCAGAAGGCGCTCGCCGTCAGCTCGGCGACTCGCTCCGGGTCATGGCTGTCGCGCCACAGCCAGATCATCGCCAAAAGCGACGTCAGCGGAAGCGAAGCGAGAAGCCCGCCCCAGCCCGGATAGCGCCGAGCGATCTCCGACACCGCGGCCACGATCGCGCCCGACAGCGCAGCCTTGATCAGAAGGTAAATCACGCGCGCCCTCTAGGGCGTCGGCGCAGACAAAAGAAGGGCCGCCGATCCGAGGAAGGGCGGCCCAGGTATCGGGCATTACGGCCCGATGGGAGGAAAGCGTGCCAAATCCGGCACAGCACCTTGCTACATGAAAATGGTTAAACGCTGCCTTAATGGTGCGTTACAGAAGCGGTCTTCGTGCAATCGCCCACGCGCCGCGCCTGGAGCACATAATTGAATGGCAGCTGGTCGGAGATTCCCTGGGTGCTGATCCGAAGCGACCGCGGCGTGATCACGTCGATCTGAGTCTGGCCGAATCCGGCCGATCCGCAGGTGTAGTTGATCAACGTCGACCGCCCGGCGTCGGACAGGACCTTGCGCGAGCAAGCGTGGCCGCGATGCTCATACTCCGACAGTGCGAGAATATCGGCGACGCACTGCCGCACAGGCGCCTGGGTCCCCGGAGCGCCGCTGATTTCCCACAGGCCCGCAGCGACGCCAGTCAGCGCCGACGGCGGATTCGCGGCCAGGGCCGCGACCGGGGCGGCAACGCCAAGGACAAGGACAAGCGACTTTCGCATCAACGGCTGTTTAGCACCCCGCGGTTAACGGTTGGAGACCAAATGTGTCCGGACCGACAGTCAGGAGCTGAGCTCCTTCGGCTCGATGGCGAAGCTCGATGAGCAAAAAGCGCAGTCGACGGTGATCTTCCCGTCGTCGCCGACCATCTCCGCCCGCTCCTCCTCGGGGAATTTGGCGATCACCGACCGCACATAGGCCGGGTCGCAGCGGCAGCCGCGGCTCAGCCTGATCGCGGGAAGGGTGCGCACTTCCTCCTCGTCGTGAAACAGCCGCCAGATGAGATCGTCGAGCGGAAGCTCGGGGTCGGTCAGCTCGTCCGCCTTCACCGATCCGCCGAGGATGGCGACATGTGGCCAGTCGGGATGATCGAGCCGTGTGTGCAGCCGCTCGCGCCCTTCCTCGCCCTCGGGCAGGTGCTGGAGGAGGAGCCCGCCGGCAAACCAATGGTCGCCGCGCTTCTCCGCCGCGAGGCGGACAAGGCTCGGGATCTGCTCCGACTGAGCGAAGTAGCTCTGCGCCGCGTCGCCCAGATTCTTGCCCTCGAGTGGCACGATTCCCTGATAGCGCTCCTCGGCAACTGGCTGATCGAACGTGATCGCCAGATAGCCCTTGCCGAACAGCTCCTGCAGCGTCGGCTCCTCCGGCAGCGCTTCAACCTTCTCCGCGTCGTGCCGGACATAGCCCCGCAGCTCGCCGCCGAGATAATCGCAGACGAGGAGGTCGATCGCCCCGCCCTCGGTCTGCGCTTGCAAAGTCAGTTGGCCCTGCGGCTCCTTGAGCAGCGACCCGAGCAGCGCGGTCAGCGTCAGCGCTTCCGCGAGCAGCTTCTCGATGACCGGCGGATAGTGATGGCTAGCGAGGACCGTATCGACCACCGACCCAAGACGCGCGATCCGTCCCCGCGCATTGCGCGAGGGGATTGCGACGCCGAGCGCGACGTCGGAATTGAGCTGAACTGAAGGCATGGCGGAAAGATAGGATCGGTTGGCGGACGCGACAACTGACGCTGCTGATGAGAGCCGGCGGCGGCAGAGCTTACGTCAGTGTTGGGTGGAAAGCTGCTGCTGTTGCCACTCGCGAGATACGGACTAAGCTGCGCGAGTGAGCGACCGCATTCAGTCATATCCCACTGTGAAATCGCGTGTAGTAGCCCTTGCGGCGATAATCATCGGTTGGAGCTTCTTCGGTGCCCGTGCACTGCACAAGAATTGGGCTCCGGCTGCAATTGTCATCGCCGTAATCGTGGGTGGTTTGCTAGCACTCTCTAAGAGCTTCAACGTGGAGGCGCGATTTCGTGCCCCGCGCAATCCAGCAGAAGAGAAGTTGGTCCGTCGGCTGGGCATCCTCAACGGCACAGGTGCCATCGGGGCGCTTATCTCTGTCATCTGGCTCCTGATTGGCTCATCGGATAACTTCATTATGAGCTTCATCGCGCCACTCGCGGTATTCATCGGTTCATTAGTACTGCAAGGCACCTCCGCCGTACTCTACCGGCCATTCCTTATAGAGGATGGCCAATTTCCGTAGCTCGCCCACTCTATGGCAGGAATGGCTCGAAACCTGACATTCGTCTCCGCCCGCACTTCGTGATAGCGGCGTGACTCATGGCATCGGCAATCGATCGCGCGTTTGAGCTGGCCAAATCGGGTCAGTACCGCAGTGTTGCCGAGATATTCCGGCATCTCCCGCCCGAGGACCGCCCGATCCTCGAAGCGCATCTCGCCGAGTCCGACGCCCGGCGGCAGCTGATTCTCCTGTGCAGCGACGCCTGGCTCGCGACACAGTAAGAACTCGTCATCCCCACGAAAGCGGGGACCCAGCCGAACAAAGAGAAACTGGCTTCCCGCTTTCGCGGGAATGACGATTTGTCGTCAAGCCGCCGCTGCCGGCACCTCATATTCCGCGGCAGCCGCCGACAAAGTGTCGACGAATTCGCGGATATGCTCTTCCTCGATGACGAGAGGCGGAAGAACCCGCATCACATTATCGCCAGCCGCGACCGTCAGCAGCCCCTTGGTCCGAAGGTAGTTCACGAACGACCGGCTGTCGGTCTTCATCTTGATCCCGAGCATCAGGCCGGTGCCGCGAACGCTGTCGAACAGATGGTCGTGATTGGGGATCATCTGCTCGAGGGCCGACCGCAGCCGCTCGCCCTTCTGGCGGACGCTCGCGAGGAATTCCTCGTTGGCGACGATGTCGAACACCGCCTGCCCCGCCGCCATCGCCAGCGGGTTGCCGCCATAGGTCGATCCGTGCGTGCCGATGACCATGCCCGCCGCGGCTTTCTCGCTCGCGAGGCAGGCGCCCATCGGGAAGCCGCCGCCGATTCCCTTGGCCGAGGCCATGATGTCCGGAACGACTCCATATTGCTCATAGGCGTAGAGCGTTCCGGTGCGCGCGACGCCGCACTGAACCTCGTCGAACACCAGCATCAGGTCATTCTCATCGCAGGCGGCGCGGAGCCCGGCGATGAACTCGTGCGTGCCCGGGCGAATTCCGCCCTCGCCCTGGATCGGCTCCAGCAGGAAGCCGGCGGTATTCTCGTCCATCGCGGCCAGCGCCGCGTCGAGATTGTTGAACTCGACCACCTTGAAACCGGGCAGGAGCGGCGCGAAGCCGTCGATCATTTTCGCCTGGTCCGTCGCGCTGATCGTGCCCATCGTCCGCCCGTGGAAGGCGTTCGAGAAAGTGATCAGGTCGTGCTTGTGCGCGTTGCCCTTGGCGTAATGATAGCGCCGCGCGGTCTTGATCGCGCACTCCACCGCCTCGACCCCCGAATTGGTGAAGAAGACGGTGTCGGCAAAGGTCAGGTCGCACAGCCGCTGAGCGAACGCTTCGCCCTGCGGAGAGCCGTACAGGTTCGACACGTGCATCAAGGTCGCCGCCTGCTCCTGGATCGCCTTGGTCAAGTACGGATGGCCGTGGCCCAGAAGGTTGACCGCAATCCCCGCGGCAAAGTCGAGGTAACGCTCGCCCTGCTCGCCATAGAGATAGACTCCCTCGCCGCGGACCGGGCGGACCGGAGAGCGCGGATAGACGGGCATGAGCGGCGTGATGGCCATCGAAGCTTGGCTCCTGAGCAACAGTGAACGGGAGCCACAAGCTATAGCCAGCGCGGCTGAAAAGGGCAAAGTCGAGCCGCGCTCAGGGGAACATAAAGAAAGGCGCGCCGGAAGCTGTCCTCGCAGGCAGTCCGGGGGACTGCCGAGAAGTCAGCTCCAGCGCGCCTCCTTCATCGGCCAGGGCCGACTAGTAGTGGCGACGGCCACCTGGACGGTTGTTAAAGTCGGTCGCCTCGCGGTGGATTCGATATTCCAGCCGGCGGATCTGGTTCTCGACGCGGCGCGCTTCGTACGGCTGGATGCCGTTCCGCGACGCCATGTAGATCCGTCGCTGAAGGTTACGCGCCTGTTGTTCGAGCGCTCGTGCTTCGCCTCGACCGAGAATCCGGCGCGCCTGAAGATTGCGAATGTCGATGCGAAGCCGCTGGACCCGCGCTTCCATCGAGCGCGCGAAGTTGAAGCCGTTGTAGCCGCGCCCGTAATTGTACGGCTGATAATTATAGACCGGGGGCGCCCACTGGGCGGCGGCCGGCGCGGCGATCGCCAGCGTCGAGGCTGCGGCCGCGATGGGAATCAGGAATTTACGCATGTTCACACTCCTATCAGTGATTGATTCTGCACCTCGCACATGAGGCGTGTTCTGGGCCTGAACGGTCGTTTTAGGCGCGGTTCAACTTCAGCCCTCACGCCTCTCAAGAAAAAAGGCGCCGGATTGTTCCTCCGGCGCCTCCTTCAGTTCAGTCGTCGTTGCGGTCCCACCCACCATGATGGTCACGGTCGCGATCGCCGCCGTAATAGCCGTTTCCATAGCGGCCGTAGCGGTTGCCGATGGCGTAGCGAACGCGCTGTTCCAGGTTGGCGATGCGCGCCTGGATGTCGTTCGCTTCATAGCCGTTCAGGCCATAACGCGCGGCGCGGTGCAGGCGCTTCTCGATCCGCTGTGCCTCGTCCTGAAGCCGGTCGGCGCTTCGGTCGCGAATGACGTCGCGGCGGTCGAGCTGGCGGATCTGCCTTTCGACCGCGTCGATCCGGTACTGGAGCGCACGCACCTGGCCGAAGCCATTATTGTAACCGTTGTAGCCATTGTAGCCGTAGCCGTTGTTGTAGCCGTAGGGCTGGGGCTGCGGATAATATTGCGCGGAGGCAGGCGTCGCGAACGCGAGAGCCGTGCCAGCGGCTGCAAGAGAAATGAGGACCTTACGCATCACGGCTCTCCTTGATTGAGCGGTTTGATGCGGAACAATGTGCGCCGATTCGCTTGATGCAGGTCTGAACGCGGGAGTTATCCGCCGTTCAACATCATTAATGCGGCGAAACGGACATTCCCTGGTCGCGGCGGTCGCGCTCTTCCCAGATCGCGAACGGATCGCCGCGCGGATCGGCCCGCTGGTAGGAATCGCGGCCGTAATAGTCGTCGTCGCTCCGGTAACGGTCGCCGTCGTCGAACCGGCCAAGCGCTCGGCGATTGGACGCGTAATCGCCAAGTCGTGCGCCGTCCGCGGCATTCCGGAGGAGTGCCTGCAACCGATCGACCGCAATCTCGACATCCGCCGCCTCGCGCCCGCTCATTCCGTTCAGCCGCTGTTCGAGCCTGCGCGATTGCTGGCGAAGGTCGCGCGCCTCTTCGCGGCTCATCAGGCCCCGGTCGCTCATGATGTCGATCTGGATCTCGATGCTCCGGAGCCGAAGCTCGAGCGTGTTAGCCTGACTGTCGCGGTGATGAGTCTTCGAGGGCTGCTCTGCAGCCGCAGGCGCGGCAGCCGCCAGCGCCAAACCCGCGGCGACGATCGACAAGACTAGCTTACGCACGGCAACAGCTCCAACGACTCAGTTCGTGCGAACCTACATCAATTCGGTTCGAACGAAGCCATTAAAATCGTTGGGAAAAGCTAGTTCTTGATCTTCCAGCCGGTCTTCAGGAGCGCGTAGCAGACCGCCCACAGGATGAGGTTGAGCGCGAGCAGCCCGAATGCGCCGACCCACAGTGGGGAATCGCTCATCCCGAGGAAGCCGGCGCGGAAACCCGAGATCACGTAGAAGAACGGATTGAGGTGGCTGATCGCGCGGAAGCTCGGCGCAAGCTGGTTCACCGAATAGAAGGTGCCGCTCAGCAGCGATAGCGGAGTCACCACGAAATTGGTCACCGCCGCCGCATGGTCGAACTTCTCCGCCCAAAGCGAGGTCAGAAGCCCGAGGAAGCTCAGCAAAAGCGCGCCCATCAACCCGAACCAGAACACCAGCGCCGGATGGCGGATGTCGACCGACACGCCCGGCCAGATCACCATCGCCAGCCACACCGCAAACCCGACCAGGAAAGCGCGGGTCACCGCAGCGCCGACCAAGCCCGCGATCAGCTCACCGGTCGAAAGCGGCGGCATCAGATAATCGACGATATTCCCCTGGATCTTGCCGACGAGCAGCGAGAAGCTCGAATTGGCGAAGGCGTTCTGCATCATCGCCATGACGATCAGGCCCGGCGCGATGAAATCGGCGAAATGCACGCCCATCACCATTCGCCCCGCGCGGCCCATCGCCACCGTGAAAATCGCGAGATAGAGGAGGGTCGTGATCGCCGGCGCCCAGACGGTCTGCATCTGGACCTTGAAGAACCGCCTCACCTCCTTGATATAAAGGGTCTTGAGGCCTCCCCAATTGACGCCCTTCAGCACCGGATCGCCGGGCGCGAAGCGCACCCAATTGTGGGATTGGTCGTTCACTTTTGCCGCGCTATCGGGTGAATGCGCGGCCCGCAAGGAATTGGAGCGGAATTAAAGCATGTCCTGGACCGAAGAGCGTATCGAGCGCCTGAAGAAGATGTGGCACGAAGGCGCCACCGCCAGCCAGATCGCCGACGAGCTTGGCGGAGTCAGCCGCAACGCCGTCATCGGCAAGGCCCACCGCCTCGGCCTCGAGCAGCGCCCCTCGCCGGTGAAGCCGGGCGAGGAGAAGGAGGTCAAGAAGGCCGCTCCCGCCCCCGCGGCCAAGGCCGCTCCGAAGCCTGATCCCGTCAAGGCCGCTCCCGCTGCGCCGGCTGCTGCCCAGGCCGCGCCGCAGGCGACGACTCCGCACCGCCCGAGCGGGCAGGAAATGCAGTATCGCTCGATCGGTCCCGGCGGCTTCGTTCGCCAAGGTCCGGGCGACCAGCAGGCGCCGATCCCGCCCGCTCCGCCGCGCCGCCTCGTGCCCGCGAAGCCGAGCCCCGAGGTCGCGGACAAGACGAGCCTGCTCGAGCTCAACGACCGCATCTGCAAATGGCCGATCGGCCATCCGGGCGAGCCCGATTTCCATTTCTGCGGGCAGTCGGCGAACCCCGGCTTCCCCTATTGCGTCGAGCATTGCGGCGTAGCCTACCAGGCTCAGTTGCCGCGCCGCGACCGCCGCCCGCCCCCGCCGCTTCCGTTCGGCGGCCCGCGAGTCCGCTAAGCCTTTCCGGGCGCGCAGGCATAAGGCGGGCGAACAAGCGCCGGCCTTACGATTCCGTCCTCGTCGAGCTTCGACTGGAGCAGCGGGAATCGCCGCGCGTCGAAGTCGGGGTAAGTCATATATTGAACCAGAGTCGACAGCCGGTCGGGCTGATCGAGCGGCTTGATCAGCGCATAGGCCCGCTCCTCATCGCCTGCGAGCATCCACGCCTGCCACCGGCCTGACGTCGACGCGCCCTTCAGCCCGTCGAGCTTCAAGGCGATGTCACGCGCGCCGCTATCGCCATCCGCGCAAGCCTGTCGAAGCTCGGCGAGCAGTTTGTTCTCCTCGGGCAGCGAGCTCTCGCGGATCGGCCCGATCAGCGCGCGCGCCTCGTCGCGATAACCGCCCCACAGAAGCGCCCGATGCGCCTGGTACTGGATCAGCGCCTCGCCCGGCCGCATCTTGAGCTGCTGGCGCGATCGCTGGACGGCATTCGGAATGTCGAGCGCCAGGACGGACGCCGTGATCGCCCTCGATAGCGGCCTTCCGCTTTCGACCGACTGCTGCTGGATCGTTCGCGCAGCCTCCGCGCCAAGGCGCCGGTCGCCGATATAAGCGGAAAGGTTCACGAGGTCGTCCCACGCGTCGAGCTCGCGCGGCCGCTGGTCGAGATATTGGCGCATAAGCGTCACCGCATCCTTGAAGCGGTAATCGACCAGCGCCCTCGCCGAACGATATTTCAGATTCTCCGGCCGGCCGTCGCTCGATGCAATCGCGGCATCGACCCGCAGAAGATACTCTTTCATCCGGCCGCGCTCGTCGTCACCGCTCTGCCGCGCCGCGCTTCCGACCCGTGTGGCTCGCGAAAAATATTGCGACGCCGCTGCCCAGTGCGCGGCGGCGAATTGTGGGTCGAGCCGCCTTGCCCGCTCAAATGCGTCAAAGGCATTCTGCGTATCGGCCGCATCGCCGGTCTCCAGCTCTCGCTCCTGATAAGCCAGGCCGCGCAGATATTCCTGATAGGCGTCGACCGACCGCGTCCCAAGATTGACCATCGCCTGAAGCTTGGCCGGGCTCATCACCGACTGGAGCGAGCGCGCGATCGCCACAGCGATCTGCTCCTGGATGTCGATCACATCCGCCGCTCCACGGTCGAAATTCTGCGACCAGAGATGCATCCCGTCGCTACTCCGAATCAGCTGCGCGGTGACTCTCGTTCGCCCCCCGTCGCGACGTACCGAGCCTTCCAGAACGTAGGCGACGTTGAGCTTTCTACCGATGGTCCGGACGTCCTGGTCGTCGGCGACCTCCGCCGAGGTACGCGCCGCGACGTGGAGATCGGGCGCACGAGCGAGGCTGTTCAGGATCTCCTCGGTGATCCCGGCCGCGAACCATTGCTGGTCGCGCATCGACGACAGGTCCTTGAACGGAAGCACGGCAATCGATTTCGGATAGGGCGCCTGCGCCTGTGCGATCTCGGCCGGTTTCGAGAAGGGCCCGATGAAAGTCAGAGCGCCGGCGATGGCGAGGATCGCAACCAGGATCGCCGTGGCCCTCCAGATGGGAACGTCTTTCAGCTGATCGCGCCACCCCTGGAAAGCGCGCCCGCGTCCCAGGATGTCCCTCGCGTCGACGTCGACCTTGAGGCGATAACCGCGGCCATGCACCGTCTCGATGATGGTCGGCTTGCGCGCCTTGTCTCCGAGCGCCTGACGCGCTTCCTTGACCGCGGTCGTCAGCACCGCTTCGGATACCGTCACATCGGGCCAAACCCGTTCGAACAGCTCGTCCTTCGTCACCAGGACGTGAGGACGCTCCATCAGCGCCTTGAGCAGTGCGACGGGCTTGCCGACGAGCTTGGAAGCCGTGCCTTTGACCCACAGCCGCTCGTCCAGACAATCCAGCCAGAATTGATTGGCCACCAGGTAGCGCGGCTGCGACATTTCCCCCGACATTTTTGCGGCTCTGGAACCCTGGCCGCGGGCTGACTCAGAACTTTCTCAGAATATCCTATTCGATCCGTTTCGTGGAGACGGGCCGCCAAGAAGTTCAATTTACGCAACATTTCATTTCGGCCCCGCACGATTTCAATGGCCGGCCGGATTCAGGAGATTCCAGCACCTCCTCAGGACTTCGCGGCCGCCCTCCTCCAAACCGGTTGCGAGCGCGGCCCCAGTCGGGACCGCCGATTTGGAGAAAGTCATGAACGTCACAGATTCGCCGCGGCCGGGAGGAACGGCCGCCTTCTTGTACGGGATCGCCAGCTATGGCGTATCGCTCGGCGTCTTCCTTTATTCGCTCGGCTTCATCGGCGGCTTCTTCACGCCGACGAGGCTTGATGGGCCGGCGGAACGTCCGTTCCTTCAGGCGCTGGCCATTGATCTCGGACTGCTCGGCCTGTTCGCGATCCAGCACAGCGTCATGGCCCGCCCGGCGTTCAAGCGCTGGTGGACCCGCTTCGTCCCCGAAGCCGTCGAGCGGAGCACCTATATTCTCTTGAGCTCGCTGGCGCTCGTCGCGCTCTTCATCTTCTGGGAGCCTATGGGCGGCGTGATTTGGGACGCTCCCGCCGGGCCGGTCCGGACGACAATCATCGCCGTCTATCTCTTCGGCTGGGCGCTTCTGCTCTATACCACCTTTCTCATCGATCACTTCGACCTGTTCGGGTTGAAGCAGGTGTGGCGCCGGCTGAAGGGCAGCGCCTATCGCGCGCCGCAATTCTACACGCCGAGCCTCTACAAGATCGTCCGCCATCCGCTTTACATCGGCTGGCTCACCATCTTCTGGGCGGCGCCGACCATGACCGCCGCGCACCTCGTTTTCGCGCTCGGCACCACCGCCTACATCCTGATCGCAATCCAGTTCGAGGAACGCGACCTCGTGGACGCGTTCGGCGACCGGTACACGAGCTACCGCCGCGCGACTCCGATGCTCATCCCGCGCCTGTGGCCGCGCAAGGCCGCCGGCGACAGCGCCAGGGTCTAGGTCCGGCGTTCCGGACAAATAATCCGGCATCGCGGTCATTTTATAAAGATGCGCAGCCGGATAGATAATATTATATAGTTATGGCAATCCGCGAACGCGCTATTTCCCAAGAATTCAATCATGTAATTGCAGGATATTAATTTTGCGTTTTCTTTGAACCTATTTGATAGTCGTCGATACTAACGAGGCGATTGCTCCAATGTTCTTGTTCGTTCCCTGAAACCTCCGCGTGAATTCTACGCCGGTACCTGCGTTCCCCAGACAACAGGAGACCAGTGATGACTCGCTTGATGTTCGCGGCGCTTGCCGCGGCAACCCTTGCTGCGCCTGCTTCGGCCAGCACCTCCAATGTGTTCCTCAAGGGCTCATCGGTTCATGTTCCCTACGGCGACCTGGACCTGAGCTCGCGCGACGGCCGCAATGAGCTGTCGTCGCGCATCCAGAAGGGCGCGCGGCTGCTCTGCTCCGACACCTACGGCGACGACTTCACGTCCTACAGCACTCGCGAGGGTTGCTACCGGGCCGTGCTCGCCGACGGCGACCAGCAGATGAACAAGATCGTCCGGCGCTAACCCCGGGCGAGGTTCCCCGGGCGCGGTTCCCCTCTCTCCCCTCTCGCGCCCGGGGACCGACAAAGGACTTGGAGCAATGCGCCACTTATTGATGGACCCCGCTTTTCCCGACATCGTCGCCGAATGGGCCGAGGAAGAGGCCCGCGCCCGGTACGAACCCGCTGAATGGGCCAACGACAATGAGCTAAAGCCGGAGGAGCTCGCCGATCCCTTCCTCCCCCTCCTCATCAGGGCGGAGATCGAGGCGACCCGCATTTGGTAAAAGAAGAGCCCCGGGGGAGGCACGCTCCTCCGGGGCTCTTCGATTCAATGATCAGGCTTAGGCGTGTTCGGCCTCGGCGTCGACCGTCTCGCCGGACGACAGCTTCTTCGAGCTTCCGCCAATGTCGATCTTTCGCGGCTTCATCGCCTCGGGGATCTCGCGGACCAGGTCGATCGAAAGCAGCCCGTCCTTCAAATCCGCGCCCCTGACCTGGATATGGTCGGCAAGCGCGAACCGCCGCTCGAACGAGCGGTTGGCGATCCCGCGATAAATATAATCCGAGCCCTTCTCGCCGGTCTCGTCAGACTTGCGGCCGGACACGATCAGCACGTTCTGCTGAGCCGTGATGTCAATCTCGTCGGGCTTGAACCCGGCGACCGCGAGCTCGATGCAATAATCGTTCTCGCCCTTCTTGATGAGGTCGAAGGGCGGATAATTTTCCTGGGCCTGACTTAGGTTGCTGTTCTCGAGCATGTCGAACAGCCGGTCGAAGCCGACGGTGGAGCGCCGGAACGGCGCAAAGTCAAAAGCACTACGCATGTCTTGTCCTCCTATTGAGCAACAAGGCGGGGCGTTTGGGCCAAGAGGGAAGAAAGCTAGGCCGCGGCCCCGTCACCAGGCCCGTCATGGCGCCCGGCACCGGAAAATTTGGAACGGTCATCTTCCGTTTCAAGAGCTGTGGAAAACGACCCGCCGTAACCTTGGCACGGCTCGAATCCGCGCCCTATACCGTTCGCCAAATGTCCGATCTTTTCTCGTCTTCCGCGGCCCCCGCTTCCGACAATTACGATGCTTCCGCGATCGAGGTGCTGGAGGGGCTCGAACCCGTCCGCCGCCGTCCGGGCATGTACATCGGCGGCACCGACGCGCGGGCGCTCCACCACCTCGCCGCCGAGGTCATCGACAATAGCATGGACGAGGCCGTCGCCGGCTTCGCGAGCCGGATCGAGGTCACGCTCGAGCCTGGAAACCGTCTGACCGTCACCGACAACGGCCGCGGAATCCCGGTCGACCCGCATCCCAAATATCCCGGAAAGTCGGCACTCGAGGTCATCATGACCACGCTCCACTCGGGCGGAAAGTTCGAGGGGAAAGCCTATTCCACCTCCGGCGGCCTCCACGGCGTCGGCGTTAGCGTCGTCAACGCGCTCTCGACCGACACGATCGTCGAGGTCGCGCGCGACAAGATCCTCTACCGCCAGACCTTCAGCAGGGGCATCGCCACCTCGAAGCTCGAAACCGTCGGCCCCACGCCCAATCGCCGCGGCACCAGCACCAGCTTCGTCCCCGACCCCGAGATTTTCGGCGCGGACGCGACCTTCAGCCCGGAGCGCCTCTACAAGCTAGCCCGATCCAAGGCCTATCTGTTCGCCGGGGTCGAGATCCGCTGGAAGTGCGACCCGTCGCTCGCCTCCGAGGCCGTCCCCGAAACCGCAATCTTCCACTTCCCCGGCGGCCTCGCCGACAATCTCGCCGAGCAGATCGGCGACCGTCCGACCGTCACCAACCAGCCCTTCACCGGCCGCCAGGACTTCCCGCAGGACCAGGGCAGCGCCGAATGGGCCGTCGCCTGGCCGCTCTATTCCGACGGCAGCGAGCTCTATTACTGCAACACCATCCCCACCCCCGACGGCGGCACCCACGAAGCGGGCCTCCGTGCAGCGCTCACCAAGGGCATCCGCGCGTTCGGCGAGCTGGTCGGCAACAGACGAGCCAAGGACATCACCGCCGACGACGTCTTCAACGGCGTCGAGCTGATGCTCAGCGTGTTCATCCGCAACCCCCATTTCCAGAGCCAGACCAAGGACCGGCTGACGAGCCTCGAGGCGGCGCGCTTCGTCGAGGCCGCCGTCCGCGATCATTTCGACCATTATCTCGCCGACAACATGGATCGCGGCCGGGCGCTCCTCGGTTCGATCATGGACCGGATGGAGGAGCGGCTGAAGCGCCGCGCCGAGCGCGAGGTCCAGCGCAAGACCGCGACCAGCGCCCGGAAGCTCCGCCTTCCCGGCAAGCTCACCGACTGCGCGCAGGATCAGGCCGAAGGCGCCGAGCTGTTCATCGTCGAGGGCGACAGCGCCGGCGGCTCGGCCAAGCAGGCGCGCAATCGCAAGACGCAGGCGATCCTCCCGATCCGAGGCAAGATCCTCAACGTCGCGTCCGCCACCGCCGACAAGATCCGCGCGAACCAGGAGATCGCCGACCTCCAGCTCGCGCTCGGCTGCGGCACCCGCGACAAGTTCAGCGAGGAGGCGCTCCGCTACGAGCGCATCGTCATCATGACCGACGCCGACGTCGACGGCGCCCACATCGCGACCCTTCTGATGACCTTCTTCTTCCAGGAAATGCCCGAGCTGGTCCGTCGCGGGCATTTGTTCCTCGCCCAGCCCCCGCTCTACCGCCTCACCGCCGGCGCCAAGACTCTATACGCCCGCGACGACGCCCACCGCGCCGAACTCGAAGCGGCCGAGTTCAAGGGCAAAAAGGTCGAGGTCAGCCGCTTCAAGGGCCTCGGCGAGATGAACCCCAACCAGCTGAAAGAGACGACGATGGACCCGGCCACGCGATCCATGCTGAAGGTCACGCTCCCCAGCGCCTACGAAGATCGCCAGCCGATCAAGGATTTGGTGGAACGGCTGATGGGTCGCGACCCGGCACAGCGGTTCGAGTTCATCCAGAGCCGGGCGTCAGCGGTCGATGAGGAAGAAATCGACGCCTGATCATCCTCCCTGAGCTTTGCTCGAGGAGGGGGACCATTCACCGAAGAATGCCGGAGAAGTCTGGAGCACCGGCGAGCGTCGCCCAGCGCGACAGCTCAGCCCTTGCACTGCGGCGCGTCCGCGTCATCGGCGGCGAAGTCGCTTCTATCGGGCTTCACTCCGACGGCATCGAAATGCCGTCGCATATACGAATCGTTTTGGGCGACCGCCTGGATTTTGCCCGCGAGCCTGGCGAGCACCGCGCGCAACTCGCGGCGGCCCGCAGCATCGTCGGCAAGGGGGATAAGTCCGTGCACCTGCTGACCGAGATCGGTGGCGGTTTCGATGTCGGCCTCGCGGTGCTTGATGCCGTCGTAAAGCGACGCGAACTCGAGCTGCTCGGTGATTGGGAAATGGTCGAGCGTGTCGCCGCTGCTCGCCAGGTTCCAATTCGCCCAGTGCATCCACCAGAACAGGCCGTACGCCATTTGCGGTGTTGCCGGTGCGGCAGCGCCGGGCGAAGCTCGCTTCGCCCACTCGTCCAGCGCCGCGACTTCGCGCTTTGCGCAGGGCACTTGCGACATGTTCGACTCCCAGCGCGCCCGGTCATTGCCGAGTTCGCCCATCAGTGACTGGCGAATAACCCCGACCTTGTGACGCCAGTGCAAGTTTTCCACCACCTGCTCCGCCCCGAGCGCGATTAGCACCCCGAGCACGATGATCCCGACCTCGCCCGCGAATGCGCGCCAGCCGTGCAGCGGTTTGGGAAGGTGGAAGTGCATTCAGCGCCCCCCTCTCCGCTCGCCACCGCAGCCGGTGCTCAGAAAATCGCTGGCGAAGTCACGGTCATCGGGCTTCACTCCAAGGGCGTCGAAGTGACTCTTCATGTAGCTTTCGTTGTTGCTCAGCCCGTCGATCGCATCCCGCAGACCTCCCAGCGTTTCGCGAAGCTCGCGTCGGCCCTGGGGATCGGACCCAAGCGGCACCAGCGTACGCACATGGTTGATGGCGCTCGATGCCTCGTCGATCGTTTTCTGGCGATTGGCCAGGCCGGCGTAGAGCGCTGCAAAGGCCAGCTGCTCGCGCATCGGGAAGTGATCGAGCGTCTGGCTGCCGGCGGCGAGCGTCCAGTTCGCGGTGTGCATGGAAAGCAGCATCGACGCGCGCACGGTGAAGGGAGGCGCTTCGCCCCTGCCGCCATCGCGCGCCCAGGAATCCAGCGGCCCGCTCTGCTGCAGCGCGCACCTCGATTGTTCGAGGACGAGGTTCCATCGCGCCCGGTCGTTCGCCAGCTCACCCATCAGGGACTTGCGGACCACGCCGACCTTCTGCCGCCACTGCCACTCCTCGACGGCCTGGCCCGCGCCCAGGGCGATGAGCACGCCGAGCACGATGATGCCGACCTCGCCGGCGAACGCGCGCCAGCCATGAAGCGGTTTTGGAACTTGAACGCGCATTCGGCCAGCCCCCAGCACGAGCGAAGCTAACAGAAGTTGTTATCGGGGCAATGCCGGGCCTGCCCGCCGAAGCATCGCGACGACTCATCGAAAGCCGCGTGATTCCTCCCCCCGCAGGCTGTTGTCTGCCGCGAGCCGCACTTCACCGCAGGAGTGGATGTCATAAGCATGATCATGCTTCTCGCGCTGGCAAGCGCTTCCACCTTCTGGACTGCGAGCGATCCGTTTGTCGGCAAATGGCGGCTCGACGTTTCACGAAGCTCAATCGTCGATCAGATGCGTGTGCAAAGCGTCGGCCCAAACAAATATGCCTTCAACTTCGAAGGCGCGCGGACGGAAACGGTGGTGGCGGACGGAACCGAGCAACCCGGCCTTCCCGGAACCACGCTGGCAGTGAGGATGGTCGACTCCCGCACCATGACGGTCGTTCGCAAGCAGCACGGACACGTCATCGTTTCGGCGAAGTGGAAGCTATCGCCCGACGGCAGCACTCTTCGCGACGACTTCACAACGTTGCAGGCGGACGGCTCCAGCCTGACCGTGCCCTACGTCTACAGCCGAAAGGCGGGAACTTCCGGTTTTGCCGGAACGTGGGAAAGCGCCACCAAACCGCTCGGCCTGAAGCTCGAGCTCGAGATCCAGCCATTTGAAAAGCGGGGCCTCTCCTTCAACTCGGGTTCCAACAAAAGCGTCACCTTCGATGGGCAAGAGCATGCCGCTCCCGGTTCGACCGACGGGGTGACCTTCTCCGGCCGGCGCCGGGGGCCGCGCGCGATGGAATATACGGAGAGAAAGCGCGGCGTGGTCCAACACGTGCGGCGGTTCGCGCTCTCGTCCGATGGCCGGGGCTTGACGGAAACCCTTCGAACTCCCGGCCAGGCCGCACCCGACATATTCGTCTTTCAGCGCGAATAGCGCCGCAAATCCGTGATATCCAGGAGCGGCAGAATCAACGAGGGGGATTCAAATGAAACGGCTTTCCCTGATCGCTTCCACGGTCGCGCTGACCTGCGCGCAGAGCGCGCCAGCCGAAGGGCGGATCGTCGAGCTGCACGATTCCGGCGCGATCTCGGAGGCGAACGCCGTGAAGACCGCGATTGACGCCGCCGCCGCCGCCGCGGCGACCTGCAGGCGCTCGACGTCGAAGACTCCACTCGAATGCGAATGCAGCGCGACAGCCGAAATGGCCCACCTCAAGTCCGCCTATGAAGCCGCGGTCGCCGATCACCCGGAGTGGCCGGAGCCGGGCATAACGGTCTGGTGGTCAGGCACTGCGCTCAATTTCTCCGCGATTAATCGCGCGGTCCACACCTGCCCGTAGCCCCCGTCTGGAGTTCGCGTGAAAGGATTGCGCCAGTTCCTGGACGCCGAGCAGCAGCAGACGTGGCTCGATGGTGACGCCACCCCCGCCGACGCGGAGGAGCGCGAGGAATCCCTCGAACACCGCTTCAAATATGCGGCGCGCTTCGAGAAGCTGCTCCAGCGTCCGCAAGCCGCCGACGTCCTCGACATCCTCCGCATCTACGGCGAAACCTGCATCCCGATCCCGCGCCGGACCGAGCGCTATTACTGGTCGGTCTCCTGCCTGCCTTTGACCAACGACAAGCCGCTCGTCCGCGTCAATGCGAGCTGGATGGAGCTGTTCACCTTGCTGCCGGATGGGCACGGAATCCGAGCCCGGTTCATCCTACACCTCTCGGATTTCACCACCGACGGATCAGCCGAGCCCGACCATCTCGACCACGCCTTGCTCGAAAGCTGCGTCGAGCAGCGCAAGGAAGTCAGCCACTTCTTCTGGAAAGCCGACACGTTGGGCGCGAAGGTCCGCGGCTCGGCCTCGATCCGCAAGTTCCTCGGCCACCCGCACTCGCTGCGAGCCATCCGCCGTTTCAACCTCACCCACATGAACCGCGGCCGGAACGCCTATCAGGCGAGCCACTGCTACGGCGTGGCGGACGTCATGGTCGGCGAGCGGGAGCCCGCTTAGCGATCGTGAAGCATTGCCACCTGGGTCTGTTCAGACACCGCCTGCCGCAGTTCCTCGAGCACCGCGTCGCCGATCGGCTGCTCGAACTTGATCGCGGCTTCTCCCCCATCCGACCGGATCACCCGCCCGAACAGCTCGGTCTCCGCGATCTTCAGCAAGATGTCCTTCCCCGTCTCCGGGAGACTTTGACCCGAGATCCGCGCCCCGCCGGTCGATACGTCAAGCATCAGAACGACGCGCGACTGGGTCACGGAAAAGAGGGATACCGCGACGCCCAGCGGATCCCGCTTCTCGCGGCGGCGCTCCAGCGCCGCCGGGCGGGCCCTCAAGCCAAACGGTTTCCGTGGCTGCACCTGGACCTCCTCCGGCGCTTGCCGTGTCCCGAGACCGCCAGGTTATCGGAGGCGACGAACCGCCGAAATATGGTGGTTCCACTAGTGATGGACGCAGCCCGTCGTCGCCGCCGTCACCGGTCGCCGCGGTCGCCCTCGCCTTTCTTCGACCGGGTCTTGGCATGTTGCCGGCGGTCGCCGGTCAGGCTCCGTCCGACGTCGTCGGATTCCTTGAAGCGGCCCTTCTTGTCGCGGCGCACGAAGCGCTTGTCGGTGCCGGTATCGATGAGCTCACGGGGCATGACATTCTCCTTCGCCTGCAAGAATCCACGCACGCCGGTGCGGGTTCCGCGGGCGGCGACGAACCGAGGGCGGAACGAAACGAACCCTCCCGGTCACCCGGGCGGCGGCTCCTTTCCTTGTTCGCCTGCTTCAGGCGCCTTCGAGCTCGCGCTGCTCGACCATCGCCTCCGGAAGCCCGGCGTCCGCATCGACGGGAGCGGCTGTCCCGGCCGCTGCCTCGCGCTCGCGCTTGTCGAAGAACGCCGCGCGCTTCAGCCTGGTCTTCAGGGAGACCGAGGGATTGTCCGGGGTCGGTCCGCGATAGGCGCGCTCGACCCAGCTTTCTCCCCGGCGACGGCCGTGCTCATCCTCGACCGCGGCGGGTTTGCCGCCCCATGCGAACGCGGAGGCATCACTTTCTGCCGACTCGTGCTGGAACATCGGCTCGTCGAACAAAGGATCACGCGGCTCGTCGACGGCGGTTTCCTCGTCCCAATATTCCTCTTCACGGCTTCTTCGCCGCGAAAGCGCGAAACCACCCGCACCCAGCGCGAGAAGAACGATGGCCCCGCCACCGATCTCGGCCGTTCGCTCGTCGAACGGCCCGATCATTGGCTTCGCCTTCGCCGTCTTCGCGGGCGGCGGAGGGGCAGGCTGTCCGCTAACCGCCGGACTCTGCGAGAGGTCGACGATCGGCTTGATCTTCGCCTGGGCTGGGGAAAGCGCCAAAGCCGCGGCAATCGCGGTAGCGCCGGCTCGTGCATAAAGCGTCTTGATGTTGGTCATGTGCGATCAACACTTTGGCGGCAGTCGCGGTCGCCGAATTATCGGCCATCGGGACCGTCAGATGGATGGGCCGAGCCCCTCATTCATCCACGCGAAATGTTCCGAAGGTCGCCGCAAGAGCGGGGTCGTACGTCGTTACCGGGCGCCGCTAATCCTGAGTCGGAATCGTGACCGGATCGTCGTTGAAGGCCTCGATCAGGGTGATCGGTCCGCGGATGACTTTTTTCCAGCGAAGGTCACCACCGCCGTGGATCATCCAGTCGCCGGCAAGCCCGCAGATCAGCCAGACGAAAATCGCTATGACCACAAAGAGCTTCATCGCGCCCCCCGCTGGAACGCAAGAGAATCACGGTTCGGACGCCGAGTCAAAATGAAGTTTACGCGATTCGCCTCAAATTCATGATTCGGACGGATTGCGGCAATCAGCCGGCCTCGTTCGAATTTCGGCGCGCATCGAGGGCATCGAATGAAAAGCCCGGCCTCGGAGTCGCGGCGCGCGCAGGCGGCAGCTTCACCGTGACCGAGCTTTTCGCTTCATGCGCGCCGTTCCGATGACACCCTGTGGAGGCGAGCGCCATCGCGAGCAGCGGCACAATCAATTTTCGGGAGGGCATTCGGGTTTTGCTGCCGGCTCGAACGAATTCAATCCCCTGCTCCGATTGGCGACGGCCAGCAGCCGAACGGCCGCCGCACGGTCTTCAGCCGTTGGTTCCGGCTGGTTCGCCCTGAATAATCTCATCGCGGTGCTCCCCATCTAAGCCACCGCTCCACGCCAACACCTGAGCTACGGGACAAATATTGACGAAATCCAAAGACTTGCTTGCTTCAGAATTAACCCTGTTTCGAACCGGTCGCCGCGGAGCGGCAACCTCCGTTCGTCGACCAAATCGCGACCGACGAATCTGCGAAGGGCTCTCGTCGATGATCGCGCCGCGTCCACCGAACGACACGAGGACGCGGCCCCGGCGCAGCGCATTCTCCGCCTCGGTCCAGCCCCGGACCGTTTCCGATGGAGGTTTCAACATGCGTATCGTCCCCACCTTGCTGGCCGCCGGCCTCGTCCTGTCGGCTAGCTCTGCTCTCGCGGCCGCGAAGTCGAAGGATGCGAAGCAGCCGACGGCGAATGCAGCCGCACCCGCCTCGCAGTCTGCCGACGCCGAGCGCAAATATTGCATCGAGCAGGAATCCTATACGGGCAGCAGGCTCTACGACCGGCAATGCCTGACCAAGGCCGAATGGGCCAAGAAAGGCATCGACGTCGACGATCAGTCGAAACCCGACTGACCGAAGGAGGGCGGCTGCGCCTTCCGTCGCGGCCGCCTTCCGTTCGCTATGGGCAAGTCGGCGCATTTCGCGCAGGTTGGCAGCGATGCCCTCCGACCCGCCTGCGACCGCCTCCCGCCAATCGATGGCGATCGCGGCATTTTCGACGATCGTCGAATGGTATGATTTCACACTTTATCTCTATTTCGCGACCGTCCTCAGCCGAGTGTTCTACGGCGGCGGCGCGAACTCGCTTCTGCTGACGCTCGGCGGATTCGCCATCGCTTATCTGATGCGGCCGCTCGGCGCGCTCTTCTTCAGCCATATCGGGGACAGAAGCGGGCGGCGTCGGATGATGCTGATGTCGGTGGCGATGATGACCGCCGCGATGCTGGCCACCGCGTTGCTGCCTACCCGCTCCGCCGTGGGGCCGATTGCCGGCTGGCTACTGCTGCTTCTTCGCTGCGTCATGGGTTTCTCGGTTGGCGGCGAGTATACCGGCGTCGTCGCCTACCTCCTCGAAGGCGCACCGCTCAGCCGCCGTGGCCTGATCACGTCCTTCGCGTCGGCGGCGAGCGAAGTCGGGGCATTGCTCGCTGTCGGCATCTCCGCCGCGACCGTCAGCCTGACAAGCGCATCCCAGCTCGATAGCTGGGGTTGGCGGATCCCGTTCTTTGTTGGGGCAGCACTCGCTGGAAGCGTGTGGATCGCCCGCTCGACGATCGAGGAATCGCCCGAATTCCTTCGCCAGCAGGAACACGGCACCGTCCCGGCAAAGCCATTGTCCTATGCGCTTGAGCACCACCGAGCCGGGATCGCGCGTGGCTTTTCCATCTCGGCTTTGGGATCGATCACTTATTACGTCGGTATCACCTACGTTCCGGCCTTCCTGACCTCCGCCGGCGCTCTCGCCGAGCGCACCGCGTTGTGGCTTTCGACCATTGCCGCGGTTGCCGTCATCCTCGTCACGCCTCTCGTCGGATGGTGGTCGGACCGCGCCGGACGCCGGCCTGTCCTGCTGGCCCTGTGTGCGGCAAGCGCGATCCTGTCGATGACGTTGTTCGCGCTGATGTCCAGTGGATCGCAGGCGAGAGCTTTGCTCGGCGCGGTCATCCTTGCCGCCGTCGCGGGCGGAGTGAGCGCAGTCGGCGCTGTCGCCACGGCGGAGCAATTCCGGGGCGAGGGCCGAATAACCGGCCTCGCCCTCGGCGCGACCATGGCGACGGCGATATTCGGCGGGCTTACTCCCTGGGCCGCGCAATGGCTGGTGGAGCGCACCGATTGGTCGATGGCGCCCGGTGCTATGATCGCTCTCGTGGCGGTTTGCGTGCTGCCGGTATTCCTTTGGATGAGCGAGACCGCGCCGTCGGCTCAGACGCGCTCAACGGCCCCGCGCCCGATCCCGAAGTGAGCAAGTCCGGCTTCGGCCACCTCGGCCGGATCGTAGACGTTGCGGAGGTCGACCAGCACTTTGCCGCGCAGCGACTCAGCGACCTTCTCGAGATCCAGCGCGCGGAACTCGTCCCACTCGGTGACGATGACCAGCACATCGGCTCCAGCCGCCGCGGCATAGGCATCGGAAGCAAATTCGATCCCGCTGAAAACCTTCTCGGCCTGCTCGCGAGCAACCGGATCGAAGGCGCTGACCTCGGCGCCCCGTTCGACTAGCGCATTGACGAGCGGGATGGACGGGGCATCGCGCATGTCGTCGGTGTTCGGCTTGAATGCGAGGCCGAGCACCGCGACTTTCTTGCCCTTCAAGTAGCCGCCGACAGCGCGCTCGACACGCTCGACCATCGAAGCCTTGCGGTCGTCGTTCACCTGCACCGTGGTGCGGACGATGCGCTGATCGACTCCGACCTTGTCGGCAGTCTGGAGCAGCGCGAGCGTGTCCTTGGGGAAGCAGCTTCCGCCATAGCCAGGACCGGCGTGAAGGAACTTGGGCCCGATGCGATTGTCGAGGCCGATGCCGCGAGCGACGTCCTGCACGTCGGCATCGACCGCCTCGCACAGGTCCGCGATCTCATTGATGAAGCTGATCTTCACCGCAAGGAATGCGTTCGCCGCATATTTCGTCAGCTCGGCGGTCCGACGCCCGGTGATCAGGATGGGGGCGCGGTTGAGGAACAGCGGTCGATAGATTTCGCGAAGCGCGTGCTGGGCGCGATCGTCCTCTGCGCCGACGACGATTCGGTCGGGGTGCTTGAAGTCGGCAATCGCGGCGCCTTCCCGAAGAAACTCCGGATTTGAGGCGACCGAGACGTCGGTCACGCCTTCCTCGCGAAGGATTTCCTCGATGCGGTCTCCGGTGCCGACCGGAACCGTGGACTTGGTGACGACGACCGTACCCGGCTTGATCACTTTCGCGAGCTCGCGGACCGCTTCGAATACGAATGTCAGGTCGGCATGTCCGTCGCCGCGGCGCGCGGGCGTTCCCACCGCGATGAAGACGGCCTCGGCGTCCTTCACGGCATCGGGAAGGCTGGTCGTGAACGTCAGGCGTCCGCGGTCCGCATTCGACTTCACCAGCGCCTCGAGCCCTGGCTCCCAGATCGGCATGACGCCGGCGTTGAGTCCGTCGATCTTGCCCGAATCCTTGTCGACGCAAGTGACGCGGTGACCGAAGTCCGCAAAGCAGGCGCCCGAAACGAGGCCCACATAACCGGTTCCGATCATCGCGATGCGCATGGAAACTCCTGGAAGTGACGAGCGCCCTTAGCCGGAGCGTCACCCGATGAACAAGCTTGCCGAGCAACCAGCTTTACGAGATGGTTGCTCGATGGCCAGCCACCCCCTGGACGCAATGAGTGCGGCGCCCGATCACCATCATATCCTGTTCGAGAATGACCGCGTCCGAGTCCTCGATACCAAGGTAGCAGCCGGCGAGCGCACGCCGGTACACGCCCACGAGTGGCCCGCCGCGCTGTATGTTCTGAGCTGGAGCGACTTCATTCGCCGCGATGCTGGCGGCACGGTCCTGGTCGACAGCCGTGAGCGTCCGTCGCGGTCGCTTGGCGCGGGCCTCTGGATCGATCCGCTGCCGCCGCATTCGGTCGAGAATGTCGGCTCGGCGGACCTCCACATCATCGCTGTGGAAGTGAAGAGTTAGACGCCTAGTTTTCCACGAAGAAACACTATATTGGCGCGGCCCTTCCGATGAACGTCACCACACTCCCCAAGCCCCCGCGCGTCGGGCTGGTCTCACTCGGCTGTCCCAAGAACCTGGTCGACAGCGAGCGGATCATGACCAAGCTACGCTCCGACGGCTACGACATGTCGCCCGATTACGCCGGCGCAGACGTCGTTCTGGTCAACACCTGCGGCTTCCTCGACAGCGCCAAGGAAGAAAGCCTCGAGGCGATCGGTGAAGCCATCGCCGAGAACGGCCGCGTCGTCGTCACGGGCTGCTTCGGCAAGGAGGCCGACGTGATCCGCGAGCGCTTTCCGGACGTACTCGCGATCACCGGCGCGCACGAATATGAGCAGGTCGTCGGCGCGGTCCACGAAGCGGCGCCGATGCCGGCCAACGCCTTCCTCAACCTCGTCCCAGAAGGCGGGCTCAAACTCACCCCGCGCCATTACAGCTATTTGAAGATTTCCGAGGGCTGCAACCACCGCTGCGCCTTCTGCATCATTCCGCATCTTCGCGGCGACCTCGCGAGCCGGCGTCCGGACGCCATCCTTCGGGAGGCGGAGAAGCTAGTCGCTGCGGGCACGAAAGAGCTTCTGGTCATCAGCCAGGACACAAGCGCCTACGGCGTCGACATCCGCCACCAGCCCCGTCCGTGGAAGGGCGATGAAGTCCGCGCCCACATGACCGACCTGTCGCGCGAGCTGGGCAAGCTGGGGGCCTGGGTCCGGCTTCATTACGTCTACCCCTATCCACATGTGAACGACGTCATCCCGCTGATGGCGGAGGGCCTGATCCTCCCCTACCTCGACATCCCCTTCCAGCATGCGAGCCCGACTGTGCTCCGCCGAATGCGCCGCCCCGCCAATGACGCGAAGGTCCTCGAGCGTATCCGCAACTGGCGCGCCCAGGTCCCCGAGCTCGCGATCCGCTCGAGCTTCGTCGTCGGCTTCCCCGGTGAAACCGAAGAGGATTTCGCCTACCTCCTCGCCTGGCTCGAGGAGGCGCAGCTCGATCGCGTCGGCGCGTTCAAATTCGAGGCCGTCGAAGGCGCCCCCGCCACTTCCATGGACGACCAGGTCTCCGAAGAGGTAAAGCAGGAGCGCTTCGAGGCCATCATGGCGCTGTCAGCGCGCATCTCTGCCGAGAAGCTCGCCGCCAAGGTCGGCTCGACTCTCAAGGTGCTCATCGATTCCGTCGACGCGGAGACCGGCGGCGCGACCGGCCGCTCGAAGGCCGACGCGCCCGAGATCGACGGCGAAGTGCAGTTGCGCGATGCGGGCGGACTGAATCCTGGCGATATTGTCAGCGTCAGCGTCGAAGATTCCGACGAGCACGATCTGTACGGCGTTCCGCTCTAGGCAAGTTCCCTCGCCGCCCGCACACGTGGGTCCATGATCCGTTTCCATAGCGGCGGAATCAGCGCGGTGAGCAGAGCGCCGGCGTAGCCGGCCGGCAACCGCGCATCTCCTGAAAACGGCTGCAGGCTTTCGTAGGACTGAGTCATCGCGCGGTGGTGATGGCTGTGGCGGCCCATGTTGAACAAGGCCGCATTGTTCATCAGTCTGGCACTGTTCCAGCTATGTTTGGGCGCGAGACGCTCTGGCCGCCCGTCGGCGAGAATGCGTCGCCGAAGCCCATAGTGAGCGACGTAGTTGAATGCTTCCAGCAAGGCTATCGAGAGCGCCGCCACGATTATCAGAAAGACGAGCGCGCGCAGGCTGATGAAAGCAATGATCGCGACAAGAAAAACTTCGATGAGTGCGTATGCAATCATTCGATTGCCAAATCCGAAAACCGGCTTCCCCCTCCTGCGCAGGCGCCGGGCCTCAAAAACCCATGCTTCGGCGAGCTGTCCGGCAATTGTTCGCGCAAGGAAGTAGTAAAGCCCTTCCCCCAGTCGCGCGGTTGCTGGGTCCTCCGCCGTCGCGGCACGCCGGTGGTGGCCGTAAACATGGGCAATCCGGAAGTGCATGTAGAAAACGCTTCCGAGGAAGATGAGGCCGAGCGCCCGCTCGCGCGGCCGGGGACTGTGGATCATCTCGTGCGCCGCGAGGAATCCGAAGACGCCCGTGGTCACGCCCGCTGAAAGCGTCAGGCCAATGATCTCAATTATCGTCGTCGTCGGACGCGCGACCAGCACTGCAGCTGCAGCGTTCGCGGCGAGCTGAAAAACGATGTAGATCCTCGGTGACCAGCGCGCGATCGGAACGCTCGGTGAACTGGCTTCGTCCTTGCCCAATGCGAAATCGAGGCTCGCGATGCATAGCGGCGTCGCGCCTGCCGCGAGGAACGTCCAGCCGCCGCCGAGCCATTCGCCCAGCGCCAGCAACGCCAGGAAAAAGAAGGACGTGAGATATCGAATTGGCGTCATCGGTTCGCCGAGACTCTGTTCCTCCGCGATGCCGAAACGTTCACTCGATCAGTTGTGACTCGTCAATCCGTCCCGCGACTTTCAACCAGACTGGGGCAAGGCGTAGGCAATCACGCTGTCGCCTTCCGGAGTCTCCATGAAATGATGACCGCCCGCGAAGATCACCAGATATTCGCGCCCGCCCTGTTCGTAGATCATCGGCGTCGCCTGGCCGCCTGCGGGCAACGGTACCGACCACACGACTTTGCCCGTACGCTCGTCTAACGCCCGGAGAAGATCGTCGGTGGCTGCGGCGATGAAGATCAGCCCGCTCGCCGTAGTCACCGCGCCGCCGTTGTTGGGCGTGCCGATGGTGAACGGAAGGCCGGTCGGGATGTTGAACGGGCCATTTCGTCGCGCCGTGCCAAGCGGATGATCCCAAAGCGTCTTGCCGGTGGCGATGTCGATCGCCCGGATTCCGCCATAGGGCGGGCGCTTGCACAGCAGCTTCGTGAAGGGCATCCGCCAGCCGGCATTGACCTGGATCGCGTAGGGCACGCCCCATTGCGGATCGACCGCGTGCTGCTGGGTCGAGGCGATGTCGGTCGCGAAGCGCGGCTTGATGCCTTCCTTGTTCGCCTCTGCGCGCGGCACGAGCTTAAGGTAATTGGGCGTGTCGTTGTAATTGGCGATGGCGACTCCGCGCGCCGGGTCGATCGACAGGCTGCCCCAGTCGTTCCCGCCATTATAGCCCGGGTATTCGACCGTGTGCCGGTCGGCTCGCGGGGGCGTGAACTCGCCGCGGTAATCGGCGCGGCGGAACTGGATGCGGCAGATCATCTGGTCGATCGGCGACATCCCCCACATGTCGGATTCGAGGAGGTCGGGCTTCTTCAGCGTATGCCACAGCGAGACGATCTGGGTGGGTGCGCGCTCGCTCGGCTCGACCCCGCCCGGAGGTGCCTGGACCGAGGCGATCGGCGCGAGCGACCTTCCGGTTGCCCGGTCGAGGACGTAGAGGTCGCCCTGCTTCGACGCCGCCAGAAGCGCCGGCGTCCCGTGATAATCGATCAGGGAGGGCTGGCTACCGATGTCATAATCCCACACGTCCATCTTGACGGTCTGGAACACCCACCGGGGTTTGCCGGTGGTGACGTCGAGCGCGACAATCGAGCTCGAGACCTGGTTGGAGCGCGGCGGCCGGCCGGTCGAAATGTAGTCGGCGGCATAATTACCCATTGGCAGATAGACGAGGCCAAGCTTTTCATCGCCCGCGCTGCTCATCCAGCTGTTCGGAGTCGCCTTGGCCCAGGTCTGCCCGGCGGGCGGATAGCCGTTCCATTCGGGATGCTCGACGTCCCATGCCCAGGCGAGCTTGCCGGTCTTCGCATCGAAGCCCTGGATCACGCCCGATGGGGAGCATCGGCACTGACCGTCTAGGATCTGGTGGGGGACAACGATAATCCCCCTGACGATGGTCGGCGCCGAGTTGATCGACGCGTAACCCGGAAACACGGGGCCCATGCCGATCTTGGTGTCCTGCTGCCCGGTGCCGTTGAAGTCCGTGCAAGGCTTGCCCGTCAGCGCGTCGACGACGATCAGCCGAGAATCGAGCGTGCCCTCGATGATCCGGCCAGCGCACGGCGTCGCCGCGGTCGCGCCCGGCGTCTGGTAATAAGCGAGGCCGCGACACGCTGTCGTGTAGGGAATCCACTTGTCCGGCACATGCGGATCGACCCGCCACATCGGCTTGCCGGTAGCGGCGTCGAGTGCGACGATCACATTCTTGGCGGTGCAAGTGTAGAGCAGGTTGCCGATCTTGAGCGGCGTGTTCTCGGTCCCGTACAGCTTCGCATAATCGGGGGTGGTCGGAAGCCCGCCGGTATGAACTTGCCACACCTTTCTTAGCTTGCCGACATTGTCTGGATTGATCTGCGTAAGCGGCGAGTAGCGCCACGCCGCCTCGGTCCCCCCATAGGCGGGCCAGTCGGCGCCGACGGGGATCAACGACGGATCGGTCATCCCCGGCGAGCTTTGCGCCGGCAGCGGCAGCGCCGTCGTTCCCCCGGTCGTGCCCATGATCGCAAAGGTTGCTCCGACGAAGATGATCCCGAGCGCAACACCGCCCCACGCGAAGCCCCAACGCCGGCCTTCCGGCGGCGTCAGCGTCGGCATGACGAGCAGCGTCCAGATGAGGATGACGAGCGGCGCAACCAGCCACGGAACCATCGCCCAGGCATTTCCGCGCGATTCCGCGAAGCCCCAGATGGCGGAGAGGATGAAAAGGCCGATGTAGATCCAACCGCCGAGCAGTCGTCCGCGGAACAGGAACCAGGCCGATGCAAGGAGGAGAATGCCCGCGATGAGGTAGTAAATCGAGCCACCCAGCGCGACGAGCCAGGCGCCGCCGACCGTAAGCACGATCCCGATGAGCGCCATCACGATTGCAAGAAGAATTGCCCCGATGCCAGCTCTCATCCGATCTCTCCCATCACGTCGCGGCGGGACAACGGGCCGCTCGCGCACCGCGTTCCATGAATTATCCTGCATCAAAAGCGCGGACTTCCGCGGATTTTCTCTTGGCTGGAGGCCTTTACTGCTGAAGCGCTCCAGCTAAGCTCCAGACATGCTCAGGACCTGCACCGCGCTGATCGCGCTCGCCGCCGCCTCGCCCGCTCTCGCCCGCCCGCTCAACCCGGCCGAGATCGCGCAGGTTGACAAGCTTGTCGCCAAGACGCTCGCGGACACCGGCGTCCCATCCGCGGAGATCGCCATCATCCGCGATGGCAAGCTCGTGCTCAGCAAAGCGTACGGCAAGGCGAACGAGGCCCTGCCCGCGAATCCATCGCTGCCCTACCAGATCGCGTCTAATTCCAAGCAGTTCACGGCGATGGCTCTGCTGCTTCTCGAGGACGAAGGGAAGCTGAGCCTCGACGATCATGTCTCCAAATACATTCCGGGCATCACGGAGGGCGACAAGATCACTCTCCGCCAGCTGCTAAGCCATGAATCCGGCCTGCAGGACTTCTGGCCGCAGGATTATTCGTTCGTCGACATGGAGCAGCCGACGACGCCGCAGCACATCATCGACAAATGGGCGAAGAAGCCGCTCGATTTCGAGCCTGGAACGCGCTGGCAATACAGCAATACCGGCTACGTCGTTGCCGGGATGATCGCCGAAAAGGTCAGCGGCGAGCCACTTCTCACCTACCTGCACCGTAAGATTTTCGATCCGCTGGGAATGACGAGCGTCGTCAACCAGGATGACACCGACACGCCGGCTTACCCGGCCGGTTACAAGCGCAACGCGCTCGGCCCCGTCCGTGTCGCGCAGCAACCCGGACGGGGCTGGCTTTACGCAGCGGGCGAGTTGTCGATGACTGCGGCCGATCTCGCGAAGTGGGACATCGCGCGGATGAATCGCGCGCTCCTTCCCGCGGACGACTGGATCGCACAAGAAACGCCGATGCTGAGAAGCGACGGCCGGACGAATGGCTACGGCCTGGGCGTGTTCAATATCTATGCGCGCGAGCGGCACATCATCGATCACGGCGGCGAAGCGGTCGGCTTCCTTACGCAGAACACAATCTATCCCGACACCAAGGACGCGATTATCGTCTTCACCAACGCCGATTTCAGCGGCGCCACGGGCACGCTGACGGAAGGCATCGAGAAGATCGTCCTTAACTCGCCGGAGCCGGCGCTGGCGAACGAGACCGACCGCGCCGCGGACGTCAGCGCGATCTATGACTCGCTCGTCAGCGGCACCGTGGATCCGGCGAAGTTCACTCCGAACCTCAATTATTATTTCAACCCGACGACGCTCGGCGACTACCGTTCCAGCCTTGCGCCGCTCGGCAAGCCGACGTCATTCGAAGCGCGAGGTAACCCGCGCCTTCGCGGCGGCTTCGTGAACCGCAACTTCACGATCCATTATGCGGGCGGCAAGGACCTGACTCTGGTGACCTATGCCGAACCCGGTGCGAACGGCCGGTGGGAACAGTTCATGATCATGCCGGAGTAGCGGGGTCTTCCTCGCTCTTCGCGCCGAACACTTTCGCCAGAGCTTCGTACCGCTCCGCCAGTTCCGTATGAATTGCGGCTACGCGCCAGTGACGCGAACGATCACCCAACGCTCGCTCCTCCTGTTCGCGATCGGCAAAATAGCGCGCGTGAGCTTCGTCGGTCATCGGTCGCTGCAACGAAGAACAGCTTTTGCGGTTCCAATGCATCTCGCCGACGCGAAGCAACCGTTAGTCGACCAGGCGACTCTCCCGTCATCTGCCATTCACACGGCGAGGCCATTGATCGATTCCGACAGGGGCGGATCGAGATGCGGAGACCGCACGTGGACATCAATTATCTGTTCCTTCGTCAGCAGATCGAAAGAAGCCGGGCCGAGGCAGCGGAGTCGGACATTGCCCGCAGGATCCACGAACAGATGGCCGACGAATATGAGCGGCTGATCGCGGACGCGACCGGCGGCCGAGTCACCTTCGCGCACGTGCCGCAAGCTGTGGTCGGGCCTCCGCAAACTTGACTCGCGGCTGATCTCACCGTCCAGCTTCCGATCATTTCACAGGAGCTGGACCATTGCGCGTTGCAGTGATCGGCCTCGGCCGAATGGGAGCCAATATTTCTCGCCGATTGATGCGCGGCGGGCATGAGGTCGTGGGGTTCGATCGCGATCAGGAAAGCGTCAGAAAACTGGCCGGGGAAGGCATAGACGGCGCCGCGTCGCTCGACGATGTCGTTTCGAAACTAGCGGCCCCGCGGATATTCTGGGTGATGCTCCCGGCCGGCGGACCGACCGAGGAAACCGTCGCTGCGCTGGCAGCTAAGTCGCAGCAGGGGGACGTGATCATCGATGGCGGCAACACTTTCTTCAAAGACGACATCCGCCGTTCGAGCGAATGCGCCGCAAAAGGCGTCCACTATGTCGACGTGGGTACATCGGGCGGAGTCTGGGGTCTCGAGCGCGGCTATTGCCTGATGATCGGCGGCGACAAGCCAGTCGTCGACATGCTCGACCCCATTTTCGACACGCTCGCACCGGGATATGGCACCATACCGCGCACGCGGGGTCGCGTCGGAAGCGATGACCGGGCCGAGCGCGGCTACATTCACGCCGGCCCGGCGGGTGCCGGGCATTTCGTGAAGATGGTCCACAACGGCATCGAGTACGGGTTGATGCAGGCCTATGCCGAGGGCTTCGACCTGCTGAGAGGCCGCGCATCCGAACGACTTCCAGAGGATCAGCGGTTCGAGATCAACCTGCCGAACGTCGCTGAAGTCTGGCGCCGTGGCTCGGTCATCTCATCGTGGCTCCTCGATCTCTGCGCCATCGAGCTGGCGGTCGATCCTGGCCTCGACCAGTTCGCCGGCCACGTCGCCGACAGCGGCGAGGGCCAATGGACTGTCGACGCCGCGATGGAAGAGGCTGTTCCCGCCAACGTCCTCACCACCGCGCTGTTCGCACGCTACCGCAGCAGGATGGATGAGAGCTTCGCCGACAAATTGCTCTCCGCCATGCGCTTCGGGTTCGGCGGCCATGTCGAGAAGCCGCAGTGAGCGTCACCGGCGGGTGCCTGTGCGGCGACGTTCGAATTGCCGCATCGGGTCAACCGTACCGGGTCGGCATCTGCCACTGCCTGAATTGCCGCAAGCACCATGGCGCCCTCTTCCACGCATCGGCGATCTTCCCGCAGGATGCGGTGACGATCGAAGGCGAAACGCGCGACTTCAACGGACGTCATTTCTGTGCGCGCTGCGGATCATCGGTCTTTGGACGTAGCGGCGACGAAGTCGAGGTGAACTTGGGAGCACTCGATTCAATTAATCAGTTCAGGCCGACTTATGAGCTGTGGTCCATCCGACGCGAATCCTGGCTTCCACCGTTCTCCTTGAGCAGGCGATACCGGCGAGATCGTGAGGGAACGGGTCGCAACGAAGGCTAGGTTCATCGCGCCTTCGCCTTCGCGTGAGCGGATTTCGCCGCTACAGCCATGCGCATGACCGACTTCGCTTCTCTCCTCGTTCCCGATCGCGGCCAGAAGGCGCGCCCAATTCATCTTGTCGACAAAAACAGCTTCGAGGGCTGGCTGAAAAAGCGGCCCGTCGAAGACCGCGCGCTGCTTGCCGCCCATCGCTTCGACGGCAAGACCCAGCACGCATTCGCGATCTTTCCGCGCGGCAACGAGTTTGAGGTTGCCGCTGCCGTCAAGGATTCGAAGAAGCTGTCGCCCTGGTGCCTTGCGGCGCTCGCTGAAAAGCTGCCCGAAGGAACGTACAAGCTCGCGGACGGAGATCCAGACCTGGCGGGTCTCGGCTGGCTCCTCGCCCAGCATCGCTTCGATGCCTATCGATCGAAGGCAAAGGATGACCGCGGTCCGCGCGTCCTGGTTAGCCAGGAGCCGGCGAAGATCGAACCGGTCGTGAAGCTCGCCGAGGCCACTGCGCTGGTCCGCGACCTCGTCGACACGCCGGCCGCGGACCTCGGCCCGGCCGAGCTTGAGAAAGCCGCCGCTGACCTCGCCAATCGATCCGGCGCGCAGCTTCGAGTTACCAGTGGAGCTGAGCTTGCCGAGGGCTATCCGCTTATCGCAGCCGTCGGAGGCGCAGCGACGCCGGAACGTGCTCCTCGCCTGATCGAGCTCGAATGGGGCAAGCCCGACGATCCGCGGATTGCGCTCGTCGGCAAGGGCGTCTGTTTCGACAGCGGCGGGCTCGATCTGAAGCCGGCTGCCTGGATGCGGATCATGAAGAAGGACATGGGCGGCGCAGCGCATGTGCTCGCGCTCGCCGGCCTGATTATCGAGGCCAAGCTTCCAGTCCGGCTTCACCTGCTGATCGCCGCGGTTGAAAATGCGGTCTCCGGTGCCGCCTATCGCCCCGGCGATGTCGTGAAATCGCGCAAGGGCCTGTTCGTCGAGGTCGATAATACGGACGCGGAGGGCCGGCTGATCCTCGCCGATGCGCTCGCCAAGGCGGTAGAGAGCAAACCCGAGCTGATCATCGATTTCGCCACCCTGACCGGCGCCGCCCGGACCGCGCTCGGACCCGACCTCCCGGCTACCTTCGTCAACCGCGACGATCTCGCCAGTGATCTGGAGAGCGCCTCACGCGAAGTCGACGACCCGATCTGGCGCCTCCCGCTGTGGGAGCCGTACGACGAGCATCTGAAGAGCGACATCGCCGACATGTCCCACACTTCCGGCAACGCGATGGCGGGCGCGATCTACGCGGCCTTGTTTCTTCAGCGCTTCGTGCCCCCAGAAATTCCCTGGGCGCATATCGACACCTGGGCCTGGCGAGATCCGGGAAAACCCGGGCGTCCAAAGGGGGGCGATGCCCTGGGCCTTCGAGCGGTTTTTGCGGCGCTCGAGGCCCGCTATTCGCGCACCTGAGCCGCCAACCGCCCCAAAATCCGGCAATTTCGGGTCAACAGCCTGCAACATTTCGGCGATTTACCGGTTTATGAAGCTGCTACGCGACACGAGGACGGAGAGTGGCGGCAATGGGCGAAGTTTCGCTTACCGGGTGGATGAGGGCCCTAATCGCCTATGTCCGTTCGGGCGAGCCCGACCTCACCAACCGGCAAATGGCACTGCTGATGCTGGTTTATCTGACGCCCGGCCCGCATACGGTGCGCGGTCTTGCGAGAGTGCTCGGAGTTTCGAAACCCGTGGTCACTCGCGCCTTGAACACGCTCGGCGCGCTCGGCTATCTCCGCCGCGAACGAGACCAGGACGACCGGCGCAACGTGTTCGTCGTCCGCACCAGCAGCGGGGCAGATTTTCTTGAAGGGTTCAAGCGCAACCTCCGCGAGAGCGACGGGAGCTCCGCGGCGCACCGGCCAATCATCGGCCAGGCGCCGGCTTACGCCCACCAGCGCTGAGGATTTCGCGCTAGCCGGTCCGTCCGACCTGCCGGACCCCGCATTCAACGCTTACCGGAGAGATCTCGCCGACGTGGCGCTCGTCGGGCAGGTAATCGCGTCGCACTATGCCGAACCCGCCGAACGCATGCTTGCCGGGGCAGCGGCGCTTCGCAGCGCTCCTTCGACGGGTGCCGAAGTCGTTGCGGAGTTGCGGCAGGGAGACCGCTTCCTCATGCTTGATGACAGCCTTGGCTGGGCCTGGGGTTACGGCGGCGACGAGCAGCGCGTGGGTTACTTGCCGACCGAGGCGTTAGTTGACGACGGAGCGTAGCCAGACGAGCGTGTAGAGGCTGCTTCCGACGAGGAACGCCAGCAGCGCAATCAATGCTCAGTCTCGCGCCGGCCATTTCGGGCGACGCGCTGGAAAGAGCATCCAGGCTGCGAGAGCGGACAGGATCAGGGTTCCGATCGCATCATTGCGTTTGAAATCGACGACGACCGTCCGCACGTGCTCGGTCCCGCGAGCGACGGATTCGCCATGCGGGCTCATCCAAAGGCCAATTCCCCAGGTCATCACCGCCGCGGTGAGAAGCAGCGCGCCCATGAACATCCTGGCGCGCCCAATTCCGCGGTTTCTCACATCTGCCCTCGCTGACGGCGCAAGGCGTACCATTTGGCGACGTTCGCGTTCTGCTCGGCGAGCGTTTCGGCGAACACGTGGCCGCCAGTTCCATCCGCGACGAAGTAGAGCGCCTTGGTCTGCGCCGGGTGGAGCACTGCCTCGATGCTCGCTTTCCCCGGGTTGGCGATTGGGCCCGCGGGCAGCCCCGGCCGCTCGTAGGTGTTGTAATCGTTGCTCGCGTGAAGCTCGGATTTGGTGATCCGGCGTCCGAGCGGCTTTCCCTTGGTCACGGGATAGATAACGGTCGGATCGGCATCCAGCTTCATGCCGATCTTCAGCCGGTTGCAATAAACCCCCGCCACGACCGGACGCTCTGCGGGCTTTGCCGTTTCCTTCTCGACGATCGATGCGAGGGTGATCGCCTGTTCCGGCGTCGGGAGGGGGCAATCCATGCTTCGCTTCGGCCAGAGTTGCGCGATGGTTTTGGTCATCGCCGCCTGCATTTGCCTGACCAGCGCCGCGCGTGAATCACCGCGCTCAAACCCGTAGCTGTCGGGTAGAACAGAGCCTTCGGGGATCGTCGGAGTCGGGCCGGAAAGATAGGGACTCGCGGTGAGCTTCTCTTCGACAATAATCGACGGCATTCCTTCGGTGACCGTAACCAAACGCAGCAGCGGCTTGCCGTGCTGCAGCAGATCGAGAACCGAAGCGCCGCTCATCCCCTTCGGGATCTGGAACTCGCCAGCCTGGATCGGGTCGTTCGATCCGAACAGACGCGCCATCACGTAATAGGTACGCGCGGAACCCGGTATCGCCCCCTCCTTAGCGAGTTGGCGCGAGACCGAGCGGATGGTCGAGCCTTCCTTGATGATCACATCATGAGGACCGGGTTTGGACCCCGGCGCCCACCAGAAGGCGTAGATGATGACGAGCGCGGCAACGACCAGCGCCGCCGCGCCGATCAGCAGCGGGCGCTTCACACCGCCTTCATGATGAGGCTGGCGTTGGTCCCGCCGAAGCCGAAGCTGTTGCTCAGCGCGGCGCGCACGGGTCGCTTCTTCGCCTTGTGGGGGACCAGGTCCACGCCCTCGGTGCCCTCATCGGGATCGTCGAGGTTGAGCGTGGGCGGGACAACCTGGTCGCGGATCGCGAGGATGCAGAAGATGGCTTCGACCGCACCCGCGCCCCCGAGCAAGTGGCCGATCGCGGACTTGGTGCTGCTCATCGAGGCACCATGAAGGTCATCGCCGAGCACTCGCTTCACCGCCGCAAGCTCGATCGTGTCGGCCATTGTCGACGTGCCGTGGGCGTTGATGTAATCGATGTCCTCGGGCTTCAGCCCGGCCTTCCGAAGCGCCATCTTCATCGCCAGCTCGGCGCCGCGCCCTTCCGGATGCGGAGCCGTCACGTGGTAAGCGTCGCCCGAAAGTCCATAACCGACCACCTCGGCGTAGATTTTCGCTCCGCGGGCCTTGGCATGCTCATATTCTTCGAGCACCAGGACGCCCGCGCCCTCGCCCATGACGAAGCCCTCGCGATTCTTGTCGTACGGCCGGCTGGCCTGTTCCGGCCGGTCGTTGAACGCGGTGTTGAGCGCACGCGCCTGAGCAAAGCCCGCGACACCAAGCGGATTGATGGTGCTCTCGGCGCCGCCGGCGAGCATGACATCGGCGTCGCCGTCCTTGATCATCCGCGCCGCGTCCCCGATCGAATGAGCGCCGGTGGAGCAGGCGGTGACGACGGAATGGTTCGGACCCATCAGCCCATATTTGATCGAAACCTGGCCCGACGTGAGATTGATCAGGCGGCCGTGAACGAAGTGCGGGCTCACCCGGCCCGGACCCTTTTCGGCGAGCACCAGGGATTCGCTCTCGATTCCCGGCAAGCCGCCGATGCCCGATCCGATCGAGACGCCGGTGCGTTCCTTCAGGTCCTGGTCCATCTCGGCGAGGCCGGCGTCCTCGAGCGCCTGGCCGGCGGCGTCGATCGCGTAAACGATGAACGGGTCGACCTGCCTCTGGATCTTGTGGTCGACACGTTTGTCGGGATCGAACCCCATCGGGTGATCCTTGGGCTTCACCTCGCCGGCGATCTTCGCCTTCTGGTCGGTAGTGTCGAACCGCGTGATGGCGGCGATACCGCTCTTGCCCGCGATGAGATTATTCCACGTCGTCTCAACGTCGCCGCCAAGCGGCGTCACGAGACCCAGACCTGTCACGACGACACGGCGCATCACCTAAACTCCAGTCTGTTCCACCAAAACAAACGGCCTCCCGGATTGTTCGGGAAGCCGTTCGTGCCGCCTTTCGAGGCGCAGCTCAGCGGCAGAATCGGTGCCCCGATCAGCCCTTGTTCTGGTCGATATATTCAATCGCGTCGCGGACGGTCGTGATCTTCTCGGCCGCGTCGTCCGGGATCTCGACCCCGAACTCTTCCTCGAAGGCCATGACCAGCTCGACGATGTCGAGGCTGTCGGCGCCGAGATCGTCGATGAAGCTCGCGTCTTCGGTCACCTTGTCCGGCTCGACGCCGAGATGTTCGACGACGATCTTCTTCACCCGATCGGCAGTCTCGCTCATGGGATTGCTTCCTCCGTTGTTCTTTGCCCGATGCCCTAGCGGTGCGCTTTCGACGCTGCAAGTGGCGCGCTGCTTCACGCTAAGCTAGCAATCCAGCGTGGATCGACGTCCTCTCACCCCCGGCGAAATCGCGCTTTGCCGCTCGATATTCGGTTCGGCCATCGATTACACGAAGGTCCAGCTGGTCCAGCGCAAATGGTGGCCGCTGCAGCCGATCAATTATGTGATGACCCCGTCGGGGAACCTGCACTTCCACCCTCGCGGCTATCTCTGGTCCGAAGACTTCTCGAAGGGCCAGACCCACGTCGACCTGTTCATCCATGAGATGACCCACGTCTGGCAGGCGCAAAAATGGGGGCGTTCGTACCTGCTTCTCCAACGCCACCCCTTCTGTCGCTACGATTACGTGGTCCGCCCCGGGCGGCGCTTCGAGCAATATGGGCTGGAGCAGCAAGCCGAGATCGTCCGGCACGTCTTCCTTCTTCGCCACGGTCTGCCACTTCCCGGCGCGCCGCCGCTCGAACAACTCGAGAGCATCCTGCCCAGCGAGTGGAAATCATGACCGAGAAAGTAGTGGTAGTCGGCGCCGGCGTATTCGGCGCATGGACCGCGCACCATCTCCTCGCCGCAGGGCGTGACGTCACGTTGATCGATGCCTGGGGACCGGCGAACAGCCGCGCCTCTTCGGGCGGCGAATCCCGCCTGACGCGCGGCGCATACGGAAGGGATGCGATCTATACCCGAATGGCGCGGGACTCGCTGCCGCAGTGGCGAGAGCTGAGCGCCGTTGCGGGTCTGCCGATCCTGATCCCGAACGGCGTTTTGTTCTTCTTCCCGAGTGAGGAGCCCTATTTTCGCGACACTCTGTCCGCGCACGCCGACCTGGGCCTGCCGACCGAAGCGCTCGACAAGGCCGAGATGGCGCGGCGCTTCCCGATGTTCGACTTCGGGGGAATCGCGGTCGGTCTGTACGAGCCGGGTTTCGGAGCCTTGATGGCGAGACGCGCGGTCGCGACTCTCGTGGACCGGTTCGTAACAGCAGGTGGAAGCTACCGCACCGCAAGCGCGGGCCCGCCTAAGGGTACAGAGGGGACGCTGACCGAGATCGAGCTTTCCTGGGGCGAACGCATCAGCGCCGACCGCTTCGTCTTCGCGCTCGGCGCCTGGCTGCCGAAGCTCTTCCCCGACGTGATCGGACCGCGAATTCGCCCGACGCGGCAGGAAATCTTCTTCTTCGCTCCGCCCGCCGGAGACCGCCGTTTCCTTCCCGACGCGATGCCGTGCTGGGCCGATTTCAACGACGGCGACATGTTCTACGGCTTGCCCGACCTCGAAAGCCGAGGCGTCAAGTTCGCG
>Ga0207639_10000180_pt1 | contig 49455 bp, 36 predicted proteins | sample KBSCornC32_FD_184299 | JGI IMG/M metagenome (GOLD analysis project Ga0207639, IMG submission 184299) | Corn rhizosphere microbial communities from Kellogg Biological Station, Michigan, USA - KBS Corn C3-2 (SPAdes) (version 2) | ecosystem: Host-associated > Plants > Roots > Rhizosphere > Soil ... | reverse complement strand
TGCAAACGGCAGCTTGTCGCTGATCACGCATCTCAGCGCCTCGCCCTGCACATCCACTCCTTGCCAGAAACTCGATGTCCCGAAGAGCACCGCATTTGGCGTCGAGCGAAACTCCTCGAGCAGTGCCTTTCGCGGCGCGGTTCCGTGCAGCAGGATTGGATACTCCAGCACCGGCATGAGCCGTTCATACAAATCGCGCATCTGTGCGTAGCTTGTGAACAGACAGAACGCCCGCCCCTTCGAAAGCTCCAGCACCCGCCGAATCGTGTTCGCCGCCGCCTCAGGAAACTCAGGATCGCGCGGGTCCGGCATCGTCGGCGGCAGATACAGCAGGGCCTGCTCGCCATAGCGAAAGTGCGAAGGCACCACCAGCTCTCGCGCTTCCGTCATACCCACGCGCTTGCGTACATGCTCAAACCCGCCCTGGACCGTCAGCGTCGCCGAGGTCAGAACCACCGTCGGAATCGACTCAAACACCATCTCGTGCAGCAGCTCTGAAACATCAATCGGCGTTGCCTGCACGAACGTATGCCGGTTCTGCGCTCGCCCGCCACTACGTCCGCTCTTATCCAGGCCGCCCACCGCCCGTCGCTCCAGCCAATACACCATGTTGCTCGAGTTCGACTCGAGCAGGAACTCCAGCTCCGTCCTCAGCCGCGCAACCCGCTTCCGCAATCCCGGCGCTTCATCGATATCCGTCAGCAGCTCCATCTCCGACTCGAGCAGCCGCAGCGTGTTTCGTAACGACAGATACAGATCGCCCGATGTCTCCAGAAACTCCTCGCGATTCTCGAATGGCTGCCGCCCATCGCTGCTCATCGGGAGATTTGCAAAGAACATCCGCGCCCGGTCGCGCAACTGCTGCGTCGCCGCGGGAAACTTCTCCGCCCCAGCCTTGCCCCGCAGATGTGTATCGGTATCGCGCGCCAGCTCTTCGAAACGCAGGTTCGACACGGACAGCCCGAAGTAGCTCGATGCCACCTCCTCCAGTTCATGCGCCTCATCGAACACTACTGCGGCGGCCTCAGGCAGAATTCCCGCGTCCGGAGCACCTGCAGCCGCCTGTTTCACCGCCAGATCGGCAAAGAACAAATGATGATTCACGATGATGATGTCCGACTCCAGCGCCCGCCGTCTCATCTCCGTGATGAAGCACCGCCGGTAATCCGGACACGTCGTTCCCAGGCAAGCCTCGCTCCGGGCATCCAGCTTGTGCCACAACGCGCTCGCCTCCGGCAGCTCATTCAATTCCGAGCGATCCCCGGTCTCCGTCACCTTCTCCCACTCGGCGATCTGCCGGTATTGGTCGATTTCTTCGAGGCCGGACAAGATCGGCTGATCCCGCAGTGCCACCAGCTTGTGCCTGCACAGGTAATTCGCGCGCCCCTTCATGTAGCAGACCCGCAGCTCCCCCAGCAGCGACTCCAGAAACGGCACATCCCGAAAGAACAGCTGATCCTGCAGCGCCTTCGTCCCGGTCGACACAATCACCCGCTGCCCGGTCCGCAGCGCCGGCAGCAGATACGCAAGCGTCTTCCCCGTACCCGTTCCCGCCTCGACAATCAGGTGCCGCCGCTCCTGCAGCGCCCGCTCCACTGCCTTCGCCATCTCCAATTGCCCTGGCCGGTACTCATAGGGCAAAGGAGACTTCGCCAGAACCCCGCCAGGCGAAAAGAACTCATGCAGCGTCGGAAGCTTTCGAGTTGAGGTCTGTGCGGTGGCCATCTGCGCCGGATACTCCCTCCATCATAGGTCCAACTCCAATGGCGAATGAAATGCGAAATCCTGACACATTCAACTCGTTTCCAATCAGTGCCGAATTGGGTCTCCGCGCATCCGCCTCCCGTAGACTGAAAGAGCCGTTCCATCGTCCGGCCAAGTTTGGAGTAAGTCGTTGCCCACCTATCGCAGATCCGTTATCCCTTCCCGGCCCGGCGCTGAGACCCTGCCTCTCGTTGCCATCGTCGGCCGTCCAAACGTGGGCAAATCCACCCTTTTCAATCGCCTCACCCGTAGTCGCCGCTCAATTGTCGGCGATGAGCCCGGCATTACCCGCGACCGCATCTACGGCGAATTCGAGTGGGACGGACGCCGATTCCGCCTCGTCGATACCGGCGGCATCGTCCCCGACGACCCCGAGCTCATCCCAACCGAGATCTACAACCAGGCCAAGGTCGCCCTCGATGACGCCGAAGCCATCATCATGGTCGTCGATGCCCGCACAGAGCTTGCCCGTCCCGACTACGACCTCGCCCGCCTTCTCACCCGCGGCTCCAAGCCGGTCTTCCTGGCCGTCAACAAGGTGGAGGGCGAAGCCATGGCCCTTGAGGCCGAGAACTTCCGCCGCCTCGGCATCAAGGAGGTCTACTCCATCAGCGCCGAACACGGCCTCGGCATCGGCGAACTCCTCGACGCTGTCACCGGTACCATTCCGGATCAGCCAGAAGCACCTCCGATCGACACTCATGTGAAACCGAACGAAACTCCCGGGAACCAGCGCGAAGCGAATTCGCCGGCCGCGCACGTCCCGCACAGAACCCACGGGGAATACGAACAGCACGAAACCGCCGTTGCCATCATTGGCCGTCCCAATGTCGGCAAATCCACCCTGCTCAACGCCCTCACCGGCACAAGCCGCGCAATCGTCTCGCCTATCGCCGGAACCACCCGTGACGCCGTCGATGAAACCGTCGAGTACGAAGGCAACACCCTCCGCTTCGTCGATACTGCCGGAATCCGCCGCAAAGGCAAGACCGAGTTGATGGCCGAGAAGCTCTCCGTGGTTATGGCACGCCGCCACCTCGAAGCCGCTGACGTGGCCCTTCTCGTCATCGACGCTACTGAGGGCGTCACCGCCAGCGACGCCACCATCGGCGGCTACGCGCACGAGTCCGGGCGCAGCGTCATCCTCATCGTGAACAAGTGGGACGCCGTCACCACCGCCCGCACCGACGGCAAGCCTCCCGCCGACCGCGACATCTTCGAGAAACAGCTCCGCCGCGCGCTCAAATATCTCGACTACGCACCCGTCCTTTTCCTTTCCGCAAAAGAGGGCAAAGGCATGAAATCTGTCCTCAAGGAAGTCAAGAAGCTGGCAGCCGAGCGCCGCAAGCGAGTCACCACCGGCCAGATGAACCGCTTTCTCGACAAGATCGACTTCCAGCGCGCCCCGGTTCCCATGGCCAAGCGGATCCGCATCTTCTACATGACGCAGGCCGCCGTCGCGCCACCGACCTTCGTCCTGTTCACCGACCGCAACATCAAGCTGCACTTCGCATTCGAGCGCTTCCTCGAAAATCAGATCCGCGCCGCCTTTGGCTTCGAAGGCACCCCCATCTGGTTCAAAGTCAAAGCGCGCAACGCCGGAGAAACCGCTTGAAATGGCGAAAGCGAAACCCAAGTATGAACGCGGAGTGATCGCCGCTGACGATGCAGGATTCGTTCGAACCACATACTTCCCCGATGGAACGGTTGTGGAGGTTCCGGTGAAATGGAGCGAGACTCTCCGAGTCGCAGCGTTCAAACGCAACTTTTTCGCCTATGATCTGCTCTGTCTTGGCTTCGAAACTGAAGAAGGCACGGTCGAGATTGACGAACAGATGGAGGGATGGGAGGCGATTACCGATGCCCTTCCCAAATATCTTTCAGGTGTTCGACCAATCGAAGACTGGTTTTTGGAAGTCGTCAAGCCCGCATTCGCAACGAACTTCACGCTGATCTTCCCGCCGCAGTAGCTTGCATCAATCCCTAGATTTTTGCGATGGCGCTTGCGTCGTGGCGTGTTCTGAAACCTCACCTCTCGTCAGCATCCACCGCACCGGCAGCCCGCACAGTACAATTCCCGCCCCCAACAGCGCCGCCACCGGATTGTGAATCAGCAGCATCAGCGCCAGTACCAGGCTCCCCGCAATGAACACCACCGGCGCCATCGGATACCACCACCGTTTTACAGGCGTGATCGTTCGAAACAGCGTCGCAGCCGTCAGGGCCAGAAAAACTACCGACGGAAAAATGATGTACGCCAGAATCTTGTCGAACGCTCCCAGCGTCACCACAACCAGCGCTATCCCCGTCTGCAGCAGCACGCCATTCGCTGGAGTCCCGAACCGCGGATGCAGCCTCGCAAAAGCCGCCAGCGCTCCGCTTTTCGCCTCTCCTGCCTCGCTCTGTGCCAGAGCCAGCGTCACCCGCGGCACGGCCATCGTCAGCACCATCAGCCCGCCCAGCACGCACAGCACCACGCACAACGCCAGAACCCGTCCGCCCGCCGCCCCGAATAGCGCCTCACCAAACAACGCGACAAAAGCGGCATTCGACCCGATCTGCTCCATCGGCACCACGGCCACGAAGGCCAGGCTCAGCAGCAGATAGATCGCCGTTACAATCAGCACTCCGCCTGAAAATGCAACCGCCAGGTTGCGCGAAGGATTCTTCACCTCTCCCGCAATCTTCCCCGCCTCCCACCAGCCTCCGAAACAGAAGAAAGCGCTGATCGTCGCGCCCGCGATCCCATCCAGCAGCGGATCTGATCCCGCCCTCCGTGTCGCAAGCGGCAGCACATTCGCCATCACCGCGTGGCCCGAAACAAACGCCCATCCCACTAGCGCCGCCAGCACAGGCACCTTCAACCAGTTCAGCGTCGCCATCACTCCGCTGCTCAGCCGAGTCCCAAAATAGTTCAGCGCTCCCAACACCAGCAGAATCGCCGCAGGCATCGCCCCCGCCGCTCGCTCCGGCATCGGAACCAGCGCCTGGACATACGGCACAATCCCCACCGACAACGCAGCAGCGACTCCGGGATACATCACCACGGCCGCCATCCACCCGTACAGAAACGCGACCTGCCGCCCGAATCCGCGCCGAAGGTACACATACTCCCCGCCATCCTGCGGATTTCGCACCGCCAATTCCGTAAAACACAGCGCCCCAGCCAGCGTGATCACGGCCATTCCACACCACACCGCGACCAATAGCGCGGGTGATCCCAGCGACTTGGCCATTCCCGCAGGCGTCAGGAATATTCCAAGCGAGATTGCCTCACCGGTAACGACCGCAGTTGCCGCCCAGACCCCCATCTGGCGTTTGCTATTGAAGCCATCCCTGGGAGACAAGTCAGAATCCGCCTGCGTCACAGCGGGGTTCTCCGCAGCACTGGATCCTTGAAATACGGCCATGGTCTGCTCATCCTATCCGACCGCAGGTACACCCCCGCATCGAACTTTGGATGGATAAATGAACCTGCCGACCACTCTACGGCGCTGAGTTCAGCGGCTTCGCATCCGCTGTCTCATCCAGATGCAGAATATGTACCGTCGCTTCGGTCTCCGGGACTGTGCCGTCGTTTACCTGCGCCTCCGTCGGCTTGCCCTGCACCAGCAACCGCGGCGTGACTGTGCCTCGCGCCGGAACCAGTACCCGCTCCGTCGTCGTGTTCGTTGCCGACCGGACTGTTACAGGAACTTCGGCAGCGGCATACCCCGAGTTCGAAATCGTTACTGAAACGAGATAGTTCCCCGATTGCACCGCATTCGGAAAGACCTTATCGACACTCAAATCCGGCAGTCCATGATCTGCATCAATCCAGTCCGTGAAGAGCCATTTGAAGTCCCGCCCCGGTGCTGCCGCCTTCAGGGCAGCTTCAAACGCGCCCGCACCTCTCGCGCCATCCTTCTCCGCCGCCGCATTGGAGGCCTGCAGCGCCGCACCCAGCGCATCGTCCCCCACCATCTCCCGCAACATCCAAAGCACCCAGGCAGCCTTTGTTCGGTAGTACACCGCCGAGGTCGCCTTCAAAAGCGGCTGTCCCTGCGCCTCTCCCGGACTCGGCGGCTCTAGAAGAGCCAGTGCACTCCGGCCGCCTTCCAGCGTCGCCAGCGCGCGGTCTCTATGGCGTTCGTGATCATCCCACATCGTTCCCATGAAGTTCGCTGTGCCCTCATCCAGCCAATAGGGGCTCGACGCCATCCACGCATGCGTCATCGCATGCGACAGCACCGACTCCAGTCGGTTCGTGGCCTCATTTCGAACCGGGATCGCGAGCAGCGGCCCCGCCTCCCAGGGCACATCATCCGAGTCCGGCAAATTCAGGACTGTCAGTTCTGTCCGAGGCTGTGTTCCCAGCCAACGCTCAATCATCGGTGAAACAAGTTTCCCCGCTTCAAGCCAGCTTTTCACCGCGAGTTCATCTTCGGAGCCGCAGTACACCGTCATGTGCGTCCCCGCGTGCGCGGTTTGAGTAGTGATAAACAGACTCGGCGACTCAAAACTCAGCTTTGTCTCTCCGGTATCGGCCGTTGCCACTCCGGCAACATCCGCATCCAGCCCTTTCGTGTCTTCTCTGCTCAGCTTCAGCGCACGACCGTTCACTGCTGCCAGCGTCGGTGCCTGCCCGTGCGGAAACTCGACCGTCAGCTTCAGCCGAAATGCCGAACCCTCCGCGCGAAGCTTCTGCCGCCCGATCTCCTCCGACAGCCGCGCTCCTTCATCGACAGTCACCGGCACACTCGCGGCGGGATACCACACTACATTTCCAAATCCGCGCAACGCGGTGAACTGCGAACTGATCTCATCCCAGTCCGAGTGTCCTACTGAATCATCGGACCCTCCCAGCGAAGCCAGTCGCGGCGCCTGAGTTTCGATCTTCCCGGAATACAACACGTCGAGTTGTATCGACGCGCCTGCTGCAAGCGGCTCAGCAAGCTGCACCACTGCCTCATGCAATTGCAGCGTGTGATCCGAATCCGAATCCAACTTCGCCACCGGAAACTGGACATCCTTCCCGCCAACCCGAATCCGCTCCCAATTCAGCGACGATGAAATCTGCAATGGAATCCGCGTCAGCGGCGCACTACCAGCATTCCGCACAGTAACCAGCCCGCGAACCGCGATCTGCTGAGAGTCAGTGTTGAGCCGAACATCCAGATCCAGCCCCGTTACAGCAGTTGCCGAACGTTCCGCATCACTTGCAACGGAAGCCTCCAAGACCTTCGCGCTTCCCTTCCCCTCCGCGCCAGTTGAGCTGACGGTATTTCCATTGCCGTCCAGCGACCGGTGAAACAACACCTTCCCCGCTGGCTTTGTCTGCGCAGCAGGACTCGCCTGTTCTGTAGTCTTCTGGCTTTCGGTGGTTGGAACCTGGTCTGGCTTCGTACCCGCGGAATTCTGTGCTCTTCCTGCAACAACAGCCATCAGCACGGCAACCGCAACGCCTGCCCTCAGGCCAAAAAGAAACCTCATGAACCCAAACCTTTCTGCTTCTTCTTGGACGCGCCCGGCGCCCCATCGCCAACCGGTCCGCGGCGTCTCGCCCGCCTCTGCCGCGCCGCTTCATACAGCACAACAGCCCCGGCCGCCGAAACATTCAGCGAACTCACTCCGCCCGCCATCGGAATTCGCAGCAGGTGATCGCAGGTCCGCTTCACCAGATCGTGCAATCCCGCTCCCTCGCGCCCCAGTACCAGCACGCAGTTTCCCGTCATGTCAAAGCGGTCATAATCCGTCTCGCCGCGCTCATCCAGCCCAATCACCCAGAGGTTCTGCTCTTTCAACTCTTCGAGCGCCCGCACCAGGTTCACTACTCTCGCGATTCTCAGATGCTCCGACGCTCCGGCACTCGCCTTCACCGCCACGGGACTCAATGGCGCTGACCTCCGCTCTGTCACGATTACGCCATCCACGCCGGCCCCATCGGCCACGCGCAACAACGCTCCCAGGTTCTGAGGATCCTCCACGCCGTCCAGCGCCAGCAGCAATCTCCCCTGGCCATTGTCAGGCGCCTCAAACAGATCCTCGATCGTCAGAAACTCCTTCGGCCGCACCACCGCCACCACTCCCTGGTGAGCGTCAGTCCCCGCAAGTTGCGTCAGATGTTCGCGTGCCTCCTGCTTTACCCGCACGCCGGCATGCCTGCACTCGGCGATTAATCTTGCCACCCGGTCATCGTGCCGTTCGGCCGCAACCAGCACATGATCGAAACGTCTTCGCCCCGACTTCAGCGCCTCCGCCACCGGGTGCACGCCATACAAAACGTCCATCTCTCTAGTTTATTGCCCGATCGAGCAATCCAGTCTGGATGCCCCATCCTGACCTAATCTTTTCGAATTTAGGTGAGATACGGAGAAGGTCTGACTTCTATCTAGCCAGCCCTAGGGTCACCGGCCTCTCCTGGCGATCTCAATACAACTCTCAATCGTCCTCGCCGCCCGCTTCTCCCGGCCTTCCACCGTCTGCGGATGAAAAATCCCCAGCAGATGATTCCTCCTTTGGATGGGCGTCATCCTCTCCCAGCCAAGCCGCGCCTCCGGATGCCTTTGAAATCCGGCCCGCAAAATCGGCGGAGGCTCATTCTCCCCCTCCATTGCCAGCATCAGGCTCTCCGCCATCTGCTCAGACCGCTTCTGTCGCGTCTCCTTCGTCTTCGCATCCCAGATCAGGTTGGTGAACCCCTTCCGCATCGACGGGCTCATCCCATCAAAAAATTTCTTCAGCGCGCGATCTTCCTTCAGGATTCTCGAGAACTCCAACGGCATATCGATCACAACATCGCCGAGGTCCGGCGCAAGCCTGATCTGGACAGTTTGTCCCGCGCGAGCTGCGGCACCCGCCTGCATCTTCTTGTTCACCAGCAGCGTGAACCCCTCGCCCTTCGCCGCAGGCATCAGTGCCGTCTTGAACGCAAATCCATTGATCTCTCCAAAGACGCGCCGGCTCTTCCATATCGGCCATGCTCTCCTCAGGTCAACCGGCACGCGCGCGATCACCCAGTGTAGCGACGTACCCGTCGCCTCCAGCTTCGCCCGAAACGTCTTCGTCAATTTTGGATCGAGTTCAGAGCCCACGCTTGAAAGCTTCGCACATCTACGGTCGCAATCCGCTCAACTGGGGCGAACCAGGTCTTCCGTTGTTGGAGACCTGGGATGCAAAGGATCACTCTACGAATCCGCAATCGGATAATTCCGATCGAGCGGGAAGATCACTTCGGCCTCGCTAGCCACCGGCTTGCCGTTGATTTTCGCCGGCTGGAACTTCCACGTTTTCACGATTCCCAGCACAATCTCATCCAGCGGATTACCGAGCCCCTTCACCAGGGTTTCCTTCACCACTAGTCCCGCATCATCCAGATCAACATCGATCACAATCTTCTCGGCTTTCTGCGGCAGCAGCGCACGATCCCGGATCGGCGGGTGCGGCGAGTACACGGGAAATGCCGGCGTCATATCGATGCTGTCCGGTCCGTTGCCTCTCATTGCTTTGCCCGTACCATCTCCATGATGCGGATCCTTCGTCGAACCGCCTCCCGACTTCAACTGCTCCGGAACAGTCATGGGAATAATCGTCTTCTTCGAAGAGTCCGCATGCTCATCGGGATCCTTCACATGCGCAGACATGGCCGCCGTCGGCAGCACAAGGCGAATCCGATGCGAACCGCCTGCCATCGCCAGATCCGCCACTCTCTGCGGATGCACGCTCTTCACCAGCACCACTGGCGCGCGCACGCCGAAGACCAGCACGCACAGAAAAAATGCTCCATGCATCGCGAGAGAAACAATCAGTGCGCGAAAGGTTCCACTCGTACGCCCGTTTTGACCTTCCATCGCTGTCCTCCAAAGGGAGCCAGTGCATCGATTCTCGCACGAAATTGAATCTCCGCCGGCGAACCGAAAAAACGATCCGTCACTACTCGTCACATTCCGCTCAGATTGCCGGATCTGCACTGCCAGAGACCTCACCCCGAAGAACAGCCGGCACTCTCCTCTTGACAATCTAGAGAAGAATCGTATTCTTGATACTCTAGATCGTCTAGAGGAGATCCTGAAGTGGCCAAAACTGATAACAGCGGCGAACTTGTCCAGGGCACCCTTGAGATGCTGATCCTTAAAACCCTCGCCTTAGAGCCCATGCACGGCTATGGCGTTGCCCTGCGCATCGAGCAGATCAGTTCCGGAGTCTTCCGCGTGAATGCCGGCTCTCTCCTCCCCGCCCTAAGCCGCATGGAACGTGCCGGCAACGTGAAATCAGAATGGCGGGCAACTGAAAACAACCGTCGCGCCAAGTACTACGGCCTCACTGCAAAGGGTCGCAAAGCCCTCGATACCGAAACCGAGCAGTGGGAGCGCCGCACCGCCGCAATCGCGCGCATTCTCGAAGCGTAGCCGCCCAAGAGGTTCGCATCCCGGCCTCTCATCGGAGTCCTCTGACTCTCAGCTGTCACAAGCGCTCCTCGCACCACCAAAGTCGACACAATCGCCGCCCTTCGGTGCAAGTAGCCGAACTTAACAACCACTGCGCCACATCACGCTATCCTGATCGCGATGATGCGAATACGAAAGGCGACCCCAGCGGATGGAGAACGAGTTTTGGACATCTGGCGCGCGGCGGTAGACGCAACGCACCATTTCCTAACCACCACTGACAGGCGCGAAATCGAAGTGGAGGTCGTCACCTTCCTGCCTCAGGCCTCGCTTTGGCTCGCAGTCGACAGCAACGATCTCCCCGTCGGATTCATGCTTTTGGAAGAAGATCGCCTTGAAGGACTCTTTATTCACCCGCAGGATCGCGGCTCAGGTGTGGGACGCGCGCTCGTTCAACTCGCGCTTTCCTACACGCCGGACCTGACCACAGAAGTGAATGAACAGAATGCCCAGGCACTCGGGTTCTACGAGCATCTCGGCTTCGAGCGCATTGGGCGCTCTGAAAAAGATGGCCAGGGCCGCTCTTACCCACTCATTCGTATGCGTCTCGCGAGTAGCCGGAAATGATGGCCCGCTTCCATGCCGATCAAGCACCAAGCCGGGCCGGTCAGTTTAACCCATAAACCCCAGGTACGGACTCGCCCCAAAGTTCCCGAAGTTCGGGAAGATCGTCTTCACTTGTCCATCCGACAATCCGAACCATCGCGCCAGCGTACCCGCATACTGGTCCACCGCCGTCGTCGGAATCAGTCTTCCCGCACCCAGATCATCCGCCTGATTTGCGCCGACCACCGGATACGTTCCGTACATGTCCTGACCTGCCACCGATCCGCCCACCACAAAATGATGGCTTCCCCATCCATGATCCGTTCCATCGCTGTTCGACGTCAGCGTTCGGCCAAAGTCTGACGCCGTGAACGTCGTCACCTGGTCTCCCACGCCCATCGCAATCATCTGAGTGTCGAAGTACTCGAGCGCCGCTCCCAACTGCGACAGCAGACGCGCATGCTGCGTTGCCTGCCCGTCATGTGTATCGAAGCTCCCCAACTGCACGTAGAAGATCTGCCGATTCACTCCCAGGCTCGCGCGTCCCGCAATAATCCTTGCTACTGTCTGCATCGAAACCGCAAGATCGTTATTCGTCAGCTTGTTCGTTACGGGATCCAGATACTGCGGCGGGTCCGGCACCCCACCCACTCCCGCCGCAGCCATCGCTGAGGCCAGCGTCTGCTGTGCCTGGATCGACCTCTGCACCACAACCTCATATTCCTTCGCGAACAGGTTCGTCTCGTCCGCCGACAAAATCGATTGCAGAGCGTTCGAACCCGCCGAATTTCCAAACAATGGATTCGCGGTCCCATAAATCGGAATCGGCCCCGCCGACGTCACGTTCAATTGGAACGACGCCTCTCCCGCCAGGAACAGCGCAATCCCCGCCGTCGAGATGCACGTGAACATCGAATTCGAATTCACCTTCATGCTCTCAATCACATCCGCAACCGCACCGCCCCATCCCGTGTGTTCCGAACTTCCGCCATTCGACGCAATCGCCTGCCACGCCGCCGTCTGGTCGAAATGCGAAAACAACGACGCAGGCAGCGGCACCGAATTCGAATTGATCTGCGCCTTGGTCGAGGGCGCAATCAGCGTTCCCGTATTCGCGACTACCGCTGCTCGCCCCGCATTGAAGAGGTTCTGCAGCCCCGTTAACGCCGGATTGAGCCCAAACGTCCTTCCGTTTTGCGAGGTTTTCGGCGCGATCGGCAACAACTCCGCAAGTGGATAAGCAAGCCCCGGCGCCCCCGATCTTGCCTGCGTAAACGCACTGAATGAAGTCGGATCCGTCGCGATCACAGTCCCGTGCCCGTCGTTCCCGCCCTGCAGAAACACGCATACCAGCGCACGATAATCGCTCATCCCACTGCCCTGCGCCATCGCCGCCAACGAATTCAGCCCGATGAGAAACGGACTTGCATAGAACCCAGCCATCGAAGTCAGCGACGCAGTGCGTAGAAACGATCGCCGCGAATGATCAAACTTGCACATATTTCGCTCCTAGTACTGCGCGCAATACGAAGGCGACGCCAGCGTCAGAAACACTGCAGTCCTCACCCGCGCCTGAAGTGCCGCATTGGTTGCATTCTGGTTTCCCGTCGGAATCGGAATCGCACTCACCGCACTCAGAATCTGGCTGTAAAGGGTACTGTCCATCTGCCCCGACATCAGCAGCAGGTTCACGCGATCCACCAGCGCCCCCGGATTATTCGCCAGGTTCATCTCCGCTGCGTAGCTTGAGAAAATGTCGAACCCGTTCGTCGTATCCGAGCTAACTGCCGTCTGCGTGTAATTCAGATAACCCACCACCGACGACACGTTCGTCATCTGAAACTCCGGTCCCGTCATCCCTGCCTGCTCAATGCTCGTGCCCGGCGGCACATATCCCGGCGCAAACCAGTTGAAGACCGTCGGCGACCGCAGGGTCATCTGGCCCAATCCCCAGATGGGATCTTCGGTGCTGCCGATCCAATAACCGCCCGTACGCGACTGCGCCGTGAATGCTCGCGCCCAGTGCGTGTACCTCAGAATCGCCTCACGCACTTTTCCGAACTGCGGATTGCTCGCGCCTGCCGCCGTGTCCCGCGCCTCTGGATCCATCAGGATCGCCGTGATCACCGCCTTCAGATCGCCTCGAACACCCAGCCCGTTGTCCTTGAACACCTCAGCCACGCGGCTCACGTATGCCGGGCTCGGATTGCTCGTCACCATGTGCTGAATCATCTGCTTTGAGAAAAACGCCGGCAGATTCGGATGATTGAACAGCGTGTCCAGCGCGATCTTCAAGTCGCCGTTTGGATCTCCCGTCCCGCTCGATGGAATCGTCACACCCAGGAAATCTTTCTGCTTCGTGGAGTGGTGGCTGGGGTAGCTCTGCATTGGCAGCAGGTCTTCGCCAACTCCCGGTCCCACATACATGCAGCAGTCCGACCACGCGGAGTCCGAAGTGTTCCCCGGCACGTTCCAGCTGAACCCCGTAAACACCTTCGCCAGCCCCACCACGTCTGTATTCGAATACGTCGGAATCGGCTTCCCCGTCCCATCCAGCTTCTGCGAACCATCGTCATTCAGCTGATAAAGCCCGATCGTGAACAGCTGCATCACTTCCCGCGCATAGTTCTCATCGGGATCCGTGTTCGCATCGCCCTTGTCATTGCCCTGCATTGCAAGCCACTGCCCCATCATCGGGTTCAGCGTCACATCTTCGAGCAACTGCCTAAAGTTCCCAAACGCATCCGCGGCCAGCGTGTCCCAATAGTGCGCCGTACCCCTCGGCATGTTCTCCACGCCCGTCGAGGCCATCGAGATCACCAGCATCTCGTGCATCGAATAGGCCACACGCTGTCGCAACTGATCGGGCGCTGTCAGGCTCTGCTGCCAGAAAGCATTCTCCGTGTACACCTGCCCCTGGTTGTTTTGCACGAACGTCGCCGCATTGCACTTCACATCCCCCGATGAGCAGGCCGGCTGCGTATTCACAATCAGCGCCTGTTCCACTCCCGGCGTCATCAGCGTCTGCTGCGCTGCAAACTGCTCGTTCAGCCACGGCTGATATCCGATCAGAGACAAATGATGAATGTCCGCATCGGTCGCTCCAAACGTCGCCTGGTTCAGAAATCGAGCTGCATCCTGCGGCGATACGATCGGCACCGGCGGCGTTCCATTCACGGTCCCAATCAGGTCGGCCGAAGTCGCAGGCCCAGGGCTGGGATTCAGCACCTGCAAATCCAGATTGCCCGGCTCCGTCGGGCTCACGCTCGCTGTCAGCTGCGTTCCGCTGTTGAACGTCGTCGGCACCACCGCTCCGTTCATCAGCACCTGAGCGCCGTTGATAAAGTCCGATCCGGTCAGCACAATGGTCGTGGCCGGCGGCCCTGGATTCATGCTCAACGGCGTCGCCGATGTAAGCACCGGAATCGGGTTCAACACCGAAATGTTCTGGCTGATCGAAACCGTTGGATTGTCGACGCTCGTCGCCGTCAGCAACACCACATTGTTTGGCGTTGGAACAACCGCGGGCGCCTGGTACGTGATGCTTCCATCTGAGTTCGATACCGCCGTACCCACCGTGGAGTTCCCACCGGCAATTCCGTTGACTGTCAGTGTCACTCCCTTGTTGCTTGTTCCCGTGACGTCGAGTCCGAGATTCAACGTATTTCGCACCCGCACATCGCTGCCGTTGTACGCCTGCAGCATCAGCTTTACCTGCCCCGGCGCAACCTGCACCTGCAGCGTCTTCGAGTTCGCTGAACCGGGATCCGGATTGCTCACCAACAGCGGAAACGTCCCCGGATTTGCAGCCGGAATAATCGCCTCGAGGTGCGTGCTGGAAACATAGGTCGTGTCTACCGCTTTCCCGTTCCACATCACCTTCGCGCCGTAGACAAACTTCGATCCCTTCACCGCAACCTGTGTATCTCCCTCAGGGAACCCTGAAGGCGTCAGGGTATCGACCACGGGAATCGGATTCCAGATCGCCAGCGCCACCGTCCCCTTCGGATAGTCGGGATGCGCCGTCGAGGCGCTCGTAATCGTCACCGAATTCGGGATCGGAACAATCGCTGGAGCTGTATACAACCCAGTGCTGCTGATTGTGCCAACCTCTGAGTCGCCTCCGAGCACACCATTCACGTAGAACGAGAGCTTGCTTCCATCGAACTGCGTATGCGTCGCCAGCTGCGTTGTTTCGGTCACACGCAGCGTGTTTACAGGCGCGGAAATGGCTGTGAAGCTGCTCGCGTCGCCTACTGTGACACTGGAGCAGCCGCTCATCAGCCACATGGAACCTGCGCTCAGTCCGATGGTCAGCAGTGTTTTTATGACAAAAGATCTTTCGCGGCGTGCCTGCAAGGAATCTCCTCGTGCGGGGAAGACAAGAGATCACTGCGCTCTACATAGTCAGCTGTATTTGTATGATCTTGCGCGAGAATACCGGCCATCCGCCAACCGGCAAACATCTTTTTCGATTTCGTCGGTTACCCCTCGGGCACAAAGGTCCTAAGACACATCTGTCCGTTCAGGTCGAATCGACACGCAAGATTTCGAGTACCCGCATGAGACCACCCGCGCCGATAAGCGCAGGCAGAATCCGCCCTTCGCATCGGAAGGGACGCAACCCGGCTGCTAGGCCTGCATGAATGTTTTCTGGAATCTGAACGTCAGGCGATCGCCGAGTTCTCGTCCTGCTCTTGTTCTGCTCCGGTCGCAGGTCCTGCTTCAATGGCATCTGGGTCCTGGGAATCGACGAGGTGAATAACCGACTCCGCGCGCGCCTTTCCCGTCTCAAGCTCGATGATTCGGTTGAGCAGGTTGCACTTCAAATCGACGAACGCAGAACCCCGCGTGTCGATCGTTGGATCCTCTTCGAGTTGCTGAATCGTCTTGCGCAGAACGTCTGCTGTTTTCCTGAAAGGTGTCTGGCGACCCATCACTACTCCGGCGCTGAAAATCTGGCTCGCACTTCTTAAGATGCCCGCAAACGTTTCCTGAGTGGCCCGAAGTGCCTCGAAAACGTGCTCTTAGTAACGCTCAACGCCCGTCTATAAGCGGGCTTTGATGGTCGAATCTGGCCCAAGTACCTGTTCTCACAAGTACTTATCGGAAACGTATACATTCTCAGCAACTGCTCGTGCAACCATCCTTTTCGCCTGCGATCCCAGATCGCCACTAAATCGCTGTATTTTTGGTGAAAACTCACCTTTTATGCAGCTGCGGACAACCTTTTATCGTCTAATGGAGCAAGGATGAGCACGGTTTCAGCAATTCGCGCGATCTTCACCTCCGGTGCCGCCTCCGTCACGGACGAGCAGGTTCGCCAGGAGAATCTCGCAGTAGCTGAAGGACTTAAGCGCAAAGATCCGGCGCTCCTTGACCAACTCATTGTTCGCTACCAGCACCGTCTCCTCCGCTACCTCCTCTTCCTCACGGGTAATCGTGAACAGGCTGAAGATCACTTCCAGGAAGTGTGGATGCGCGTCCTGACCCGGGGCACCCAATTCAACGGTAAATCCCGATTCGAGACCTGGCTTTTCACCATCGCGCGTAATCTGGTCATCGATCAGCGCCGCAAGCGCACCATGTCCAGCCTCGACGAGCTCTTCGAGGCCGGCGGCGATGACGACCGCCCCCTTGCCTTTGAGGTCCCGGACCACGAGCCCGGCCCCTTCGATCGCCTGTCCAATGTCGAAGATCGCGAACAGATCGCCGCTGCATTGCTTCAGCTCGATACGCTCTACCGCGAAGTGCTGGTCCTTCGATTCCACGAGGATCTTTCCCTGGAGGAAATTTCCAAGGTCACCAGAGCGCCGCTATCGACAGTAAAGTCCCGTCTCTATCGTGGAATGGCCTCCATCAAGCCCCGCCTTGAGCGTGCGCAGAACCGCCGTCCGGAGGCAGTGTGAGCTCTTCCGGCTCGGTGGTCGGCAACCACAAGCCTTCGCAAAGCGATCTGATCGAAGCTGTGTCAGGACTGCAGGGAGATCGCGAACGGGCCACCGCAGACAAGACACGCCGTGTGGTGATGGCCTCCGCCGGCGTCATGCAGGATCAGCACGCCGGCCGCAAGAAGATCCGCGCATGGGCCATTGCCGCAACTCTCGTCGTCTTCTTCATCGTCGCGCCTCCCATCTGGTGGCTCGCTGAAACCCTCATTGAGGAACAGCACCTCACCAGCACCTTTGGTGAGTTTGCCATCTGGGGCTTTTTTTCCATCACTGCGCTTCTGGGGGCTGCATTACTTGCGGGCTGGCTTCGCCGCAGATCGTAGACCTTCCTGGCTTATACTGGCGCAAACTCGCAGCCAGGGCGCAACTTCAACGACGGCATATCCGTCCATTCAAGAGAATCAGGCTGCTCTCATAGCGGCAGTTCCCTCCCACTGAGGGTCTTTCAGGTATGCGCGAACCCGAATTGATCAACCCGAACGAAGACACCCGGCTGGTACCGATATGGTCCATCGTCGTAGCTGCTGCCGTGTTCGTGCTCGTTGAGTACTACTTCTGGATCGTCTTCCCGAAATCGCAGCATCACACGGTCCCGCTCGGTCTTCGTACATACTTCAACATCACCTGGGGACTCCTCGCCTCCCTCTACATCCTCATGGTCGGCTACATCAGCAAGGATGCCCCTCGCCGCACCATGAGTTCGCGCTTTTGGATGCTCATCTGCTTCGTCATGCCCGGCGGAATCGGTGCCGTTCTCTACTTCCTCCTTCGTGCGCCTCTTGTCTCCGCGTGTCCCGCGTGCGGCACCCACGTGCAAAGTGACTTTCACTTCTGCCCGCAATGCGACTACCAGCTCACTGCAAGCTGCGGCAATTGCTTCCGAACAGTACGCCCCACCGACCAGTTCTGCACCCGCTGCGGTCATGAACTCGAGCACGACCACATGCCGGCACGGCTCAGGGTTCACGCCGGCCGGGAATAGCTGCTAATTCCCTCCTTTCGCCATTCACCCGCCATACCGCCCCGCTCGGCCTCCCTGGAATTGACCCCCGCACTTCAGCTACCTACAATCAAGCTTCGGCTTGCCCGTCATGACCATCTCCGCTCTCATCATTGACGACGAACAGCTTGCACGCGACGAACTCGCCTATTTGCTACAGGCCGCACCCGACGTTGATGTCGTTGCCCAGGGCGCAAATGGCATTGAAGCTGTCGACCTCATCGAGGAGCACCATCCCGACATCGTCTTCCTCGACGTCCAGATGCCTGGTCTCGACGGTTTCGCCGTCATCCAGCGCATCATGGATCGTCACCGCAAGCTAAAAGACAACCAGGGCTGGCAGCTGCCTCAGTTCGTCTTCGCGACAGCCTACGACCAGTACGCCGTTCGTGCCTTCGACGTCAACGCAGTCGACTACCTTCTCAAACCTTTCGATCGGAACCGCGTTGAGAAGGCACTCGAACGCGCCCGCACCCGCATAAGCAACGGCGCATCCGGCACTCAAAGCGAATCTCCGATCGAGTCTCAACTCGACGCGCTCCTCCAGCTGCTCAAAAACAATTCGCAGGGAGCTGCCCGCACATCACAGCCTGCCAAGCTCATCGTTCAGGCCGGCAGCCGCCTTCTACTTGTTGACCAGGCCGAAATCTGTTTCGCAGAGATTGACGAGGGAGTCATCCGCGTCGTCACGCAACAGTTCGAAGGCCAGTCCAAGTGCCGAACCATTGAGGAACTCCTGGATCAACTCGACCCCGCCATCTTCTGGCGCGCTCACCGCAGCTTTGTCGTGAACATTAATCAGATCCGCGAAGTCGTTCCCTGGTTCAAGTCAACCTACCAGCTTCGCATGAGCGACAAAAAGCAGACCGAAATCCCCGTCAGCCGCGCCCAGACCAAGCGCCTCCGCGAACTCTTCAACCTGTGATGGAGTCCAGCGTAGCTGCTGCCTGCATGGTGCGCTCTCGCTGAGCTAAAGGCTAATAGCGATACTTCATCAGTCGTATCGTTCGAAAATAATCTGCTTCCGATGCCACCCGTAGCTCGACAGCTTCTCGCGAACACCTGCCACCATATTGTTCAGTCCGCAAATGTACGCGTAAATATCGAACTTCAACTCTGAAGGCAGAATATTCGGATCCGGCGGGGGCACAGGCAGGGTGATCCCCAACTTTGCAGCGCGTTCTTCCACGATCCTCGCCACATGTTCCTGCACGTACCCGCGCAGTCCCTTCCAGCTTTCATCGGCGCGGCTCAACGTCGGCAAATAGTGGAAGTTCGGTTTCCGCGCGGCCAGCGCCTCGAACTCCTCACGGTAGTACAGCTCGCTCTCATAGCGCGTGCCGTACACCATCCAGATATCCTTGCCTTCGCTCCGGTCCATGCCCGCATCCGGCCCTGTCTCCGGAAACAGCCACTGCGCATACCCTCGCATAGGCGCAATCCCGGTGCCAGTCGAAATGAATATCGAATCCGTGATCGGCTGCTTCAAAACGAAGTGCCCATGCGGCCCGTGCACCTTGATCGACCCGCCCGGCGGCAGATCCGTCAGGTCCGCCAGATGGTTCGAGAAGAAGCCCTCCGGCACGCGGTTCACGCACAACTCAAAGTGGTTCCCATTCGCTGCGGACGCAATCGAGTACGCGCGTGTCTGCTGCTTCCCGTTCGCATCCGGAGCAACGGCAGAGATGAACTGGCCGGAGATGAAGGGAAAGCTGTCCAGGTCTTCAAGAACAAAATCGAAGTGATAACACTGGGCCGATTCAGAGATGCACTCCTTCTTCAGAAGGCGTGCGTTATGCAGTTCACGCGCCAAGGTCAAGTCTCTCTTGCACAGGAAAATAGGGCATCAGGAGCGCCACTCAAAAGTATATCGCCCTGTATCCCGCACTTCGGGTCGGCGCGTTTAGGCCGTCGACAGCTGAATTGGCAGGATCAAACCTACGCGATCGCATGCCAGCAAAGCTGCACACCCATCGCCAGCAGCCACAGTGAAAGCGCCAATCGCATCACGCGAACCGGGATTCGCGAAGCCAGCCCAGCCCCAACCAACCCGCCGAGAACTCCGCCCACAATGAGATTGACCAGCAATGCCTCGTTCAATCCTGCACTATGCAGATGAAGTGTCCCCCCGATGATCGAAAGGCAAAGCCCAAACGCCAGGTCCGTCCCCACGACACGCCGCACATCCAGAGGAGTCAGCCCCAGCAGAGCCAGTGTCCCAAGCGCTCCTGCTCCCGACGAAGAAAATCCGACCTCGGCGCCGATCGGCAACATCACGGCCGCCAGCCAGGCCTTGGAATCCGTCCGCCGCGCCAATTCGCCGGCCGGCCTGAAGTGCCTGTAGATGTGCCACACCGAAGACACCACGATCATCAGTCCCAGAGCCATGTACAGCCAGAAGTTGTTCGCCTCGTTGTGCGCGACACGCTGGAAGACGAATGATCCGATGGCGACGCCCGGGATGCCGGTCGCCAGAATCAATCCCAGTGTCTTCCACTCGATCTGCCTCTTCCATATCTGCACCGGCACAACGATGAACTTCACCGCGGCGGAGTAGATGAGCGCCGTTCCCACCGCCTCTGCCACCGGCACGTGCAGAAACAGGATCAGCAATGGTGCGATAAGCGACCCGGCGCCTACACCAGTAATCGCGATCAGCACAGCAATTGCAAATCCAAGGATGAGTTCCATCAGTGTTCCTTCACTTCGCCTGCAGGTGAATGCCGCACTCGATTTTGCGTCCAGACCAGCGTCCCGATCGCGCATCGCCCGGATCAAACGGCAAGCTTGTGCATGGAGCGCACCCGATCGACGTGTACCCCTTCTCATACAACGGCAGCAGCGGAATCTCGTTCTGTGCCGCATACTGCCACACATCGCGCGTCGTCCACTCCGCCAGCGGACTGAGCTTCGCCAGAATGTGCCCCGTCGGCAGCGTAAAGAACTCGCGGTTTTGCAGATTCGCCCGCGTCTTCGATTGCTCCCGGCGCAGCCCTGTCACCCACGTCGTATAAGAACCGAGCGCGCGAAACAGGGGCTCGACCTTGCGCAGCCCGCAGCACCTGTCCGGCGCGATCTGGTTCAAAATCCCAAACTTCGACTCCTGCTCCGCAACCGTGATCTCCGGCTCCACATTCACCAGGTTCAGGTCCCACTCCGCCGCAATGCGGTCCCGATACGCCAACGTCTCAGGAAAGTGATACCCAGTCTCCAAGAACAGCACCGGAATTCGAGGCTTGATCTGCCGCACCATGTGCAGCACCACCACGTCCTCCGCCTGGAAGCTGCTCGTCACGCACGAACGTTGCGCATCCTCAAGCTGTTCCTGAAGGAAACTGAAAGCCGCTTGTGCCAGTGCGTCAGATGCCCAGACCGTTGTCATTGTCATCCTCTCCTGTAGAAAGTGAAGCGATTCGCTCGATTTCAGCCAGAAATTCTTCGGGCCGCGCAAATTCGAGCTCCCCCGCAATCTCATAAGACCTGCCGCTCAGCGAATCCGATCGTACAAACGCAATGGGCGCCGGTTCATCCGACTCGCTGATCACAAATGCCCCAATCCTTGCCAGATTCAACAGCTGAGCAGTTCCGGCATAGCGCGTCCGCAGCACAGTTGCACCCGCCGCGAGCAGTGCCTTCTCGAGCTGCGCCGCAAGGAACGGCCTGTCGCCCAGTTTCAGCAACCCGTTGGTTGCGCGCCGATGCGTCTCTGATCCTTCCTGAATCACCCGGATCATCCCGGCGCCCGCTGTGCCGTTATCTGCCGCGTCGATCAGGATGAAGCTTCCGGTCGCCCTGCTCTCGCGGTACAGATCTGCCAGCAGAGGTCGGCTGGTCTCGATCACAACCTGCCCGATGTCGTTCAACGCCAACTGTGCCGCCGAGTTCTCAGCCAGGTGCTCCACATCGATCCGTGACTTCAGCTCAACCACCGTCGCCTTAACCATCTGGCTCGCGTGTTTCAGCAGATAGGTGGTACCCACGCGCAGCGGTTTCCCGTGCATCCACACCACCGTGGCTTCGAACCGCGTTGTCTTGCGCGGGGGTGCCGCCACAGCCGCAATCATGTCTCCCCGGCTCAAATCGATCTCGTCCTCGAGTGAAACCACGACCGACTGCGGCGCATGTGCCCGCGCCAGTTCACCCTCCCACGTCGTGATCGACTTCACCTTTGTCCGCCGTCCGCTGGGCAGAGCCAAAACCTCGTCACCGGGCCGCACGGCACCCGCTGTAATCTGCCCCGCAAATCCTCTGAAATCCTGGTGCGGCCTGATCACTCGCTGAATCGGCAACCGAAAGGTTGCCTGTATTCTCTCAATCGCCAGCGGCAGGGTTTCCAGCAACTCCAGAATGCTTGGCCCGTCGTAAAACGGCATGCGCGTGCTGCGATGCACCACGTTGTCGCCATCCAGCGCGCTCACCGGCACCGCAATCAACCGCGGAATATCCAATTGCTTTGCCAGCGCTTGCAGACTGTCGCTGTGCTGCTTGAACACTTCCGGCGAAAAATCCACCAGGTCCATCTTGTTGATCGCGGCAATCACGATTGGAATCCCCAGCAGCGAAGCGATGCAGGCGTGCCGCCGCGTCTGGTTCAGAATCCCCTTGCGCGCATCCACCAGCACAATCGCCACATCCGCCGTGGACGCGCCAGTCGCCATGTTCCGCGTGTACTGCTCGTGACCCGGCGTATCCGCAATGATGAATTTCCGCTTCGGCGTCGAGAAATACCGGTACGCCACATCGATCGTGATCCCCTGCTCGCGTTCCGCCCGCAAGCCGTCCGTCAACTGCGCGAAGTCGATCGCCGCATTCCGCGTCACTGACTTGATGTGGTCGTCATATACGTTGTGCGAGTCGTAGAGCAGCCGGCCAATCAACGTCGACTTTCCATCGTCCACGCTGCCCGCAGTCGAAAACCGGAGTAGATCCTTTCTCAGCTCAGCCTCAAGCCGCTCCTCAATCGGCAGCACCGCTTCATCCACTTGCGTCTGCTCAGCCACTTCGATCACTTTCTCCTCAGCAGAAATCATCAGAAGTAGCCCTCGCGCTTCTTCAGCTCCATCGATCCATCCTGGTCGTGATCAATGATCCGGTTGGCGCGCTCCGAATTTCGCACCGCCATCAGTTCCTCGATGATCTTCGGCACCGTATCCGCGTCTGACCGGATCGCCCCCGTGCACGGACTGCACCCCAGCGACCGCAGCCGGCACTTCACCTCCTGCTCTTCTCCAGGCAATCCTTGGATGAACGGCTGCTCCAGCGGAATCAGCGAGTCAGCCCGCACCAGCATCTTGCGCGGCTTCGCAAAGTAGAGCGGGACAATCGGAATCTTTTCGAGGTGGATGTAGTGCCAGATGTCCAGTTCCGTCCAGTTCGACAGCGGAAACACCCGGATACTCTCGCCCGGGCCAATTTTCCCGTTAAACACCGACCACAGCTCCGGCCGTTGATTCTTCGGGTCCCACTGTCCAGCTCCATCGCGAAACGAGAAGATCCGCTCCTTCGCCCTCGACTTCTCTTCATCGCGCCGCGCGCCGCCAAACGCTGCGTCAAATCCACCTGCCCGCAATCCATCCAGCAGAGCCTGCGTCTTCAGCAATCCGCAGCACCGCTGAGTTCCCAGCTTGATGGGATTCGCTCCATCCGCCAGCGCCTCTTCATTCCGCCAGACAATCAGCTTCAGCCCCAGTTCCGCCGTGTATCGGTCGCGAAATTCGAGCATCTCGCGAAACTTATACCCCGTATCCACGTGCAGCAGCGGAAACGGAATCGGCCCCGGGTGAAATGCCTTCTGCGCCAGCCTCAGCATCACGGAAGAGTCTTTCCCAATCGAGTACAGCATCACCGGGTTCTGAAACTCGGAGGCCACCTCACGGAAAATATGAATGCTCTCGGCCTCTAGAAGCTGAATGTGATTCAGACGGTCGCGCGAAATTTCCGCCTCCGCAACCGCGGGGAAGTGCCCGCTGCTGGTTAAATTTCGTTCTGGAACTGCGGTAGCTGTCATGATTCTCCGGATGTTTTAAGGGCAATAAAAAACCCGCGGCGGCAGAGAAACTGCTGCGCGGGGTATGGGAGTTCCGGTAAGTCTATTGGCGGCTTATCCCATAGTCCGGCGCGGCGCACAACAACATGCGCAACAAGCGACCGGCATGGAACAGCACAAAGCCATTCCCTCTACTATAAGGCCCTGTTGATGTGAGGTCAATCACCAAAGGCGAACAGGCGGCGAACCTCGGTAAGAAGCCCGCCCCGGTAGACCAAAATCGCTCATTCCTCGTGCAGCACCTTCAGCGGATCTACCCGCGTCGCCCTCAAAGCAGGCACCAGGCTCGCCGCAAACGATACAAACACAATCACCACTGTCGCTGCCGTGAACGTAGCCAGATCCCGCACGCTCACACCATAAATAAGGCTGGCTGCCACCCGCCCCAGCGCAAAGGCCGCAATAAGCCCGATCCCAACCCCCACCAGCGTAGGCTTCATTCCCTCTACGATCACGAGGCTCACCACGTCTTTGAATCCCGCTCCAAAGGCCAGCCGCAGCCCAATCTCTCGCATCCGCCGCTTCACTGAGTACGCCAGCACGCTGTAGATTCCGATGGTGCACAGCACCAGCGCCAGCGCTCCAAAAATCGCCAGCAGCTGCATATTGAAGCTCCGCTGCGTCAGCGTCGTCCCGATGAAATCCTCGAGGGTGATCACGTTGTCCACCGTAATCGAACTATTCACCTGCGCAATCGCATTCGTTACAGGCGTCGTCACAAATTGCGGCGCATTCGTCGTCCGCACCACCAGCGACAATCCGAAAGGCCTCCACGGTCCCATCGCCGATTCGCTCGCCTGCGCCAGTGGCCAATAGAGTGTCGCAATCCCTGAGGTCGTATCCAGTCCATGTTGCTTCACATCGCCCACCACCCCAACAATCGTGCGTTCTTTATTCGGGAAGAATGTCATCTTCAGGTGATGTCCGATCGCACTCTGATTCGGCCAGAACTGATTCGCCATTGACTTGCTGATCACCACCACCGCATTCGAGTTCGCGGTGTCGCTGTCTTCAATGTCGCGTCCCTCCAGCAGCGGCACCCGCATCGTCTTCATGTATCCCGGCGTCACCACGCGGACTGAGACTTCAGGCTGCTCCGACATCGGAACCACCGGCCGTCCCTCAACCGCAACTGGCTGATTCGATCCCCCAGCAAGCGGCAGATCGTCGATCGCGCCCGCAGCCTCCACTCCCGGCAGCGCGCGGACTCTCGCAAGCACCTGGTCGAAGAATTGCGACTCCTCCACCGGCGTTGCAAACTGATGCTTGCCCACCTCCAGCGCCATCGTCATCACGTTGTGCGCGTCAAATCCGGGATTTGTGTCCTGCAGACTCCACAGGCTTCGCAACATCAGCCCCGCACCGATCAGCAGCACAATCGACAGCGCCACCTCCACTGACACCAGCGCAGAACGCGTGATGCTGCTTCCGCCCTCCGCGTCCATCCGTCCCAGGCCTTGTTTCAGCGCCTCATTTACGTCGCCCTTGATCATGCTCAACGCGGGCAGCAGTCCTGAAAGCAAGCCCGTCAACACCGACAGCCCCAGCGTGAACCACAAAACCGACTGGCTCAGCCCAATCTCGCCCATGCGCGGCAGCTTATCGGCAAAGAACTTCACCAGCAATTCGATCCCGAAATGCGCAAACACAAGCCCGAGCGCACCGCCGCACACCGCCATGATCACGGACTCCGTCAGGAGCGGCTGCACGATCCTGCTTCGGCTCGCGCCCAGTGCCGAGCGGATAGCAACCTCTTTCCTCCTGCTGAACACGCGCGCAAAAATCAGGTTCGCCACGTTCGCGCACGCAATCAGCAGCACGAAACCCACCGCCCCAAGCATCATCAGCAATGCCGGACGCACATCGCCCACCAAGTCGTCGCGCAGCGAAATGACGGACGCACCCCAGCCCTTGTCATCCGCTGGATACGCCTGCTCCAGCCGATGCGAGATCGCGTTCATCTCCGCCTGCGCTTGGGCAATGGTCACTCCGGGCTTGAGGCGCGCAATCGCCAGAAAGTGATGCTCGCCTCGAACCGCCGCTTCCTCCGCCGTCAACCCCAGCGGTGTCCACATCTCGGCGTAATCGGGCTTCGTCATCTTCGGCCCCATAACACCAACGATTACGTAAGGCGTTCCATCCAGCGTCACAGTCCTTCCCACCGCATTCGGGTCCGCCCCATATCGGGTCTGCCATGTCTTGTAGCTGAGAATCAATTCCTTGTTCCGGCCCGGCTGATCTTCCTCGGGCAGAAACACACGTCCGTAGATCGGCTGCACGCCTAGAATCGAGAAGAAACCCGACGTCACCCTTCCCGCGTGGATCGTCTCCGGCTTACCATGCCCTGTCAGCTCAAATCCGCCATGGCTGTAGAGAGCCATCCCGCTGAACACGTCGTTCTGCTTTTGCCAGTCCAGAAAGTTCGCGGCCGAAACTGCAAACTGCGTCATCCCCGGAAAGCTCGATTGCGGCGGCACGTGCCATAGCTGCACCAGCCGGTCCGGATCCTGAAACGGCAAAGGCTCCAGCAGAACCGATCGCACCACGCTGAAAATCGCAGTGTTCGCCCCGATTCCCAACGCCATGATCAAAATGGCCACGGACGTAAAGCCTGGGCTCTTCAGTAAATGTCTGATAGCGAATTTCAGATCCTGGGCGATTTTGGACACGGCGCGGCCTCCTGCGTTCTTGCCAGACGTTGCAACCAGGGGTCCAATTCAGATTCCGTTAACCAGCCTTTTTTCAGTCAGTCTGAGCCTGCTTACCGCGGCTTCGTGTTCACGCGCGAACACCGTGTCCACCATCGGACAGCGCGCGCCGAGCTTAACGCCCATCATAAGAGCATGGATCAAGCCCGACCCCAGTCAGGCCGGTCGAGCCAATTCTGCCAGATTCCCCGAACTTGATCAGTTGCCTACTTGGATTTCTGTTAGAGATCCCGCATGATCGCTGCCGGTTCGATGGCCGAAGCGCGCCGCGCCGGCATGGTGCTCGCAATCATCACCGCCGCCACCGGCAGAAGCGGAGCAATCAGCCACACCTGCAACGACGGCGACCCTAAATTCGGAACATCCGCAATCAGCAATCGCACAATCGCCAAAGATAGAAGCACTCCGATGCAAGCTCCGATCAATGCAAGCCTGCCTGCCATCCCCATCACCAGCAGCACAATCCGCCATCGTTGTGCTCCCAGCGCCATGCGAAGTGCCCGGTCGCGCTGTCGCTGGCGTTCAGCATCGCTCTGTGCGCCGAGCAGCCCGAGGATACTCAGCAACAGACCGATTCCCGCCGACGTTCCCCCAATCAGCGTCGCAATGCGTAAGGGCGCGAGACCAGATCGGGCCAGTTGCTCGTCCAGAGTGCTGATTGCGATAGGCCGCGAACTGCGCCCCGGCACGTCTTCAGCCCTCCGTTTCAAATCCGCGGCAATGCGTCTGTTCCATTTCGAAACTTTCAGTATGAGCGTCATCCGTGGAAGGCAGTCCTGCCATAGCGGAAAGTAGATCGTCGGTTCGGCATGCCGCTGAAAGCTCCCCAGCACCCGCGATTTCACGACTCCGATAATCTCCGTTCTCAAGCCACTCTCATCAATCACGCCGGCTGAAAGCGGATTGCCCTCGAAGTACAGATCAGCAGCCTCCTGGTTGATGACCGCCATCCGTCCCTGCCCGGCAAAGCTCCGTCCCGCAATCAGATTCAGACCCAGCGCTCTGAAGTAGTCAGCCGACACGACATTCGCATTCAACTCAACAACACTTGCAGGCGGTGTCACCGGCACGCGAAACCTTGCGCCCCTTACTGTGCCTGGAGCCCCTGATTCCACATAGCCGTAATAAATAGTCGGCCGCTTCTTCCCGCCTGCTGTCTTCGGGTCCGCTTGTGCCCTCGTCTCCTCGTTCGCCGTGTCTTTCACCACTCCGATGATCTCGATCGGATGACCGTCGGGATCCTGAATCACCATCCCGACCGTCTCCCGCCCGAAAATCTCCGCCGCGGCTTCTTCATTCACGACGGCAACCTTGTACTTCTGATCGTTGATCCCGAACATTCGCCCTTCAATCGGTTGACTAGCGACAGCTTGCACAGCTTCCGGCGTAAGCCACGCAATATCCAACCCGACCTCGCGATACTGTGCAGCCTGTTGTTGGATTTTCAAGGTTCGCCACGCCGGCTGACTCCCCGGCGCACGCGACATCCATGCCAACGGCGACAGGCCAGCCATCGAACGCACGCTCTTCTCCACTTCTCCGAAATACCTGATATCCACCCCCGGCCCGACCGGGTATATCTGCTCTTCCACAGTCAACAGAATCGGATTTCCGAGCCGATACCCCTCACCCGACTTCAATGAAGCAGCAAGCCCATTCAGAAGCAGTGCCGTGCAGATCACGAGCACGCAGCAAGCCGTGATCTGCCCTGCAACCAGTCCGGATCGCAGCCGCAGAATTGCTCTCGAAGGCGAATTGCTTTCCCGCTGCAGAACCATCCATGGTCGATCCGTAACGGTTCCCACCACCGGCAGCATTCCGCAGACCACCGTAACCGCGACGCAGAACAACGCTGCCATCGAAATCGGGAAGGCATGCGCCGCAAAGCTGAGTCGTGCCGCGTCTTCTTCAAATAGAAACGCCGGAAGAACGCGCGCAGTCAGAATCCCCAGAAACAAACCCCCGGCGCCGCCCGCGACTGAAATAACGAGACTGTCCGCAAGCAGATCTTTCAACAACTCGCCGCGAGTCGCGCCCAGCGCAATGCGAAGCGAAGTCTCGTGAGACCTCCGCAAAGCTCTTCCAAGAAGAAAGGAAGCAACGTTGATGCACGCAATGAAGAACACCGCCGCGGCAGAGAAGCTCAAAAACGCGCCAATCCGCGTCAATCCGCGTTGCATCTTCGGCGCGAGTCCAGTGAAAGGCGTGACACTCAGCTCGTTCTCCGGACTGCGAATGCAAAGCAGTCTCCGCCTCATCTGCTGAAATTCCATCGCGCAGGCGCGCCAGAACCCACAGGTCCCTCCGGTCTCTCTCGCGCTCGACATCCTCCTTCTTCGCACTCACCCAGAGGTCGACGCTCTGGTCGCTGTACATTCCCTCCAGCTTCTCCGGCGCAATGCCATCGATCTTGAAATTTGCTCCATCCACGCGGACCGAGAACCCGGCCGGCTCCTCTTTGCCGCCAAACTCGTTTTCCCACATGCGATGACTGATCACAACGCCATCTCTCATTCGTAGACCAAAAGCCGCACTCACATCAGAGGTGACGCTGGCGATCGTAGCTATCTTCGTTCGGCCGTCAATCGCAACATTCCCCTGTCTGATGCGGGCCGCACCCGCCCACTCGAACACGTCATGACTTCGCCTGATGAGCTGGAATTCCGAGGCCGAGAGCGGCGCGGCAACGCGGGCGCGATCGCTGCTCAGAACCGAGACGATCCTGTCAGGGCCTCGAAGAACCGGAGCAGGATGAATCAATCCCTCAAGAAATCCAAAGATGGCCGCATTGCTCCCCACCCCAACCGCAATCGTGAGCAGCAGAACGAGAGTCAGTCCAGGCGCCCGCGCAAACGCTCTCGTTGATCTGCGAACTCGGAGGAAGCCGCGCGAAAAGACCACGCAGATACCCTAGCAACTCAAGCGCCAATACCAGCGGCCCCTTCCCAGTACCAGTGCGGGTCCACCGGCTAAATCGCGTCCGCTTGCGCCGCTACCTGTCCAGATTCGGACAGCAGCCCGCCTCAAAGACCACCCACCATCATTCAGATTTCAGCGCGTCCACCGGATTGATGGCCGCGGCGCGCGCCGCAGGCAAATAGCTCGCAACAGCCGCGGCGGCAGCCAGAATCAGCGGCACTGTAGCGAAGCTGATTGGATCGAGAGAGCTGACTCCGAACAACAGCGCTCTCATCATGCGCGCCACCGCGGCAGCTGCTCCCATCCCGAAGACCACACCAATTCCGGTCAGAGTCAAGGCAGAACGCACGAACATCCAGCGAAGCTCGTGCTTCTGCGCACCGAGCGCCATCCGTATGCCAATTTCACGTGTTCGCTGCGACACCGCATACGAGATCACGCCATAGATGCCGATGACACCCAGAGCAAGTGCCATCGAGGCCGCTATTCCCAGCATCGCAAGCGTAAACGACGTCCGCGCCATCGATTTGGCGTAGATCTCCTGCATCGTGCGCATCGAGGCGACAGGCAGATCGCCGTTCACCGACCAGACGGACCGTTCCACCTCGTTGAGAAATGCCTGCGTACCGGCCCGCGAGCTCCGGATTGTAAACGTCGTTGCGCGAGGCGTGAATGTTCCGAGCCAGGGATTCTTGACCATTGCAGGCCAGTACACAATCGCAGGAGCGCCTTGATCCGCGCCGTCATACCGCACATCTTGAACTACGCCGATGACCTGAGACCATGGCTCGCTCGGCGCTTCGCGCATTCGCTTGCCGATCGCGGCACTTGCGCTGCCCCACTCCTCACGCGCAAGGTTCTCCGAGACGATGATCTTCGGCTGCAACTCGTATGTCTCGCTCCAGGTGAAGTCGCGCCCCGCAAGCAGATGCGTACCCAGAGTCCGTAAGTACCCGGGTGAAATGTAGTTGTAGAACCGGATTGGAGGGTCGCCAGCGTAGGTCTTTCCCTCCACATAGATGAGATTCCAGCCATGGCCGATCCCTTCCATCGGCACCAGCTGCGCAAAGCCGACTGATGTCACGCCGGGGATCGTGCTGAGTTTGTCCGCGACGTCGTTTTCCATCCGAAGAGCCATCCGCGCATCACTCACACTTGAATCCGGAATTGCGATGCGAAGCGTCTGCAGATCGGATGGATGGCTAAAGCCTGGATCAACTCCGCGCAGGTGCTGAAAAGTCCGGATCATCAATACGGCACAGACCAGAAGCACAAGAGCCATCGCAACCTGCACCACCACCAGAACGTTGCGAGAACGATGGCGCTCGCGGCTGCTACTCATCGTGCGAGCAGATCCGAGGCTCAACGTAGCTTGCCTTCTCGAGTACTTCCAGGCCGACATCGAACCGAAGAGAAGGCCCGCCGCAAGCGAAACCAAAAAGTTGAAGACCAGCGAACCGGGATCGAGTGAAATCTCGTTAAGCCGCGGCAGATTCGCCGGACCAATCGAAATCAGAAGCCGCAACCCCGCAGACGCAACGGCCACCCCACACACGCCACCAATCAACCCAAGCAGCACGCTTTCCAGCAGCAGTTCGCCCGCGATTCGGCCCCGTCCTGCGCCCAGCGCTGCGCGAATGGAAAGTTCAAGCTGACGGGCATCGGCGCGCACCATCAGCAGATTGGCAACGTTAACGCACGCGATGAGAAGCACCAGCCCGATTGTGCCCATCACAATCCAGAGCACGTTCCCCACATTCCCCACCACCTCCTGCTTCAGCGAATGCAGGTCCGGCGTGATCCTCCATTTGAGATACCAGTGCGGATCGGTTCCCGGCCCGTTCGAGAAGGAATCCATCCAGATGGGAATCGCACGCGCTAGCTCGGCATTGGCCTGCGATATCGTCACCCCGGATCTCAAGCGTCCGATTCCATGAAACCCAAAGCCGGCCAGCGGCTGCTTATTGCGTTCAAATGCGAACGGCACCAGAAGATCGAAATCCTGATCCTCCACTCGGAAACCGCGTGGCATCACACCAGCAATGGTGCGCGTCTGGGAATCGACAGTGATACTGCGCCCGACGATGGAGATATCGCCGCCAAACTGCCTCTGCCAGTATCCATAGCTGAGCATCACGCTTTTCGGCCCGTTCGGAATCTGATCGACTGCCGTCAGCAGTCGCCCGGCGCTCGGCGGAACGTCCAGGGCTTCCAATACGCCGTCGCTCACCAGAATCGTATTCACCTCTTCCGGCCGCGTCAGTCCGGTGACATTTGCTTTGCCCGGCGACCAGATTCCCAGCGCTTGAAACGTGCGGTTATTCTCGCTGAAAGCGAAATACATCGAAGCGGAAAGCGGCAGACCCTTCTGGAAGTTCGCCAATCCCGCCGCCCCTGGCGCATTGAGCCACAGCGAAACTAGCCTCTCACTATCAGGATAGGGAAGCGGCTTGAGAAGTACGCTGCTCACCACGCTGAAGACCGCCGTGTTCGTGCCAATACCGATCGCAAGCGTAAGAAGCACAGTCACAGAAAATCCCGGCGACTTGATCAGGCGGCGCAAGGCAAGTCTCAAATCAGCAACAAGCGACTCCAGTCTCGGCCAGCGCCACACCTCGCGGCTCCGCGTCTCCACCAGCACCGGATTTCCAAATGCACGAAGCGCAGCCCGCCGCGCCTCGACGCGAGAAAGTCCGTCCAGACGCATGAGTTGCTCGGTTTTCTCCTCAATGTGCCCGCGCAGTTCCTCATCCAGTTCGTCATCGAATCGACCGCGACGAAAGATCTGGTCCCACCAACTCATCAGTAGACCTCCTAGGAGTTCTGCGCTCTTCGAGCGGGTCCGAGCACCATCTGAATACCCTCAAGCATGCGATCGAAACGGTTGATCTCGCGCTCGAGATGACGAATCCCACCCTTCGTGATTTCATACATGCGCACGCGCCGGTTAGTCGCAGGAGACACTGTCCACTCTGCCTTGACGAGCTTCGCTTTCAACAAACGCTGCAGAGCGGGATACAAAGATCCCTCTTCGACCTGGAGCAGATTCTGAGAGCGCTGCTGGATGTGCTGGACCAGCGCATATCCGTGTGCCGGCTGACGGCGAAGCGATTCGAGGATCATCATCTCCAGTGCTCCTGGAAACAGATCCCGTGATGCATCCTGATTATTTTCCATAAGGCATCGATCAAACATGCCTAGACTAAACAGGTATCCTCGGCAATGTCAACTCAATGCCCATTGAGGTGTTGTTGGTCAGACAAGTGCCCGGAAAAAGGGGCGTGCTAAACGGTCGGCCCCGTTACCTCGACGGCTCATCGATACGCTGAATCTCCTGCTGCAGCCCGCGATTGGCTGTGCCAAGTTCCGTTCGTCATTCGGGAAACATCTCGCAACTCTGCCGGTACTCTGTAGTCGAGGTAGGCAATCCCGACCCGCATGTTATGCAACACAGGCCCTGGAATGGAGATGGCTACGGCAATGCCGAGAACCGCATGAGCAAAGCCCAGCGTGACAATACTGCGAAAGCGCAGGAAGAGGTAGCTGGCTGTCAAGCCCCAGAACAACGCCATGACAGCGAGAATCACGTTTGGCAAATGAGCGATAGCAAACAGGCATGCAACAATCGCCGCTGCCCAATTTTCATTTCCCGTCACATCCCTTAGTCGCGGAAAGAAGTACCCCTGCAGCAGCCATTGCTGCGCGATGGCCCACACTGCATAGCCTGCGAATGCCTCAGTGCAGCCCATCGGTCCGTATGGCTGCTGCAGTGTTTGCATTTCCGCTGCGATCGCAACCATAGGAATTGCCAGCATCAGCGCCGCGCCAACAATCCATAGAGAGTTCCGGAGTTCCGTCACCCGAAACTGAACGGATCTGGTCCGGGTCAATGCCACTCCAGCCGATCCGCCGATCCACGCAACGGCCGCCCAGAACAGCCATTCCCGTATAGGGCCGGACGTCCAGTTAACACTCAAAATCAGCGCATAACTAACAGCGAGTTCCCATACGCTGTACCGAGCGCCCTCGGCCCGGCCGCGAACATAGGCTTCGTTCAATGCGGAACTTTGATTCCGCGGGAACAAAGTCTCCGTGCATCCGGAGAAGCGCTTTGCGAGTTCTGTTCTGACCGACATAGCCAACCGCAACAGAAAAGCTGGCGTGATTGTCCCTCAGCGGAAAGGCGAAAAGCCCTCCCACTTCCGTCGGTCTGGAACCCCCGAAGGTCTCTTTCACTTATTACTAACTGGTGAGAAACAAGGCACCCGGTCAGGCGTCCAGTTCAAGCCCGGCAAGAGCGAAGGCAAGTCAGCAGAGCTTGTCCGCCTTCGACGCCAGCTCAAAGTCCTTCTCAGTAATTCCGCCCGCATCGTGCGTCACCAGCGCCAGCCGCACCTTGTTGTAGCGAATGTCGATATCTGGATGATGTCCGGCTTGCTCCGCCAGATCCCCGACCTTGTTCACAAACGCCAGTGAAGCCCTGAAATCCTTGAAGAGAAACGTCCTTACCAGTTCGCCCGACTCAAGCTGCCAGTCCGGCACCGACACTAGCTTCGCACTCACTTCCTTCTCCGTAAGCGATCCCATCCTGTACTCCTCCCCGGGAAAGTTCTAACGATTGATGCCGGGATACCTCGGCAATCCACCCACTATAGATGCCCTCCCGTGCATCCCGCCCGATCCGGCGCGCAACCTTGAATTTTCCAGCTCTGCTGTGATAACTAATCCATTAGTTGCACGTCTGTACCATTGAAAGCGGAAATCCCGAGACCTTTTCCGAATAGTAGAATCAACAACCTACAGCATGCCGCCGAAGAAATCAAACACGTTAACCGAAGCCGAGCTCAGGCTCATGAGGATTCTCTGGCGTCGCGGTGAATCGGCAGTCAACGATCTCGTTGCCGCTATGCCAGACGGAGAAACTCTGGCCTACAACTCTGTTCTGACCACCATCCGCATCCTCGAGCAAAAAGGGTACGTCGACCACCGTCAGGAGGGCCGCGCCTTCATCTACCGCCCCCTCATCGCCGAGCACGAAGCCAGCCGCACTGAGGTCAAGCACATCCTCAGCCGCTTCTTCGGCAACTCCCGGGAGCAGTTGTTGCTCTCGCTGCTCGGCGACACCGAAATTTCCCCTGAAGAGCTCGACCGTCTCAAAGCCGCAATCAACGCGGCAGCTCCCGACAAGGTCGACGAGGTCTAGCCATGCACATCTCCGCCATGCTCATCGAACTCTCCGTGACCGGCCCCGCTGCATGCGCCTGGTTCTCGTCGCAGTGGCAATCCTTCGCCGCTGGCGCCGGCTCCGCTCTCATCAGTTCCATCTGGCAGAGCGCCGTCATCGTTTGCGCGCTCGAAATTGCACTCCGCCTCGCGCCGCGCGTCTCCGCCGCTCACCGCTTCGCTCTCTGGTCTGCAGGATTTTCGCTTGCGGTCGCCATCCCATTCCTTCCCCTCATCCACTTCGGCGAGAATTCCATTGGCGCCGTCGGACCCATTGCAGTCTCCAGTTCAGACGCATCCCGCGCCTTTCTTCAGATCGACGCTCGCTGGGGATTCGCCATCGCGGCACTCTGGCTTATCGCTTCTCTCATCCGTGCGGCCGCACTCCTCGTGCACACCCTCCGGCTGCGGCAGTTGTGGAAGGCTGCCCAGCCGGTCGAGATTGGCGCCTTCAGCGACTTTCGGAATTCCGATATCGAGATCTGCACTACGGATCTACTCGACAGGCCCAGCGTGATCGGGTTTCTCTCGCCGCGCATTCTCATCCCCGATTGGCTGCTCTCACGGCTTACACCCGCCGAACTCGAGCAGATCGTCCTCCACGAAGCCGAGCACCTTCACCGTCGCGACGACTGGACCAATCTCCTTCAGAAGCTCTGCCTCGTCCTCTTCCCGCTCAACCCGGCTCTCGCGTGGATCGAACATCGTCTCTGCCGCGAGCGCGAAATGGCCTGCGATGAAGGCGTCATCCGCATTACTAATGCACCCCGCGCCTACGCCGCCTGCCTCGCCAGCCTCGCAGAACGCCGGCTCGAACGTCGCGCCGAAGCTCTCTCCCTCGGTGCATGGCACCGTCGTTCCGAACTCGTCCATCGCGTTCATCGCATCCTGCTCCACAAACGCACTATGAGCAGCACCGCTGCCGGCGCGCTGCTCGCGACACTTGGGTTCATGCTCGTCGCCGGCTCCTTCGAGATGTCGCGCTTCCCACAACTCGTCGCCTTTGTGCCGAAACACAACACGCAGGCGCTTGTGCCCGCGCGCCAGGTTCAGTCCGCAGCAAAGCTTGATGCGCTGCTCGCAAGCGAGAACCCCGGCGTCAACCTTCAGTTGCCCTCAGGCTACCGTGCAATGCCGGCCAAAGCCATCCTGCCTGATCGTCATTCGCAGGCCTCTGTGCTCCCGCGCAAGCATTCAGCCCAGAAGCCCGCGACTGCACTCCCGGCCAACCCCAGCGCAGCTCCCCATAGCGAGCAGATTGCCAAAGCCGACCAAAACGCCAATCAGATCGGCGATCGCGTGATCTCCTCCGAACCTCAGCCGCAGCAATGGGTCGTTGTTGCAACGTGGCGCGAAGTCACCACAGTTGGTCGCGCACCTCAAACTATCTCTGACTTCGCAACCGACAATGACGCCCCGCAGAGTCCCGAAGAAAGCGGAGCACAGAGCGGCAGCGCGTCTCAGACAGTCGCGGTTAACACGCCGAACTCCGCGTCTACCAACGCACCTGCCAGGCAATCGACGAAAGCGCAGAATCACCCCGCGGCTCCCGCGCATCAGTTCACTGTCACGCAGTTGATCTTGCGCGTTGTGCCGGCGAGCTCAAACCCAAATTCCACTCAGCCGCCAACCGCATCGGTTCGCGACGGCTGGTTCGTAATTCAACTGTAAGTCCAATTTCAAACACCAACGGAGAACCACACATGTCAGCAGCAACTAATTCATTAAGAGCAAAGGCAAAGAGATTCGGCGCGCCGGCCGCAGCGGCTGCGTCCGTACTTCTCGGCTTTGGCCTCCTCGTCGGCCACACTGCGCACGCCGCAGCCCATCTAGGCGGTCTTGATGCCGCGGCTCCCATGGACGACAACAGCGTCTCTTCCCTCGTCGCCCTCGACAACGCCGTCGAGGCCGTAGCGGCTCGCGTAACTCCCGCCGTCGTCAATGTCTCCGTCACGGCCCGCGTCAATGGCCAGGACGCCGACAACGATGACGACGACACTCAGGACAATGGCAACGGAAATGGCAACGGCAACGGCATTCCTCCCAACGCCATTCCGCCCGAGTTCCGCCGCTTCTTCGGACCCATGGGCCCCATGGGACGTGGCCAGAACCCGCAGCAGATCGAGCACGGCATCGGCAGCGGCATCATCATCTCGCCGGACGGCTACATCATCACCAACAACCACGTCGTAAATGACGCCACGCAGATCAAGGTCACGCTCAACGATCGCCGTGTCTTCCCCGCAAAGCTGGTCGGCGTCGACAAGCTCAATGACCTCGCGGTTATCAAGATCAACGCCAGCAATCTCTCCACCATTGCGTGGGGCGACTCTACCCGGCTGCGTCCCGGCCAGACGGTCCTCGCCTTCGGCAGCCCGTTCGGCTACTTCCAGTTCTCGGTTACCCGCGGAATCGTCAGCGCGCTGGATCGTCCGAATCCCTATTCCAACGATCCCCGCAGACCCGGCGCATTCATCCAGACCGATGCAGCCATCAACCCCGGCAACTCCGGCGGTCCGCTCGTCGATGCACGGGGTGAACTCGTCGGCATCAACACCTTCATCATCACCAACAATGGATCCTTCGCCGGCGCTGGCTTCGCAATTCCCACGCAGATCGTGCGCGCTTCTGCCGAATCCATCATCAAGAGCGGCGCAGTCCACCACGGCTATCTCGGCATCAGCATGAACGATGTCACTCCCGACAATTCCAGCTTCTTCAACCTGCCCGACGCCACCGGCGCGATCGTCAGCCAGGTCACGCCCGATTCACCCGCAAGCCAGGCTGGCCTCAAGCGCGGTGACGTTCTTCGCGAACTCAACGGCACCAAGATCAAGAACGGTGGTGCGCTCCAGGTCGTCGTTAGCCAGACCGCTCCCGGGACCGACATCAAGCTCGGCATCCTCCGGGATGGCAAGCCTGAAACACTCACCGTCAAAGTCGGCGAGTTCAAGGGCGAAAAGCAGGTTGCTGAAAACGGGAACAGCGGCTCTGAGAAACGTGGCAGGCTTGGCGTCTCTGTTGGCGACCTCAACGACGATATGCGTCAGCAGATGAACATCCCATCGCAGGTACACGGCGCCGCAGTACAGAGCGTCCGCCCAGCAAGCCCCGCAGAAGACGCTGGCCTTGCTCCTGGAGACGTCATCGAAGAAGTCAACCGCAAGCCAGTGCAGAGCGCCGAACAGTTCGCCGATACCGTCCGCTCGATCCCGGCCGGCAAAGACGTCCTTCTGCTCGTCTGGTCCCGCGGCGGCTCAACCTATCGCGTCGTCCACCCCGCCCCAGCCACCGACAAGGGCGAATAGCGAAACAGGGTGCCCCATCCTTGTCACAGCTTCATCGTGACAAGGGTGGGAACAACGATCCTGACAAAAACGCTAAAGCTCTCGAAAATTGTCGGTGCCCAGGTCTCGATTCTGAGACTTGGGTTTAAATTCCAAGCTCGAATCAGCAATGGAACTTAGCCCTTCATCAACGACGGTCATCTTGAGCGAAGGTCGCCCGCGAAGCGGACGACCGCAGCCGAAAGACCCGCAGTTGCTTTTCGATCGCCGAAGGGAAACAGCGAACCTCTCAATTAGCGACACCCTTGAACGACTTATCCGGATACGCCGGATGCTCCGGGACCGGCCTCGGGTCCGCCTTGATCTCTTCCTTCAGTAGCTTCAACGCCGCCTGCAGTTGCTCGTCATTCCCTGCAAACGTTCCATGCGGCAGATCATCCACTGTCATATCCGGCTCCGTTCCATGCCCCTCAATCAGCCACTTCCCCTCAGGCCCATAGACACCGAGTTCCGCCGCCGACGCAATCCCGTTATCAGCCTGCGTGTTGCTGAAACTCAACCACACTTCGCCGCCCCAAGTCCGCATCCCGATCACCTTACCCAGACCGAGCCGCTTGAATCCTTCCGTGAACGCCTCTCCATCTGACGCCGTGGATTGATCGCAAAGCACAACAATGTGCCCACGAAACGCGTACTGCATGTTCCACGATGGGCTGCCCACACGCGGCTGAAAATAGAACCAGGCCTTGCGGAGCAGTTTTCCCAGCAGCCACGAATCGATGTTGCCTCCTTCGTTGTGGCGCACGTCGATGATCAGCCCCTGTCGATCGAACACCGGATAGAACTCGCGTGCCCACTGGTCCATATCCCCTGAACCCATCGCTCGCAAGTGCACATATCCGATCGTGTTGTTCGACTCCTTTTCCACCCTCATCCGCCGGGAGTACTCCCACTCCGCGTAACGCAAGCGCGACTCGTCTCCATCCTTCATCGGCGTCACCAGCACATCGCGCGTCGTACCGGCTGCGTTCTTCACCTTCAACAGCACCTGCGTTCCAGCCTTTCCCCGCAACAATGCGCGCTCGTCCGTCACGCCAAGCAGATCCTGCCCATCAATCGCGACAATCACCTCGCCTTCGTGCACCAGGGATTCCGGTTTGGCTATAGGCGGAGCCATATCCGGCAAGTCAGGATCGTGCAAATACACGTGCTCCACCACAAACCCGCCTGCCTTCTCATCCCGTCGTAGCCGTGCACCGAGCGAAGCAAGGTCCACCTGATCCGCCGGCTTGCGCGCATCGCCACCCACCACAAACGTGTGCAAGGTTGAAAGCTCGCCCACCATCTGCGCGATCACCGCGTTCAGCTCATCGCGATTCGCCACACGATCCACCAGCGGCAGATAGCGATCCCGCATCGCCGTCCAGTTCACGCCATGCATGTTCTTGTCATAAAAGTAATCCCGCTCCAGCCGCCACGCATCCAGAAAGATCCCGCGATACTCATCCACGGGCTTCGTCGAAAAGCTCCAACGCGACAGATTGATTTGCGACTTCGCCAGCGCCTTCGCATCTCCCAGAGCCGCCGGTTTTACCTCCGAGTCCAGAATGTAGAAGTCATCTCCCTTCCTCACCAGCAGCTTCTTCCGGTTTTCTGAAATTTCGAAACCCTTCACATCCCCCATCACGTTCTCAACGTCATCGCCCTTGTTTGCAATATCCACGCATTGCAATGCAAGGTGCTGATGCGTGTTGTCTCCATCGTTCAGCCAGCAAAGCCTCTTCTCCGTCACCTGCAGATTGCCGTAGTTCCCTGAGGGCACGGGCGCCTCGCTCAACCGCGAAGACAGGTCCGCGAATTCGATCTTCACCTCCGGCGGCTTTTTCTCGTCCTTCTTGTCATCTTTCTTCTCTTCTGGTTTCTTCTCGTCCGTCTTCTTCGCTGTATCCGTAGACTTCTTATCGTCTTTCTTTACATCCTTAGATTTTTCGTCTGCCTTCTTCTCATCCGGCTTCTTCTCATCCTTTGCAGCATCGCTATCCGGATGTAATTCGTCGGGCGGCAAGAACGGCGAGCGTAGATCCGGCACCAGCGCCAGCTGATAAATCTTCAACTGATGATCGAAAAACGGCTCGGGCTGCCGCGGTCCCCATGGCGACTGCACAATCGTCTTGAGCGCTCGGTCTGACAGGAAGTACATCCATTTCCCGTCTGAGCTCCACACCGGATTCACGCTGTCGTACCGATCCGACGTAATCTCCTTGATCTCGCCCGACCCAATATTCAGCACCTTGATTTGCGCGAACTGGTTGTTCGCTGCCTGCACAAACGCCAGCCATTTGCTGTCTGGAGACCACTTCAGATCGCCGAAGTCTCCCGTCATCGACTCCGCGATCAGCTTCTCCTTCTTTGTCTTCACGTCAAACAGCCAGAGCTTCTCGTCTTTATCGTGATGCGCCAGCCAGTTTCCATCGGGAGAGACCACTCCATCCCAGCGCAGCACCTTCGCATCATTCGTCCACTGTTCCGGCTTCCCTTCGCCGTTCGCGGGAAACTTCCAGAACTCCGTTTCTCCGCTCTCTGTCGATAACGCCAGGATGCTCTTCCCATCGGGCAGAAATCGCGCTTCGCGATACCGCACTGCCGAATTCGCCGCCACTTTCACGATGCGTCCATTCCGCAGAGGCAGCGTAAACACCTCGCCTCGCGCCGTAAACACCGCGCTTCCTCCATCCGGCGCAACATGTACCGCCGTCAAATAGTCCGACGGCTTTTTCACCCAGTGCTCCCGCAGTTGCTCGAAGTCAGACGTCAGCGTGATCGGGACCACCTTCTCATTCCCGGTCTTCAGGTCCAGCATCCATAAATCCGCTCCGCTCGCATATACGATTCGCCCGTCATCCATCGCCGCCGACGAAATATCAAATTCCTTTTGATGACTCTCCTGCTTGACGCCTTTGCCGTCCTCATCCATCGAGTACACGTTCATCACGCCATCGCGATCGCTCAGGAAATACACTCGCTTGTTCCAGAACATCGGCTGCGTCGATGCGCCCTCATAGTCGCTCGTCAGCGCCACGGCCTCATTCTTCCCGTCAAATTTCCAGATGTTCTCCGCCGTGCCGCCTTTGTAGCGCTTCGTCTCGCTCGGCTGTTTGAACCATCGCGTGAAAAACAGATTGTGGTCCTCCGGCGAATACGCCCCCTGCGCCGCTTCCGCCAGGGGAACAATCTCTCGTGCGCCCACATCAGTGATCAAAGCCAATTGCGTACCCGGAAGTGTCGAGTACCGCGAAGTCGCGACCATGAGTCGTCCATCCGGCGCAAATCCCGCAGGTCGCGAGTCCCCATCCCAGGTCCGCCTCTGCGGGATCCCGCCTTCCACGGGCATGGTGTAAACCTCCATCGGACCCTCAAAGTTCGCGCTGAATGCCACCGTCTTGCCGTCCGCCGAAAGCGCTGCAGCCCACTCCGTTCCCGGATTCGATGTCAACCGTCGCGCAACTCCGCCATTGACGCCGACAACCCACAGATCGCCTTCCGACGTGAACACGATGTTCTCGCCGCGAAGCGCCGGATAGGTGTAAAACCCGCGATGCATCGGAGCCGCCGAGCCGTTTGAAGCTTGTCCCGCAGCACCCGCGGCGGGCGCCACCTGCGACACGAAGACACCAAAGGCAATCGCAACCGCCAAAGCAGTTCGGCGAACCGCAAACGAAATATGCATACCTGTTCCTTTGAGTTTGAGAAGTTCAGACAGACGTAGATTGATCCCGCACCCAATGCAGGACAATCGCACACAAAGAAGACAACTTGAGAGGGAAGTTTACTACGATCGTGCTCCGAACCTGATCCGAAGCCTTTATTTGTGATCAACCGCCCGGATGGCGGGAGCAGGCAGCTCGTAAACCTGGATTGCGCTTCCATTCAGAATTGCAACCCGCTTGCCCGAGGGCGATACCGCCACGTTTCCGCCACCATCGTAAATTGGCGTGACGGGAGCCTCCATCACCGTCTTACCCGTTGCCGCGTCGAACACCCGAACCATCTGCCCTTGAACATCCTCGATGCGAACCCCGTCCTTGTACTTCTCCGCCGAACGCTTCAGTACCAGCGACTCTCGCGCCGCCCGCGATCCATCGCGTGCCGTCATCAGAAGAGGCCACATCGTATTGCTTCCTACCTTCGTCTCCCACATCGGCTTGCCCACGGTATTCCAGGCCTTCAGCTTCCAGCCTTCCTGCGGATCGCATCTGCTCACGAGCAACTCGGAATCATTCACGAAGGTGTGCTGCGGCATGCAAACCGAATCCTCTTCAACCAGGTCCCACCCTGTCTTCGCGCCATAGGGCATGAACTCCATCACCCAATGGGCTCCCTTCGCGTGCCGCCGCTCCACATAGCCCTCTGAGTTCATCGGCCAGTCCGACGTCTGCGACGTCCATGGTGCCTTCGTCGTCTGAACAACCTCTCCGTTTCCCCGCCGCACCGTTCGAATCGTCAACACGCCCTTGTTGTCTGTCTTGCCGTCCGCCAGCAGCTTCGCCGCCGGCGAATCACCCGCCGCACTTGCAGTCTGTTCTCCACTTCCGGCTTCCAGCGAATTCGCAATCAGGAACTTTTGCTCTGGATCCATCTCGATCCACATCAGCCGACCGGGCCAACGCAGATACTCTTTCGTCTTGAGTTCCGCGTCGCCCTCATCCAGACCATCTGCCACGCGCACCAGAAAATGTCCGTCATTCAGCATCCACAAGTAGCGTCTCCGGTCGGGCATGGACCATTCAATCTCCGGTCCCGCCTTCCCGGTCGCAACGTCCACCACGACCGCGTGAATCCGTTGCGGCCTCTCCGGATCCTCATCCCCAGTCCGCTCCCTCAGCCCCGACGCCACGTGGAAACTGAACAGCAGCCGGTTCTCATCGATAAAGTCCAGGCTCACAAGCTGCTGCTGTCGCAAAAGGTAGCTGGTTCCCGGAATCGAGTACCCCATCGAGCTCACCGGAATTGTGAACGCCGGTTCCACACTCGCCTTTTCCGGAAATGTCTCCAGGTATTTCTTCGCCGGCCCCGCTCCATGGGGAAGCGATGGAACGTTGGGCAGCGACGGAACACTGAAATTAGTCTGCGCCCGCAGATCGCCTACGCCCGCAGCCACAACCAGCAGCCCCGCAATCCCATGCAAGATGTGAACCCGACCCATTCGACCCCCGATTGTAGCCATCCGCTTGCTCTCTTCTGTCTTCTGTTCGCCCTGGCCCTTTCGAGCTACTCCACCGTCACCGATTTCGCCAGGTTCCGCGGCTGATCCACATCGCACCCTCGCCGCACAGCAATGTAATACGCCAGCAACTGCAGTGGCACGATCTCAAGCAACGGGGACAGCAGTTCAAACACCGGCGGGATATGAATTACATGCTCCACCAGCCCGCCAATCGTCTTGTCCCCCTCCGTCGCCACTGCAATCACGCGCCCCGAACGCGCCGTCACTTCCTGGATATTCGACAGCGTCTTCTCATATCGCAACTTCGAAGCTGGATCCGCCTCATCCCGCGTCGCCAGCACTACCACCGGCAGCGTCTCATCGATCAGCGCATTCGGCCCGTGCTTCATCTCGCCCGCCGGATATCCCTCCGCATGGATATACGAAATCTCCTTCAGCTTCAGCGCGCCTTCCAGCGCAATCGGAAAATGAATTCCCCGCCCCAGGTACAAAAAGTCTCGCGCATTCGCAAAGCTCGAAGCCAGCTGCTCGCACTGCGCCGAAGATGACTTCAGGACTTCCTCGATCTTCGCCGGAACGCGACTCAGCTCCTCAATCAACTGCACCGACCGGTCCTTGTTCAGCCGCCCGCGCAGCTGCCCCAGCTTCAGCGCCAGCAGAAACAGCGCCGTCAATTGCGACGTAAACGCCTTCGTGGACGCCACGCCGATCTCCGGCCCCGCATGCGTATAAATTGCACCGTGAGCCTCGCGCGCCACCATCGCGCCCACCACGTTGCAGATCGCCACCGTCTTCGATCCTAGCGTCCTCATCTCGCGTTGGGCAGCCAGCGTATCCGCCGTCTCGCCCGATTGCGTGATCAGCAACCCCAGCGCATTCCGGTCCGGAATCGGATTCCGATACCGGTACTCGCTTGCGTAGTCCACGTCCACCGGCAGCCTTGCCAGCCGCTCAATCATGTACTTCCCCGCAAGCGCCGCATGCCAGCTCGTTCCGCACGCCGCTATATTGATGCTCGAAGCCGCTGCCAGCTCTTCGTCATCAATTTCCATCTCGCCCAGAAAAATACTTCCCGAATCCAGCGACACACGACCCAGTGTCGTGTCCCTGATCGCGCGCGGCTGCTCCCAGATTTCCTTCAGCATGAAGTGCTTGTAGCCGCCCTTTTCCGCCTGGATCGGATCCCACTGGATCCTCTGCAACTGCCGCTCGATCGGCTTCCCGTTGAAGTCCGTCAGCTTCACGCCATCCAGCGACAGAATTGCCATATCGCCGTCGGCCAGAAAATAAATATCCCGCGTGTGATGCAGAATCCCCGGCACATCCGAAGCGACAAAAAACTCTCCATCGCCCACCCCAATCACCACTGGAGGCCCAGACCGCGCCGCGATAATCTTGTCCGGCTCAGCCGACGACAAAATCCCCAGCGCAAACGCCCCAGTCAGGTGCTTCACAGCCGCCCGCACCGCATCTTCGAGCGAGATCTTCGTCCCGTTCTTCTCCGACTCCTTCTGAATCTCCTCAATCAGGTGCGCAATGATCTCCGTGTCCGTCTCCGTTACGAACTTGTGCCCCTTCTCCGTCAGCTCGTGCTTCAGCTCGAGATAGTTCTCAACAATCCCGTTGTGCACCACCACGATCCGTCCCGAACAATCCCGGTGCGGATGCGCGTTCTCTTCCGTCGGCCGCCCATGCGTCGCCCAGCGCGTATGCCCGATCCCGAACGTTCCGTCCAGCGGTTTCTCGCGCAGCACATCCTCAAGATTCCCCAGTTTCCCCGGCGCGCGGCACACCTCCAGCAGCGCCGTCTTCGGGCCGCCTACCGCGATGCCCGCCGAGTCATACCCGCGATACTCAAGCCGCCGCAGTCCCTCGATAATCACTGGGACCACCTTCTTACGCCCGACGTACCCCACGATTCCGCACATGCCCTGATTCTATGCGACATGTCATCTGGCGCAGACTACGCAATCAGGGCAACACCCCTGCAACGTTCGTAATCATCCCTCGGGTCCCGGTAACCTCGAATCAGTAATTTGTAAGTTCTCGCGTTCCAGTCGATCATGGTCTTCATTCGAGCCGTTCCTGCGGAATGCGCCGTCTTGGCAAATTTTCCAAAGGGCTTTGTAAATAAAGGCTCGCTCGTTTCAAGAGAAATTCAACGATTGAAACGATAGATTTCATCAACTGGGGGTACGCTTTCCGCCATGAAGTCATACGCAATCAACTACGGTCTCGATCTGAGCACGCAGGTGAAAGTTCAATTCGATTCCAAGCCAACTCCGGAGTCGCGTTATTCAACCAGGGAGCAAGCTGCACAGGATTGCGTGCGCCTGAACCAGAGTCCTCTCTATGTCGGATCGCATCGCTGCGCGTTCGCAGTTGACAAGCTTCCGGAAGGCGGCTTCGGAATCATCTGCGCCTGCCACCCTCAGTAGTCCCGGACACCTGACCTGCAACGATTGATGTCGAATTAGAAGCCCGCGATCCCTCTCAACCGCGCTCGGCTCAATCAATTCGACTTTCTCCGGCATATCCTTTCGAATCGCCTGCATGGATCCGCGCCAGAATTGTGACCAACGGCGCAGAGCTGCCATATCCCCTGTCCATCCGAGTACCTATAATCGCCACACAAGAGTTCCCTCGAACTGAGCGGTTCGGCGTTTGCTCTACCTGCATCGGGCACTCTGAGTGCTGTCTGTGCTTCGCACAATTTATCCCCTAACCGGGCGCAGATTTCACTGTCCAACAACATCGAACGTCCGCGGCAAAGTCCACAACCTGTCTCTGAACTCGAGCAGTGCCAATCGATCCCAGAACTAGGAGGCCCACATTGCGCGAATTGCGGTTTGCCGTTCGCATGCTCCTGAAGCAGCCCGGTTTCAGCCTCATCGCGGCCCTGACGCTCGCCTTGGGAATTGGTGCAACCTCTGCGATCTTCAGTCTGATCCAGGGCGTCCTCCTCACACCGCCCCCTTACCAGCAGCCTCAGCAACTCATGCTGGTTCCATTGGCACGTACCGACCGAAAAGAGATGGAGCGTCCACGTGGCTGGCCCGCAGAACAATGGATGGATTGGGGCAAGGAAGCGAAATCGCTGAACGGAATCGCCGGCTACGACTGGACGTTCAATTTCCTCATCCACAATGACGGCAGTCATTCCATGCAGGGAATGGTCGTGACTCGGGACTACATGCGCGTCATGGGCCTCCGTCCAGCGGCAGGGCGCGGCTTCGCGGACGCCGATTTCCATGTGGGACCAACAAAAACGATCCTGCTGGGCTACGAATTCTGGCAGCGCGAGTTCGGCGGCGACCCGCAGATCATCGGCAAAACCGTGCGTATCAGCCGTTGGCAGGTTGCTCCCACCGTAATCGGAGTGATGCAACCAGATGTGCGCTTCCTCCCGTCCCCCGGCGCCGCCAAAGAACCAAATTACGACGTCAACGCCAGAGTCGATTTCTGGATCCCCGCGGAACCGGACCCCAAGAGTCTGAAGGATCCCAACTGGAACGTGATCGCGCGACTCCGCGATGGATCCAATCAACAGCAGGCGCAGCAGGAACTCGCCGTCCTCGTAGCCAGAGAAGCGCAGACCGAAAAGAAATATGAAGGCTTCGCGCCCCGCTTGGAGTCCCTCACAGACGAAATGAATCGGGACGGCCGGCGCATCCTTCTCCCACTCCTTGGCGCGGCGGCCCTCGTACTCCTCATCGCCTGCGGAAATGCAGCTGCGCTCCTCTTGGTGCGAGGACTGCAACGGCAGCAGGAGTACGCAGTGCGCAGTGCCATGGGCATGGGACGCATCGCGCTTCTCAGGCAAGTCTTGCTCGAAAGTCTGCTGCTCGCCGCTCTCGGAGGCATGCTTGGCGTCGGCCTTGCCGTCGGTGCCGTCAGGCTCTTCACTCTGATTGCAGGCCACGCAGTTCCGCGTCTCGATGGAGTAACCGCAGGCTGGACCGTCCTGGCCTGGGCTCTCGCCGCGGCCCTGCTCTCCGCGTTCTTCGCCGGAGCCTTTCCGGCACTGCGAGCCCTTCGCCTGGATCCGATGGAAGTTTTGAAAAACGCCGGACCCAAAGGAACTACCGCCGTCGGCGAGCGCCGCCTTCTGCAGGGCGTCACCATGCTACAGACAGCGCTCACCCTGGCTCTCCTCGTAGGCGCAGGATTGCTTATCCGCACCATGGTCAAAATTGCCGACGTGCCCTCCGGCTACAACATGAGCAGAATTCTGACCATGAACGTCACTGACGTGCAAAGCTGGAATACGTGGGGCAGCTTCCACCGTCAGGCTCTCGAACGCGTCGCTGCACTTCCCGGCGTTCAGAACGCGGCCTTTGCCTGGGGAGTACCGCTCACCGGAAACAACTGGCCCGCGATCATGGATATCGAGGGGCAGCCCCCGGCACTCAAAGAGAGTGACAAGCCCGGACTGCCTCTGCGCGCTGTCACCCCGGACTATTTCAACCTGATGGGCATGGCCCTGCTCGATGGCCGTCAGTTCCGTTCCAACGACGATGACAAAGCAGCAAAAGTCGCAATCGTGAACGAAGCCTTTGCCAAACGATTCTTCCCGAAAAGCAATGCAGTCGGACGAAAAATCTGGTTCGGCGACCGCGACAAACCCGGCATCGAAATCGTCGGCGAAATCGCGAACGGGCGCACTGACGACCTCACCCAGAAAGCATCGCCTGAAGTCTACCTGCCGCTCTGGCAGGCTCAGGCTTTCTCCAAGCACCTCGTCGTACGAACAGCCGCAGACCCGCGTGCGGTGGTCGTAGAAATAGAACGCGCTCTCCGATCTGTCGATCCCACAGCCGCCATCGAAAACGTGAAGACCCTGGAGCAGATTCGCGACGATTCACTCGCGTCTCGAACCTTCGCCATGAACCTCCTCGTAGGCTTCGCCGTCATCGCAAGCGTCCTGACACTGGTCGGAATCTACGGCGTGCTTTCGTTGTCGGTCGCCTCGCGACGCCGCGAGCTTGCGATTCGCAGTGCGGTGGGCGCGCAACAGAAAGACATCAGTAAATTGATCTTCGGCGAAGGTTTTCGCCTGATTTCGGGAGGCGTGCTCGCAGGCTCAGTGCTGGCGCTCATCCTCTCACGCGCCCTCAGGTCGTTCCTCTTCGAAGTGCAGCCCGGCGACCCGGTAACCCTGATTCTCGTCGGAGCATTGTTCGTCGCAGTAGGACTCCTCGCATGCTGGGTCCCGGTCCGGCGCGCCCGCAAGGTCGATCCGTTGGAAGCATTGCGATATGAGTGATTCATCGAGTCCGAGGTCACCTGCACCTCGCATCGATCTCGGAGAAGAGGACAGGTCGAGAGGCCGGCGACCGGTTCGCAAACATCATTTGCAGCCTAATGTCGCGGAATGGCTATCATTAGATCGTGGATTGATCACATATGCGGCAATTCAGGCGTGATACCAGCCGACTCCGGGTTGGCCGTCACGGGCGATAAGGTCGCCATCAACTCCTAAGTCTCCTCTTTTCTATTATGTACGCTTAAGTCGTTTAGAATCTATCAGGTGCAAAAAACGGGGGGGGGAGGGGGTCCAGATGGAGAGGACAAAACTTCGACGATCTCTCAGAGAGCACACTAAATGCACTGTTTTCTATTAGCGACCCGCTAAGGCATTCCGAATCTATTAAGTCCCCAAAAAACAGGAAAACACTTTCCTGCTGCGCACCGAAATCTGAAAGCGAGAAGGCTCGAGCGAGGAGCCCGGAGCCGACAAAGCTATTCCTCGATCCGGTACGTATATTCCTCGATCACCGGATTGGTCAGCACTTCCCGCGCAATCCGTTCCACCTGCGTTCGAGCCGCCTGCCGGTCCAGCCCATCCGCAAGCGATAGGGCGAAGTACTTACCCTGCCGAACCGCCGACACATCCGAGAAACCAATCTTCCGCAATGCGTTGTGGATCGTCTGGCCCTGCGGATCCAGGACCGAAGTCTTCAGCGTAACGTAGACATGCGCCTTCATCTTCCGCGATTATAGTATGTCAAGGATAATGGTGTAAGGTGGTTTGTTTTGTTGGGGGTGGGTGGTGTCCAAAGATTTTTGGACACCTGGAGCTTGCTCGAAACCCGCATGGATACTGGGGTTTCAATGTCCTCGTGGACACCCAGAGGTTACCATAATCGGGCTGTGATGATTCGCACCGGTGTCCTGCTTTGGGACAGTACCGTGGTGATGGATCGTTTCGGATAACTCGGGACGAAACTTGGCAGGGCCGCGCGTGAGCTCACCCCACGCACGAAGTGCGTGGGGACCCCGAGTAAACGCGCGGCCCTGCTGCTTTTGTCGTTGCTGTTGCTTTTGTTCTCTCTTCGTCGGCGTGGACACCAGACTCCGG
>Ga0207639_10000177_pt1 | contig 49899 bp, 52 predicted proteins | sample KBSCornC32_FD_184299 | JGI IMG/M metagenome (GOLD analysis project Ga0207639, IMG submission 184299) | Corn rhizosphere microbial communities from Kellogg Biological Station, Michigan, USA - KBS Corn C3-2 (SPAdes) (version 2) | ecosystem: Host-associated > Plants > Roots > Rhizosphere > Soil ... | reverse complement strand
GGGTCGGCGTCAGACCATGCTGCGATCGGGTGAAGAGCTTCGCACCGAGCGATTCTTCAAGCGCATCGATGTGCCGGCCGAGCGTCGGCTGGGTGAGGCCCAAAGCCCGAGCGGCGGCAGAAAGGCTGCCCTCTCGCAGGACACCCAGAAACGAACGGTGCAGGCCCCAGCCGGTCTCAGTCATACAATAATGTATAGTGAATCAACGAAGTTCGGCAATTCCCGTTTAGGCCCGCGCGCGCGATATTTCACTTATGAAAACGCTCGCCACATCTTTCGAATCGCCCGCGCCCGCTCGAGATGGCGTGCGCACACTGCTTCGCCTCGAAGCTCTCGCGTTGCTGCTCGCGGCTCTCGCGCTTTATGCGCGCATCGGCAATGACTGGTGGCTGTTCGCGAAGCTGTTCCTGATTCCGGATGTGAGTTTCGCGGCCTATCTGTTTGGACCGCGCATCGGCGCCATCGGCTACAACGCCATGCATTCGACCACCGGGCCCATCGCACTCGGCGCGGCCGCGCTCGCGCTCAATCAACCCATTGGATTGGCCATCGCGCTGATCTGGCTCGCGCATGTCGGCTTCGACCGCGCACTCGGCTACGGGCTCAAATATCCAACCGGATTTTCAGACACTCATCTCGGCCGCATCGGCCGCAAACAGGAGGCATAGATGTTCATCGGACATTACGGACCCGCGCTCGCCGCCAAGCCTGTCGTCAGACAGATCCCGCTTTGGATCCTGTTCGTCGCGGTGCAGTGGCTGGATTTCTGCTGGTCGACGCTGGTCCTCATGGGCGTCGAGAAGGTGCGCATCATTCCTGGCTTCACCGAAGGAAGCCCGCTCGATCTCTATTTCATGCCGTACACCCATGGCCTTCTCGGCGCCGCGATCCTGTCCTTCGTCTTTGGCGCCATCGCGCTCCTCTTCGTGCACGAGCGCCGCGTTGCTGTGGTCGCCATTGTCGCCGGCGCCGTCTTCTCGCACTGGCTGCTCGATTTCGTCGTGCATGTGCCGGACCTGCCGCTGATCGGCGATACCGACAAGGTCGGCCTTGGCCTGTGGCGCTGGATATGGATCAGCCTGCCACTTGAACTCGTCACACTGTTCGCCGGTGCGATCCTCTATGTCCGCAACGTTCCGTCGACGACGCGGTTCGGCGACGCGGTGTTCTGGGTGTTCGTCGCGGCCATGGCTGGCGTGGAATTGTACGCCGCGTTCGGGCCCGCACCCGCGACTCCGGCCGCCCAGGCTGAGACCGCTTTGTTCGCTTACGTACTTCTGGCGCTCCTGGCCGGTCTGGTGGACTGGGCGCGGGGAACCGTGCGTGGCTAAGTTACTGACAGATATAAAGTTTCGCGGCTTACCTTGTCTTGGAATAGCGATTGCGGGGGCCCATGACCGCCGCTATAACCCCGGCCCTCTGGAGTGGCGTATCACCTGTCGAAGGGATTGTGCATGGGCATTCAACTCCCGGCCAGCTATCGGCCGCTGGAATCCGAACCCTTTATGAATGAGAAGCAGCGGGAGTACTTCCGCCGTAAACTCAACACCTGGAAAGACGACATTCTTCGCGAGAGCCGCGAGACGATTCAGAATCTTCAGGCCGAGACCGTGCCGCATGCCGATCTCGCCGACCGCGCCTCGACCGAAGCCGAGCGTCAACTTGAACTCAGAACCCGTGATCGTCAGCGCAAGCTGATCGCCAAGATCGATTCGGCGCTGCGCCGGATCGATGACGGCTCCTACGGTTTCTGCGAAGAGACCGGCGAGCCGATCGCACTCAAGCGCCTCGATGCGCGGCCGATCGCGACCTTGTCGCTCGAAGCCCAAGAGCGGCACGAGCGGCGTGAAAAAGTCTACCGCGACGACTGAATAAGAAAACGGCCAGGCTTCGCACGCGATAGCGTGAGGAGCCTGCCCGGCGTAGCCCGAAGGGCGAAGCCTGGGCTGGTTGCCGCAAGCTTCGCCCGGCAAGCCGGACTGATCACCAAGGCATCAGGATGTCGAAGAGCTGACTGCCGTAGCGCGGCGTCTGCACATCGCTGACCGTGCCCTTGCCGCCATAAGTGATACGCGCTTCGGCGATCTGCGAGAGATCGATAGTGTTGGCGCTGGTGATGTCTTCCGTGCGCACGATGCCGGTGACCTGAAGATCGCGCAGTTCGTTGTTGACCTTCATCTGCTGATGACCGCCGATCACCATGTTGCCGTTGGGCAGAACCTGGGTGACCAGCGCGGCCAGTGTGAGGTTCACGCTTTCCGACCGGTCGATACCGCCGCCGCCGACATTGGAGGTATCCGAGCCCATTTTCACGAGGCTCGACGGATCCATGCTGGAGGGTAGCGACTTCTCGAGACCGAAGAAGTTGGTGAGGTTCGCGTCTTCCGAATTCGTGCGCGTGCGATTGGTCGTGTTCGAGAGCTTCGCGGTATCAGCCACCGAGACGTTCACGGTGATAATGTCGCCCACGCGGCTGGCGCGCGGATCGTGGAAGAAGCTGCGCGCGCCGGTTTGCCACAGCGAGGCTGCTCCGCGCGGTTCGGTCGGCGCCGCCGGCATCGGCAGATTGGTGACCGTCTGCGCAACGGGACCGGCGATCGGCGCGACCTTGGGTCCGCCGTCGATATCCTTGATGCGATCCACCGCGCTGCATCCCGCGAGCGCCATCGTGGCCGACAATCCCAAAACTGCTTTCGATACGAAACGCATCTGTGTTTTTCCTTACGTTCTTGTTCTTAGCGGCTGGCGAGGCGTGGGTTCACGCTGCCCATGCCGGAGAGTGCTTTCACGGTGCCGGGGCCGGTCACGACCGCGCTGATCTGGCGATACGAAGCGGGGTTCTGCACGGTCACGGTGTCGCCGACGCCGCCTTCGCTCATCGCGCGGCCCGTGGCCGTCAACGTCACACCCGGCGCATCGAAAATCATCGTCACGGTCGTGCCTTTGGTGACCATGATCGGCGAACGCACATCGTCGTTGCGCATGCTTTGACCGGCGCGCAGAACGCGGCGCGTCTGCATGCCCACGATCATGTCCATCGCCGTCGCTGTGCCCGGCATCACGGCGTTCGCGGCAACGAGTTCGTAGGAGAGATCGGATTCGGCGAGCGTTTCGCCGCGCGCGATATCGCGACTTGGTACGACGATGCGCACACCGGTGTCGGCGAAGGCCGGGTAGGCCATCATGAGTGCGCAAACAAAGAGAAACAGGGCTTTCATGGCTTACTGTCCCAGCTGAGAGGTCTGCTGCAGCATCTGGTCCGCAGCGGTGATCACTTTCGAATTCATTTCATAGGCGCGCTGTGCGGTGATCAGCGATGTCATCTCTTCGACCGCGTTGACGTTTGCGCCTTCAAGGAAGCCTTGCTGGATCGTGCCGTAACCGGTCGATCCCGGAACGCCGGATTGCGGTGCGCCCGACGACGGCGTCTCGGTGAAGAGATTGTCGCCGGTCGCGTTCAGGCCGCCTTCATTGGGGAAGCGTGTCAGTTCGAGCTGACCAACCGAGGCCGGCGTGGTCGAACCGGGGATCGTCGCCTGCACCTGGCCCTGCGCATTGATCGTCACGCCGGTTGCGTTCGCGGGGACCGCGATGCCCGGCGCCACGACATAACCCTTGTCGGTGACGAGCTGGCCTTCCGGCGAGAGCGAGAAGTTACCCGCGCGGGTGTAAGCATCGGTGCCGTCCGGCATGGTGATGCGGAAATAGCCCGAACCGTTGACCGACAGGTCGTAAGGATTGTTCGTCTGCGTCAGCGAGCCTTGGCTGATGATGCGGTACACCGCGGCGGTGCGCACACCGGCGCCGAGCTGGATACCGCTCGGCAGCACCGTTCCGGAATCGGAGGTCTGCGAACCGGGCTGCTCGACGTTCTGGTAGAGCAGATCCTGAAATTCGGCCCGCTGCTGCTTGTAACCCGTCGTGTTCATGTTCGCCAGATTGTTGGCGATGACTTCGACGTTGGTCTGCTGTGCGAGCATGCCGGTGGCGGCGATTGCGAGAGCGCGCATGAGTGTTCTCCTTAACTTCCTGGCGTCGAGCCGAGCTTGTCGATGGCCTGACGCATGAGATCTTGCTGTGACTGAGTCATCGTGGCGGTCGCCTGATAGGCGCGCATGACATCGATCATGCGCGAAATCTCGACCACGGGCTGAACGTTCGAACCTTCGAGCGTGCCCTGCGTGATTTTGAAATCGACGGCGGCGTTCGGCGTTTCGGTGGCCGAGAACATGTTCTGGCCGACCTTCTGAAGCGCCTTTTCGTTGGTGAAGATCATCACCTTCAGCTTCGCGATCTGACCGTTCTTGCCGCTCAGCGTTCCATCGACGCCGATGTGAATCTCCCCGTCATCCGGATTGATGTTGATCGCGCCGCCATCGCCCTGCACGGCATTGCCGCTGTCATCGACGATCTGGCCGTTGGTATCGAGACCGAAATGGCCGTTGCGCGTGTAACGCGGGCCGGTCGGTGTCTGCACGACGAAGAAGCCCTTGCCATGCAACGAGACATCGAACTGGCCGCCAGTCTGTTGCTGTGGGCCTTCGCTCATGTCGCGCGCGATGCCGGTGTCCTGCACAAAAGAGAGGGTCTGCGTGCCGGTGTCGCCTTCGCTGGCCGGGACCTGCGCCAGATATTCCTGGAAGGTCGGCTGTTCGCGGCGATAGCCCGCCGTCGATACGTTGGCGATATTGTTCGCGATCACGTCCATCGACTGGTACGCGGCGAGCTGCTGTGACAGCGAAACGAGCAGTGAGTTATCCATGGTCCGCGGTCCTTTCTGGTCCGCAGGTCCAAGAGTGCAGCCGCTGTGCCAACCGCGGAGCCGCAGAAATGCTGGGTTTTTCGGTAGCCGCCCAAACGCATGCGGCAAACTCTGCCGGGATAAAGCTGCCAACCCCCGCGATTTGAACCAGTCCTTAACCACGTCCGCATACGGTGCATTCACCAAGAGTGACGAGGGCGGGCATGGCCAAGGCGAAGAAACAGGAAGAAGCGAAGCCGGAAGAGGCTCCGGAGGGCGGCGAGGCCGTAGCCGGGGAACCGAAGCAAGGTTTTGTTAAGAAACTGCTCGGCAACAAGAAGATGCTGATCATTGCCGCGGCCGGATTGGTGCTCATTCTCGGCGGCGTTGGTGCCGGACTCTATTTCTTTGTGTTCGCCGCACCGAAAACGGACGGAACGCAGGTCGCAAACGCCGAACCGGTGCCGGTGACCCCGCCGCAGGTCGCGTTCTACGACGTGCCCGACATCATCGTGAACATCCAGAGCGCGGACGGCAGCCCGGCGTACCTCAAGCTGGCGACCTCGCTCGAGCTCAACAATGCCGAAGAAAAGGCCGGCATGACGGCGCTGATGCCGCGCATCGTCGACCAGTTTCAGGGCTATCTACGCGAGCTGCGCATCGATGACCTCAAAGGCTCCGCCGGTGTGCTGCGCCTGAAGGAAGAACTGCTCCGCCGCATCAATGTGGCGGCCGCGCCCTACCACGTGCGCGACGTGCTGCTCAAAGAAATGATCGTTCAGTAGGATCCCATGACCGACGAGACACAAACCGCGCCGGAAGCAGGCGACGAAGCCGAAGAATTCACAGCCCCGCAGACCTCTGCGACCGGCGAGCGCATCCTGAACCAGGAAGAGATCGACTCTCTTCTTGGCTTCGACGTCAACAACGACCAGCTGCAGGACAAGAGCGGCGTCCGCGCGATCATCAATTCCGCGCTCGTCTCCTATGAGCGTCTGCCGATGCTCGAAATCGTTTTCGACCGTCTGGTGCGGTTGATGACGACGAGCTTGCGCAATTTCACGTCGGACAATGTCGAAGTCAGCCTCGACAGCATCACCTCGATCCGCTTCGGCGATTACCTGAACTCGATCCCGCTGCCGGCGATCCTTGCGGTGTTCCGCGCGGAGCAGCTCGACAATTACGGCCTCTTCACCGTCGATTCGAACCTGATCTATTCGATCGTGGACGTGCTGCTCGGCGGCCGTCGTGGTTCGTCGGCGATGCGTATCGAAGGCCGTCCCTACACGACCATCGAACGCACACTGGTGCAGCGCATGATCGAGGTCATCCTTGAAGACATGTGTGCCGCGTTCGAGCCGCTGGCGCCGGTGAATTTCTCCCTCGACCGTCTGGAGACCAATCCGCGCTTTGCCGCCATCGCGCGTCCCGCCAACGCCGCCATTCTCGTTAAGCTGCGCATCGATATGGAAGACCGTGGCGGCCGCACCGAATTGCTGTTGCCCTACGCGACGCTCGAACCCATCCGCAAGCTGCTGTTGCAGCAGTTCATGGGTGAGAAGTTCGGCCGCGACTCGATCTGGGAAAGCCACCTGGCGACTGAGCTCTGGTCGACCACTGTTGATATCGACGCAATCCTCGATGAAATGACGATGCCGCTGAACAAGGTGATGAACCTGCAGATCGGCGACACGGTGATGCTCAACGCCACACCGGACAGCAAAATCGAAATGCGCTGCCGCGGCGTCCCGCTTCTGAAAGGCAAGATGGGCCGCGTCGGTTCGTCGGTCGCCATCAAGGTGGACGAAGCCGTCGAACGCACCGACGCCTCGCGCGCGCTCTAGGGGATATCAATGACGACGATTGCGACATTCATCATGGAGGGCGGGCTGTGCCTGCTGCTCGCGGCGACGCTGGTTTACTGCATGGTGCTGGAGCGCCGCCTGAAGGCCGTGCGTCACGGCCAGCAGGAAATGAACGCCCATATCGGCGACCTCAACGCCTCGCTCGCGAGCGCCAGCGCATCATTGCGCGCGCTGCAGTCGGCCGCCGGATCGGTTGGCGAAGAACTCGACCGCAAACTCGCCACCGCACGCGCGACCATCGACGAATTGTCGTTGGTGTCGGGCTCGGCCGAACGCATCGCCCAGCGCATGGAAAACTCAGTCGATAGCCGCCCGGCGGCACGCATTCCGGTGCACCGCGCCAACAGTCAGCTTCCCTCGGGAAGCGTCATGGGGCGTCTCGACGCCTTGAGGGCCGCACGATGAATTTCGCAAAAAAGATCCGTCTGCTTCCGGTGGTGATGATCGCCGGTACGGCGCTGCTCGGCGTCAAAGGCTTTGGCCTCGTCCACGGCGCTATGGCGCAGACGGCGACACAGGTTGCGTCGAATACTGCCTCTGACGGCATTTCCGCGCCGAAGGATATTGCCAGCGACGACAATGAATCGTCGAGCAGCGCGGAAGCCGATGTGCTGACCAGCCTCGCGAAGCGCCGCGCCGAACTCGACGCCCGCGCGCGCGACCTGCAGATGCGCGACAACATTCTTCAGGCGACCGAAAAGAGAGTCGATGCCAAGATCGCGACGCTCAAGCAATTGCAGACACAGATGACCACGCTGCTCGGCCAGCGCGATGCGGCGCAGGAGAAGCAGGTCGCCTCTCTGGTGAAGACCTATTCCTCGATGAAGCCGAAGGATGCCGCGCGCATCTTCGACGGCCTCGCCGACGACGTTCTGGTGCCGGTCGCACAGTCGATGAAGTCCGACGCCCTCGCGCCGGTTCTCGCGGCGATGAACCCGTCGAACGCGCAGAAGCTGACCGTCAAGCTTGCCTCGCGCCTCAGCTTGCCGGAGACAGCGCAGGCCGCCATGCCCACACCGCCGAGCGCGATCCCGGCACCGTTGCCGTCCATTGCACCACCGGCCACCACGCCTCCCGCCGACCCATCCAAAACTCCGGGTCAGCAGGCACAGGCGACACCGCCGGCCGCGCAACCGCAAACCGCCGCGCCGCAAGCGCCTGCCGCTGCAGGTCCCCGTGGCTAGCCGGGCCGCATCGCGCACACTCCTTCTTGCACTCGCGCTTTCGAGCGCGAGTGTAGGCGCGCACGCGGACTCGCTCAGCACGAACACGTCCGGCGGCTATGCCCGCCTTCTCTTCACACTGTCGCCGGTTGCACATGCGACGGCGTCTGCGAATGGCGGCGTGCTGACGATTGGCTTCGACCGCAAGATCGCCGCCGATCCGACATCGCTTGCGCAAAGCCTGCCCGCCTATATCGGCAGCGCGCGCGTCGATGCCGACGGCAAAACCTATCACTTCGCCCTGGCACAGCAGGTGCGCGTGCATTCGAGCAATTCCGGCGACAAGATCGCCGTCGATCTTGCGCCCGCGAGCTTCACTGGCACACCGCCCAATCTTCCGCCGCCACCGTCGAAGGCCGCTGTCGCGGTCGATCCGAATACACTTGCACCGCTGAAAGTGCGCGCCGGCGCGTACAAGAATTTCACGCGTATCGTTTTCGACTGGTCGAAGAACGTTTCCTACGCCGTCTATCCCGGCGCGGGGAAACTGACCGTCCGCTTCGAGACGCTGGCCAAGCCCGATTTCTCCGCGCTCGTCCGCCAGTCGCCACCCTGGGTAAAGAACGCGGCCTGGCATGTCGAAGGCAAAGGTATCGTGGTCGAGTTCGACACCGATCAGGATTCCGGCTTCCATGATTTCCGCGATGGCCAGCATGTCGTTCTCGATGTCCTCGCGCCAAAGACCGATGCCGACGCCTACGCGCCGCCGGGTATGGGCAAGGTCAAGCCGACGATCATTGCTGCCAACGCACCGGCGAAGAATGCCGTGAGTGGGGCGCAAGCACAGGCTGTCGCCGCGGCTGCTCAGAAATTGTCCGGCGCACCGGCTGCCACGCAGACGCCCGCGAAGCCCGCACCGCAAACGCCGGAAAAGCCAGCGCCGCAACAAACCGCGGCTGCAACGCCCACGGCGCCGAACGCTACACCCGCGACCGCAACGCCTGCTTCAGCGACAGCGACAACACCTTTGCCGACCGAGCCGTTGATCGACGCGCAAGGCAAGTTGACGCGCGACGGCGCGGTGATGAGCTTCCCCGGCGCGGGCCGCAAAGGCTCCGCCGTCTTCATGCGCGGCATGACCGCGTGGATCGTGTTGCAGGATGCACCATCCCTCGATGCGACGAAGCTGAAGGCGCAACTCGGCGATTTTCCCGATCAAGTCGAAGCCGCGAGCAGCAACAACGCGACCATCCTGCGCGTCACGTTGAAACAGCCGGAGGAAATCGCCGCGTTCCCCGACGGTTCGAATCTGAAAGTCGTGATCGCGCCGCATGTCACGCCGAACGCCGCCACCATCGGCTTCTCGCGCAATCAGGACGATCCGAAGCATTCCTCGCTATCGACGCTCCTTCCCGGCGCCACGCGCACGATCGAGATTGTCGATCCTGTCGCAGGCGATCAGCTCGTCCTCGTTCCCGCCGCTGCCGGTCATGCGGCGTTGAGCGGACGCTCCTATGTCGAATTTGCAGCGCTCCAAAGCGCATCCGGTCTCGTGCTGACGCCGTTCATCGACGATCTCTCTGTCAGCGTGAACGCCGGACGCGTGACGATCACACGCAACGGCGGTCTCGCCCTTAGTGCGCCGTCCGCGCCGGTCGCGGATTCCCCGCAGGCACTGGCCAGCAGCCGAGGCGGTCCGTCCTATCTCGATTTCGCCGCCTGGTCGCGCATCGAAGGCGGAAGCTTCCTCGCCACTGAGCGCCGGTTACGCGCCGCGATCACGCGCCTGCCCGATCAGAGCGCCAACAATGCGCGGCTGCGTCTCGCGCGCTTCTATCTCTCCAACCAGTTCGCCGCCGAAGCGCTGGGCGCGATCACGCTGATGCAGCAATCCAATCCCGGCCTGCAGAGCGACCGCCAGCTTCAGGTGATGCGCGCCGCAGCCGATTATCAGATGGGCCGCTACCGTGACGCGCACAACGACATCGCCGGCACCGCGTTCGACAGCGATCCGCACGCCGCACTATGGCGCGGCATGGCGGAAGCCGCGCTGGAAGAATGGACGGCTGCACAGACCGATCTCGTGCTGGCCGCCCCCGTGCTCAGCATGTATCCGAAGGAATGGCAGGCGCGTGCGCGCATCGCGACCGCGAATGCCGCCATCGGCTGCAAGCATCTGGAAATTGCTGACGCCGCCCTCGCCCGCGTACCATCCGACATTTCGCCGACACTGACTCTGGAAGCGCAGCTTCAGCGCGCCCGTCTCTACGCCGCACAGGGTGACCGCGACGCGACACCGTTGTTTATCGCCGTCGAACATGGCGGCAACGACCAGCTGGCCTCTCAGGCGATCTACTACCGTGTCGATGCCGCGCTCACAGCAGGCACGATGTCAGTCCCCGCTGCGATCACCGAACTCGAAAAGCTGCGCTTCCGCTGGCGCGGCGACATTCTGGAAGTGAACACGCTGCGCAAACTCGCCTCGCTCTACTTCTCCAAGAAGCATTGGCGCGAAGGACTGCGCGCGCTGCATATCGCGTCCGAGAACTTCCCCACCGAAGACACGACACGTCAGGCGCAGGATGATATGCGCGTGGCGTTCGTGAACCTGTTCCTGCGCGGCCAGGCCGACAAAATCCCGCCGGTCGAGGCGCTGTCGCTGTTCTACGACAACATCGAGCTGACACCGATCGGACCGGACGGCGACGAAATGATCCGGCGCATGGCCGACCGTCTGGTGGCCGTCGATCTGCTCGGCCCCGCGGCCGACCTCCTGAAATATCAGGTCGACAAGCGTCTGGATGGCGTTGGCCGCGCGCAGGTCGCAGCAATCCTCGCCGGCATCTATCTGCTGGACCACAAGCCCGAACTTGCGCTCGACGAAATCCGCAACACACAGGTAAGTGGTCTTCCGGACGATGTCGGCCATCAGCGCATGTTGCTCGAAGCCCGCGCGCTCGCCGGTCTGAAACGCTGGACCGATGCGCTCGACATGGTCTCGGTCGATCAGCAGGCCGACACAGCGCGGCTGCGCGCCGACATCTACTGGGACAGCGGTAACTGGGCCATCGCCGGTCAAGAAGCCGAACAGGCTGCGGGTGCGCACTGGAACGATGCTGCGCCCCTGACCGAAAACGATCGTCAGCAGGTGATGCGCGCCGCCGTCGCCTACTCTCTCGCCAATGACGAGACGAGTCTCGACCGCCTACGCGATCACTTCTCGGCAAAAATGAAATCCACGCCCGACGCCAGCGCGTTCCGGGTGGTGAGCGACCGCATCGACGCACACGGCGCAGCCTTCCGCGATGCCGCGGCGCAGATCGCCTCGGTCGATACGCTCAAGAACTTCATGAAAGACATCCGCGCGCAAAATTCGGCGGCACGTACCTATTAGGCGCTGCGGGCTTTTTCTTCAGCAAGTGCTGTGTCCAGCCACGTGCAGGCACGCGCGGCGATCTTTTCCCAGCCAGGTTCGCCGATCAGCCAATGGCTGTGGCCCTTGATCTCTTCAAATTTTGCGCGGCCGTGATAGCGCGATGCGATGCGCGAGACCGTGGACGGCGGATTGATCTTGTCGCCGGAGCCGACGAGGCACAGCACAGGACATTTCACATCGCTGGCGCGGACGTGACCGGCGCGGCGGAAGTCGAAGCTCCAGTTCATGATCTCGAACGTCGCCTGCCCCGACTCCGGAACGAATTTGTCATAGACCGCACTGCGCGTGGCTTCGTCGAGCCGGTCGAGGGAATGCGCGGACGCGATCTGATAGCTCGGCGGGATGATCGTGCCGCGATAATCGCCGCCGGAGAACAGCAACGTCTGCGCCGATGCGATCTCGAAGATCGTGGACGGCAGCGTGCCCCACGGCGCCGACGGTGCGAGCAGGACCAACGCTTTTGCCAAGCCTTTGGCGGCGAGCATCTGCGCCAGCAAGCCACCCATCGAATGGCCGACGAGGATCGGCACCTCATCCAGCTCGCGGATCAGCTTTTCGAGATCGGCAGCGTAATCGAGCAGACTGACCTTGCCGAACTCGCGCGGCGGATTGCGGCCGCAATCGTGCATGCGCAGGGTCGGCGTGTGCACGGTGTATTGCGCATCGAACGGCTGGCGGAAATCGTCGAAAGACCACGCGCCGCAGAATGCGCCGTGGATCATCACCATGGGAGTACGCGAACGCTTGGCCATCAGGTCGGGAACGCCAGATCGCGGAAGGCTTCGATCACCTTCGTGTAGGTGTCGCGTTTGAACGGCACGATCATGCGCGGCAGCGCTTCCATCGCCAGCCACTTCCATTCGCCGAATTCGGGTTCGTCGGTCGCGACGTCGATATCCTTGTCGGTGCCGGTGAAACGCATGGCGAGCCATTTCTGGCGCTGCCCGCGATAACGTCCCTTGAGCGCCACGCCGACCAGATGCGCGGGCAGATCGTAATCCAGCCAGCCGTCCATCTCGCGCAGAAGTTCCGCTTTGTTGGTGCCGATCTCTTCCTTGAGTTCGCGCAATGCGGCCTGCTCAGCGTTCTCGCCCATGTCGATGCCGCCCTGCGGCATCTGCCAGCCTTCGACGGTCTGGTCGATGCGGCGGCCGACGAACACCAACCCTTCGCCATTGATCAGCATGACGCCGACACACGGACGATAGGGCAGATCCTCATGCCGTACGGTGAGGCCGGAACGCGCCATAACGAAGAAAACTCTATTTGGACTGCGCGACTATGGCGGATGCGGGGACCAGAACAAAGCCCCGGCTGGAAAGACCCTGTGCCCAGTTTCTGACCCGTTCGATGGTTACCGGATAGAGGCCCGCGGAACCGGCGGCGCTGCCGCGGGTGCGGGCCAGGGTTTCGAGCGCCGAAAGACGGTGGTCGATTTCCATCGCGGTCTGGATCGAGTCGATTTCGGAATCGGCCTGCGCAAACGGCACGCCGACACGCGAGGCGACATCGGGTGCGGCGGAGTGGTTCACCTGACCATTGTCGTAGAACAGGAGACCGCGACGCGCGAGATAGGTCAGCATCGGTTCGAGCGAACTGGCGTCGGACAGAAAGCGTCCACCGAGAAGATTGGTCACGCCCGCGTAACCGGAGAACCGCGTCAGCGCCCAGACCATGCGTTCGGTGTTTGCATCTTCACCGGCACCGGAGCGCAAGGTGTGCGGACCGGGATCACTGTCCGGGAAATCATACGGCTCCATCGGGATTTCGAGCAGCACTTCGTGGCCCTGTGCGCGCGCCATGCCGACCCAACGCTGTGCATCGCCGGCGTAAGGCGCGACCGCAACGGTCACGCCGGCAGGCAATCCTTTGAGCGCGGCTTCTGTCTGTTTGGCGCTGATGCCGAGGCCGCTGACCACGATGGCGATGCGTGGATGGCCGTCGCTGATCGCGGGCGGCGCATAGGCGCGCATCGGCGTCGTGCCGTCATCGGCGATGCGCGGCAGCGGACCCATTGGTGTGTTCTCGACCAGCGACGGATCGGCGATCAGCGCGCGGCCGGAATAGATCTGTTGTGTGACCTTCTGCGGTGTGGAGTCCGGAATTTGAGTCTGGTCCGTCAGTCCTGGGACTGGCGCGGTTTGCGGTGTGGATGGGAGGGGCTTCATGGATTGCGCTGCACGTGTGTGCGGCGCTGGGAGGTCAATCGACACGAGCGGCTGGCCGGCATGCGGATCGCCGAGGAAGGTGATCCCGGCGCCGGCGACGATCAGCAGAACGAAGAACGCAAGATAGGCCAACGCCAAGGGGTTGGCCCCCCGGCGCGCGCCAGCGTCCATGGAGCTAGTGGCAGCCATGGACGCATAAGGCCCGCAACATGGTTACGCGCTGGTTAATTTCAGCCCTATTCGGCCTTCGCCGCGGTCTTGGTAGAGTCCTTCGTCGTCACCGCGCTGACGGTCGTCTGACCGCGCAGCAGGTCGAGCGCATAGGAGAGCTGGAAATCGTCATACTTCTTGCCCGGCGCCGGACGATAGACCTTGGCATCCGGCTTCTTGATAACCGGCTCGCCGATCAGGTGACCCGGAAGATCGGCTTCGCTCGGACGCGCGATCTTCGGCACCTGCTCTTCGTCGCCCTGCGCCACCATGATGTCGGGGATGATGCCCTGCGCCTGGATCGAGTGGCCGGACGGCGTGTAGTAGCGCGCCGTCGTCAGACGCAGCGCCCCGCCGGTTTCGCCAAGCGGAATGATCGTCTGCACCGAGCCCTTGCCGAACGAGGTGATGCCGACAACGGTCGCACGCTTGTGGTCCTGCAACGCACCGGCAACGATTTCCGACGCCGACGCCGTGCCGCCGTTCACAAGCACGATGACCTTCTTGCCATCCGTCAGATCGCCGGGACGCGCGTCGTAGCGCTGCGTGTCGTCGGCGTGGCGGCCGCGCGTCGACACGATCTCACCCTGTGTGAGGAAATCGTCCGAGACCTGGATCGCCTGATCGAGCAGACCGCCCGGATTGTTGCGCAGGTCTAGCACGTAACCCTTGATGCCCGGGCCGATCTGACGCTTCAGCTCGCGGATGCCTTTTTCCATGCCGCTGGCTGTTTGTTCGTTGAAACCGGTAAGGCGCAGATAACCGACATCGCCTTCGCGGTGCCATTTGGTGCTTTCGACTTTGATGATCGCGCGTGCGAGCACGACATCGAACGGCTTCTTCGAACCCTGACGCAGAACCGTCAGCGTCACCTTCGAACCCGCCGGTCCGCGCATCTTGTCAATGGCGTTGTTCAGATCGAGACCCTGGATTGCGGCGCCATCGATGGCGGCGATGAAATCGCCCGTCTTGATGCCGGCCTTCGCGGCAGGCGTATCGTCGATCGGCGAGATGACTTTGATCAGACCGTCTTCCATCGTCACTTCGATGCCGACGCCGCCGAACTCACCCTTGGTCTGGATCTGCATGTCCGCATAGGACTTCGGATCCATGTAGCTCGAATGCGGATCGAGGCCCGTCACCATGCCGTCGATGGCGGCGTTGACGAGTTCGCTGTCCTGCACGGGACGGACGTAATTCTTGCGGACGGTATCGAAAGCCTGGCTGAAGAGATCGAGCTGGCGATAGGTGGACATGTCGTTGGCGCCACGGGCGGCAGGCAGCAGGCCGAACACCGCGGACGTGATCACCGCGCCGATCGCCATATACACAACTGGTTTCATGATCTCTGTGCCTTCCTTAAGTCCGCAGCCATCCAGGGTGCAGGGCTTGTGCCATGTCCGTTCTGACGAAGTTCGAAATATAGTCGCACGTCCTGTCCGGATTTGGGCAGGATTCCGACAGGTTCGCCCGCCAGCACCTCGTCATTTGGCCGCACGTCCACGCGGCCGAGCCCCGCCAAAACAAGATCGTATCCAGCCGCCAACTCCAAGATCAAGACATAGCCGGTCTTATGGTAAGGGCCCGCGAAAAGAACCTGAGAGTCGGCCGGCGCGATTACCCGCGCCCCCGGAGAACCGGCATAGGTCAGCCCCGGCGCCCGCGCCCCGCCCACGCCTTCCATGCCGCCCGGAACCGGGGTTCCCACCACCGGTTTGATGAGGGAATGCGCCTGAAGCGCGCTGGGCGGGCCGCCTTTCTGGGCCGTGACCTCGACGAACCCTTTCTGGCTGGGGAGTTTCCGAAGCTGGGCAACCTTTTCCAGCAGCGCCTTCAGATCGGCCGCGGCGGTTGCGGCCTGTTCCAGTTTCGACTCCAGATCGCCGTAACGGCTCGACGCAGCATCAGCTTCAAGCTGTTTGGTCGCGAGAAGTTGATCGAGGTCTTTGCGCGCGGCGCGAAGTTGCGTTGCGTTTTTTACACCTTCGACGCGGCGCGCGATGAGCGCGGCCCGCGTGTGTTGAAGTTCGGTAATGCGCCGGGCGAGTGAGGCCGCCGCGTGATAGACATTCGGCGCGGAGGCGCCGATCAGCATCGCACTGCGCGCGGCGCCAAGCGCATCGTCGGGACGAAGCACAATCGCAGGCGGCATGTCGTGCTGCATGCGCTCCAAAATCGCGAGCAGCTTTTCGACTTCGACACGATCGCGCGCGAAACTTGCCGAGAGACGCGCATCTTCGCTTTCGAGATGCGCGATATCGGAATCGAGCTGGATCTTTTCGGTTTCGAGATCGACGACGCGCGCCGCCGTGGCGATGAGTTTGCGCTGCAGCTCCTGCGCTTCCGCTTTGAGCGTGTCGCTTTTCTTCTTTGCATCGATCACAGCCGGGCGGTCATGCATGAGCTGGTTCTTGAGCGTGTCGAACTGTTCCTTGGTCGAGGGCAGCTTCAACGCATCCTTCGCGGGGATCGCGTGACTTAAGTCTTGCAACGGCTCAGGAGGAGGCGGTGGGGCGGTGACCCTAGCGGTCGCCTTCGGTTTGTCCGAATGTGCCGGCAGCTTCACTGGCTTTGAAGCCGCGTGATGCTTCGGATGCGGCTTCGGCGTGGGAAGCGTTGCGTGCGCGGCCGTAAGCGTTACGCCGCAGGCAAGCAAAGCAACGCCGAACCGTTTCATCCCGTCTGCGCTTTGACCGCGGCGGTGCGGCGCGCGAGTTCATCTGGATCGCCGAGGTAACGCACCTCTTTCGCCTTAAACGCGCTGTCGAGCACATAGGCGCGCGGAATCGCGGTCGGCACATCCATGCCGGCGATGTCGTCATCGCTGATGTTTTCCAGATGCTTAATCAGCGCGCGCAGCGAATTGCCATGCGCCGCGATCAGCACGCGTTTGCCAGCCTTGAGCTGCGGCAGGATCGTCGCGTCCCAATAGGGCATCACGCGCACGAGCACGTCTTTGAGACTCTCGCTGCGCGGAAGATCGTTTTCGGTGAGACCCGCATAGCGCGGATCGCCCTTGGGATATTCCGGCGAGTCGAGATCGACCGGCGGCGGCGGGACGGCATAGGAGCGGCGCCAGATCTTGACCTGCGCCTCGCCGAATTTCTCGACCGCTTCTTTCTTGTTCTGACCCTGCAGCTGACCGTAGTGACGTTCGTTGAGCCGCCAGTGCTTGATCACCGGCAGCCACATCTGATCCATCTCCTCCAGCGACAGCCACAGCGTCTTGATCGCGCGCTGGAGCAGCGAGGTATAGGCGATATCGAAATGCAGCCCTTCGGCCGCCATCGCCCGCCCGCCTTCACGCGCCTCGCGTTCGCCTTGCTCGGTGAGCTTCACATCGCGCCAGCCGGTGAAGAGATTCTTCTTGTTCCACTCACTCTCGCCATGGCGGAGGAGGACGAGTTGATAGGGAGATTCCTGGCCCAAATGCGCGCCTGTAATCGTGTTGAACCGCACGGCAAATTAGGAAGCAGCGGCGCGGTTGTCCATGCCGCACCGCCTACAGCAAAGACGCAGAGTGCTGGTATGCTGGCGCTGCAAGGCGAAGGGCGAAAATGATGTGGTGGGCCGAGCTGGATCGATTTCCCTTTGGCGACGGTCCGGAGCTGGCGGACGAATTGCTGGCGCTCATCCTGTCGGGGCGGAAAACCGCAACCTGCTGGAGCGCGACAGAGGGTGTGAAAGGCACACAGGTCGGCAAGCAATGGGTGGTTCTGGACGGCGCCGGACGGCCGCGTGCGGTTCTTGAGACCATCGAATTGTCTCAGCGGCGATTTCACGAGGTCGATGCAGCGTTTGCGTTCGAGGAAGGCGAAGACGACCGGACACTGGCGTCATGGCGCGCTGCGCATGAGCTCTACTTCACGCGGAACAAATGCTTTGCGCCGGACATGCTTCTCTATTGCGAGCGCTTCCGATTGATCGGAATTCTCGAATGATTTCTGGCGAGACCGCGTAAGGCGGGTGTGATGCGGACCACGCGCTGTTGCAACCTTCGCGATCCGTCGCCATATGATGCTGATGCGAGATGTCGCCAAATGGGCCGGAATCATTTGGATGTCGGTGATCGCCGTCAGCGGAGGCGTGATCGGGGCCTTTGAGACTGGCGAAAGCAGAGCCTTGATCCTCCCGATGACGGGCGGCCTCGGTGAGGCAAGTCTGCTCACGGCGGTCTTTTGTCTTGGATATTATTTGTATTGCTGGGGAATGCACCGCACCCCTTAGCGTTTAGCGCGCAAAAGCCTACCCGCTGATGCGATCCGAGGGTTTGGATTCGCCGTCGCCCGGTTTCACCCGCGCCACTTCGCGGCCAAGCTGCCATATCTCGATAATGTCTTTGGAGCGCAGTTTCTGTGCGGTCTCCAACGCCTCGAGGTCTTCGCGGAATTTGCGATCCTCGGCGCGATAGACGCGGCCTGCTTCATCCAGAAAGAAAAATTTGTATTCCGACATTCGCGTCCCCTGCGTCGAGCAAGAGCGCGGGCACCGTTCTAAATGGTGTCCCTGATGTCTCCTAAGCGCCAGCGCCCTAAGCCCTGCTGGCGATGGGCAATATTACTCCCGCAAACCTATTCGCCGCGAGGGTTTCTCCGTCTGATTTCGTACCCAAGATGAGGCCCAGATTTCCGCGGATTCCGCGCTGGCCAGAATTGAAACAAAACGTGAACATTCTAAACCTTGAACACCCCTCCAGCCGTCGCCAAATCGGTCCCGAGTTGTGCGCGGAGGAGCGATGGAGGCTGTGCATCGGTGGTATTTGGCGGCGCGTTTGGCGATCCCCGAAGCACGGCCGAATTGAACCTCTCGCCGCGAAGACGCGAGGTTCAATTGGGCAGGTGAAAAACCGCAGATTTCGGAGGTTGAACCCAAATTTCTGAAGGGGGTACCCCCTGCAAAAACTGAGGTTCGAATGAGCAAAGCTGCCGGGAAAACCCTGCCTACCTCGCCAAAAAGCCGGACGCAGTGCTGTATAAGCCATTGTTATCACTGAGAATTATCAGAGAGAAAGGAGGCACAGAACTAGCAAGGAGAGCAGCGTCATATAAAGAGCAGAACCCGCTCATGCTGTTGTCGCGCGCCCTGATCGTTCGTTTCGCTGCCTTTCTGAGCCTCGCTTTGCTGGCCGTGAGCCCGCAGCAGGCCGCCGCCTATTCCCGGGTCAAGGACCTGGTCGATGTCGACGGCATCCGGGACAACATGCTGGTCGGGTACGGCCTGGTCGTCGGCCTGAACGGGTCGGGCGACTCGCTCAAGAACGCCCCGTTCACGCAGCAGACCCTGCAGACGATGCTGGAGCGCATGGGCGTCAACACCCGTGGTCAGACGATGCAGACCAAGAACACCGCCGCCGTGATGGTGACGGCGAACCTTCCCGCCTTCGCGGCGCAGGGCACACATATCGACGTGTCGGTCAGCGCGCTGGGCGACGCGAAAAGCCTTCAAGGCGGTACGCTTCTCGTCACCACGCTGTTCGGCGCCGATGGCCAGATCTATGCGCTGGGTCAGGGACCGGTCGCGATCGGCGGCTTCACCGCGTCAGGCGATGCGGCGAGTGTCACGCGCGGCGTGCCGACGGCGGGACGCATCTCCAACGGTGCGATCGTCGAACGCGAGATTCCGTTCCAGCTCGCAGCCGAAACTTCGTTGAAGCTGTCGCTGCACAATCCCGATCTCACCACCGCGACACGCATCGCTTCTGCGGTGAACGCCTATCTCGGCACCAACATCGCCGAAGTGAGCGATCCGTCGACCGTGCATCTCGCGGTGCCGGCGTCCTATCCGCATGGCGTTGTCGGTCTTCTCACCGATGTCGAGCAGGTGAAGGTCGATCCCGATCAGCCGGCGAAGGTTGTGATCGACGAACAGTCCGGCGTGATCGTGATGGGCTCTGACGTTCGCATCTCCACCATCGCCATCGCGCAGGGCAATCTGACGATCAAGGTGACGGAGACGCCGGAGATCAGTCAGCCGGGTCCGTTCTCGAAGGGCGAAACCGCGACCCAAAACCGCACGAACATTCAGATCGACGACAGCAAGGGCAACAAGATGGCCGTGCTGAAATCCGGCGTCAGTCTGCAGAACCTTGTCGATGGCTTGAATGCGCTCGGCGTCGGGCCGCGCGACATCATCTCGATCCTGCAGGCGATCAAGGCCGCCGGCGCGTTGCAGGCCGACATTCAGGTGATCGGCTGATGAACGCCTCGGCAGACATCCAGGGTGCGATGACGCTGGCGCAATCTGCGCCGGTGATGGCGCCCAAAGCCGCGATGACGCCGGCCGGCACCAAGAAAGTCGCCGAGCAGTTCGAAGGCGTACTGGTGTCGCAGATGCTGAACGGCATGTTCGAAGGCCTCAAGACAGACGGCATGTTCGGCGGCGGCGAAGGCGAAGAGATGTTCCGCTCACTCATGATCGACGAATACGGCAAGCAGATCGCCAAACAGGGCGGTATGGGCCTGACAGACGCGATCACCAAGCAGTTGCTCTCCCATCAGGAGGTCGCGCCATGAACGCACCCGACGAGCAGCGCATCGAGCGTTTGCTGACGATGGCATCGCGCCTGATCGAAGCGCTCGAAAGCGATATCGAGGCGTTGAAAGCCGGCAATCCGCGCGGACTGCGCACGATCGATCCCGAGATCCAGAAACTCACGGCGCTCTACACCCGCGAAGCCGCTGGCCTCAATCCGAAAACGGCCGAAGCCGCGCCGCTCGAACTGCGCAAGCGTCTGTTCGATGCGACAAAAAAATTCCGCGATCTGCTTTCGGCACAGACCCGTTTGCTTACGCGGTTGCGCGGCGCCAGCGAAGGCATGATCCGCGCGGTCGCGGAAGAGATTGAACGCAAGAACGCGCCGATGCGCACCTACGGCGCGACGCCAGCTCAGGCTCCGCGTCCCAGCGGTGCGATGCTTTATAACAGCGTGATCTAATGCGCGCGGACGGAGCGGTTCATCAACTCGGCTTCCAGACTGCTCGCAAACACTGACCAGCGATCGGCGAGCGCAAGATACTGATCGCGAACCACGGCTTCATCCGTTCTGCGCGCGCGCTCACGCAGCGCTTCAGCTTCGATGCGGAATGCAGCCGCACGGCCGATCGCGTCGGTCTCGGCTTTCGAATATTCCGTGCCAGCGCTCACAATCGTGTCGCTTTCCACCGCCGCGATACGGCGAACCAATAGACTTGCTGCTCTGCTGCTCATGCCGACACGCAATCCGATACAGGACGCATACTTTCACGGCGCAGCGCTGCTTCTTTGTCAAAACTGGGTGAAATCTGTCGCGAAGCGTGGTGAACACGCGAACTTGATCACGTGTCGGGATATTTTCAGCCATGCGAATTGCGCAGAGGCGCTCGCTTAGAACGAGCCGACCGTTGAAGATGCGCCGCTTCCGCTCAACATATTGAGAGCGAGTGAATAATTGGAAAGCTGTGACGTGACATAACTTGAGACAGGTCCCGACGATCCGTTTCCGACCTTTGCCGGCGCAGGAGGAGCGTTCTCGGTCTGATAAATCTTCTGGATCGTGCTCAACACACTCAACAACTGCGCACGCGCAGCACCGCCGCCCGAGGACGTCGAAATGTCCGTATTCGTCGGCAGACCGAGACCATAAGCCTTGGTCGTGCTGGAATCAGATGAGTCATCCGAGCCGTTCGTGAGGGTTTGTGCCGTCAGTCCCAGACGCGACAGCGCATCCGAGTTCGCGGGCCCGTTGATCAGCGTCGCGGTCACGCCGGAATTGACGGCTATTTTGAGCGTTTCGACGCCGTGGCCGTAGGACACCGACGCCTTGCCCTTGTTCTGCAGCTCGATGTTGATCTTGCCGATCAGCGAAGAAAGCGTCTCGCCCTTGTCGATTGTGATCTTCGCCGTACGGCTCGTCGCGCCGTCGATCTTGATGCTGAAGCTGTCGCCGGCGCGAAGCGTCGTCGATGCCGTCAGATCGACGGTCTGATTGAACGAGATCTGTCCGCGCGGGAGACCGAGCGCGTCGAGCACACTCGAGCCTTGCGTATCGAAGGCCACGCCCTGACCGGTCGAAGTGCCATCCGCACCGCCATACTGGCGCGTCCATTGGATCGTGCCGTTGGGATTGAGCGCGCTGACGAACATGTTGTCGACGGAAGGAATGTTACGCGACTGCCCCGCGAAGGTGCCGTTCGTTGTTCCGGCAAGATAGATCGTGCCATCGGATCCAACCGTTACCGCGTTGCCTTTATCAGCTGCGCCGGTTCCGACATAGGTCACCGTATCGGCGCTGGCCGTCGTTCCGGAATCGGTGATGCCGAAGACGAACGCATCCATGCCGCCAGAACTCGCATTCGCCACTGTGGCTGCGCCGCTTGCGGTAAGGTTCGTGTTGGACGTCGTGCCGGTGACGTACACATGGCCGTTCGACACCGTCATGCCGCCGATGCTGCCGCCGGCCTGCAGCGCACCGAGATCTTCCTGCCACACCGGCGTCGTGGTCGCGTCGCCATTGGTGTATTTGGAAACGATCGCGTGGCCATTGATCACGCTGGCGACGACAAGTCCGCCGTCCGACGTCGTTGCGGTCGCCGCGGCTGTGTCGGTGCCCGACGAGCCATACTGATGCTCGTAGACGACGTTGCCCTTGCTATCGAGCTTGGCGACATAGGCGTCCGCGCCACCATTGCCCGTCTGGCCAGCGCCAATCACGCCGCCGCTGACTTGGCCGCCGATATATACGTTGCCGGATGAATCGACGCTGACGGACGCAGCCTGATTGGTCGCCAAAGTCTGGATCTGCTTTGCCCAGGTCTGATTGCCGTTGGCGTCATATTTGACGACATAGCTGTCTGTGTTGCCGTTGGACACGGCGGTGTCCATCACCGTGCCGGTCGTCGAACCTGCGAGAGCAACACCGCCACTTGGATTGAGCGCCAGCGAATAACTCGACGCGGTACCCGCACTGCCCAGCAAACGCGTCCATTGCACATTGCCCGCGGAATCATACTTGGTGAGATAGGTGTCCTGATCGCCCTGATTGATCTGGCTGCCGAAATCGCCGGTTGCGTTGCCGACGACGTACACGTTGCCGCTCGCATCGACGACAGTGGCTTGCGCCGTCGTGAGACCGGAGGTTGGCGTCGTCGTCGCGCTGAACGCGCTTTGCTGCGTACCAGAGAGATCAGTCAACTTGACGAGCCGGCCCTGCTGATCCGCCGTCTGATCGTCGGTTGTGGTCGTGACACCGCTGTTACCAGCAACATATAGCGATGGCGTTGCGGCGGCTGCGGAAAGTGAAATCGATTCCGTGCCCGACGGCGCGACAGACATGCCGTAGGACGCGTTTTCCGGATCGTCGATCGAGCCTTTGGTGATGGTGCGGTGGAAGCGCGATGCAAAACCTGCCGCCGAAAGCTGTTGATTGACGTACGAGATCACATTGTCGAGCGTCAGAGCGCCGCTCACCTTGCTCAGATCAATGGCGACGTCGGTGCTCACGCCAGCCTTCTTCACCGAAACCGTAAAGCTCTGGCTCGCGCTCAATCCCGGAAGCGGTTTGGAGAGATTATCGTCCGTCGAGAGTGTGCGCGTGTTGTAGGTGTAAGAACCCAGCGAAACACCAGCGGTACTGGTAACCGACGAGCTCGGCGTCGACGCCTGCAGCGTGATGTTGTTGAAGGTCGTGTTCGAAATGTAATCCTTGATCTCCTGCATGCCTGTCTGGAAGCGGGAGTTGTATCCCGCGAGCTGACCGGCTGTCGCACCATCGCGTTTCGACATGCTGGCGAGATAGGAAAGATTGTTCACCGCGGTGTAGAGCGCGAAGAGCTTTTGATTGTCCTGCTCCGTCGCTGCGTCTGTGGTGCTACCCTTGAGCAGCGGTACAGCGGTTGTATCGATGAACTTCGTCATCCCGAGAACTTGCGCGTCGCGTTCCTGCTGCGCGGGGAGCTTTGCCTCCCATGGCGGGACATCGTTTGCGGTTGCGCTTTTCTTCGATGCAGCCAAAGAAGTAGCGCTCACCGTCGACGGCACCGCAGGCAGCCGTGACTGGTAATAGCTCAGCAGCGTCGACGAATCGAAGCCGATCAAGGATGTGCCTGTGCTCATACGCTCCGCACCAATGCGAGATTTTCGCCCAGCGCGCGTTAACGCCCCACTAAATCGCGGACGATTGTGCTTAACGCGACCTTAATGCGCAGTGCGCGACAACAGGATTATGACTGCACCCGCACGCGCCTATGAGGAAGGCCTGAAGTTGTCGGCCCAGGGCCAACACGCGCTCGCCATCGAGCGGTATGAGCAAGCGCTGGCGCAGACGCCGAACGACACCCGCGTCCTGTTCGCGCTGGGCAACACCGCCCGCGCGCTCGGCATGGCGCGGCCGGCGGAGGTATTCTTTCGCCAAGTTCTGGCGCTCGAGCCCCAGCGCATGGAAGCTGTGATAAATCTCACCAACCTGTTGCGATCACAGGGAAATTTCTCTGCCGCAGAGACCCTTCTTGCGCCCGCCTTGAGCAGCAACCCGGACAGCGCCGAACTCTGGCTGACGATGGGGTCCGTCCATCGCGAGACTGGGAACGCGGCGCGAGCCATCGAGCACTATCGCGAGGCCCTTACCCACAAGCCGAACTACCCCCAGGCGCTTGGCAATCTCGCTGACCTTCTCGCCGACGACGGCGAGATCGAGGAGGCGCTCGCGCTGTACGACCGCGCGCTGCGCGAAGACAAAGATAACGCGCAGGCGCGCCTCAATCGCGCAGTGCTCCACCTCCTCTGCGGAAATCTGAAAGACGGCTGGCGTGATTATGCGGCGCGATTGAAGCTGAGCGGCAAGGCCCCTATCCCTGATCACAAACTGCAGCACTGGAACGACGAGTCTCTTAAAAATCAGCGGCTTCTCATCACCGCCGAACAAGGCGTGGGCGACCACATCATGTTCGCGAGCGTCATTCCCGATATCGCCGAACGCGCCGCGCGCGAAGGTGGAAGCGTCATTCTCGAATGCGAGCCGCGGCTGGTATCACTGTTTACGCGCTCGTTTCCGTCAGTGACCGTTCACGCCTGGGATTCCGAAACGCGCGGCGGCGTTCCACTGACGCATTATGGCTGGCTGAAAAATGTTGGCGGCGCTACGCGGTTCACAGAGATAGGAACACTGCCGCGCTATCTGCGCAAGACGATCAATTCGTTCCCGGGCCCAAACGCCTATCTCATTCCAGATGAAGGCGAAGCCGCCGGGTGGCGCGCTCTGTTCGGCTCTGCCATCGGTATCTGCTGGCGTAGCGGCAAGACCGGCGGACACCGCGCGCTGCAATACGCTCCACTCGAGGCATGGGCGAAGTTCCTGCAGGACTGGCCGGGCACAGTCGTGTCTGTGCAATACGATGCGACGCCAGACGAGATTGCAGCGCTCGAAACGCTGAGCGACCGTAAGATCATCGTCCCGGAAGGCATCGATCAGAAAAATGAACTGGATCGCGCCTGCGCGCTTTTCTCGACGCTCGATGCAGTGATCAGTGCGCCAACGGCCGTGTCTTGGCTGTCAGCGGGCGCTGGCGTGCCGACCTACAAAGTCCTGTACGACACAAGTTGGACGAGCTTCGGCGAGACTCACGAGCCCTTCGCACCGTCCTGCACATGCATCATGCCCAAACAACGCGGCGATTGGGCGGATTGCTTCGCGCAGATCAGCCGGCAGCTTTCGCAGGTCTAGCCGCGCGCTTCGCCGCAAGCAAAGACGCCAGATCCGCAGCGATGCGCGAGGCGCCTTCGCCATCGATCGTCATCAGCCCGGCCGCGTGCATTTCGCGGCGGCGCGAGGCATCGCCGAGCATGGACCAAACCGATTTCGCGATGCGGTCGTCACTGACCGTCTCCGCCACGCCGAGCGATACGCCCATGCCGGCGTACTCAAACGCCGATGCGGAGAGCGCGTGGTCCTCGGTCAGGCAGAGATATAACGCGGGCACACCAAATGACGCGAGTTCGTAAACCGTTACGCCGAAGGCGGCGAGCGCGAAATCCGCCGAGGCATACTCATTGGCGAGATCGTCGGCGCCTTCGATGGTTTCAAAGTTGGATTTCAGCTTTACGATTGCGCTCGCGACCCGTTCACGATCCGCGACGCCCGGACCGATGACAAAGCGTGCGCGGAAAATCGGATCGAGTCGGGTCAGAGCGCGCGCCGTGCGCATCGTGAGTTCGAGAGGATCGCTTCCGCCCATCGAAACAAGCAGCGTCGGACGCGGCGACGCGGGCTTCCGACGTGCGGCGTTCATGTCGAGGCCGAGCAACGACCACTGCCAGCCAACACGCGGCGCACAATGCGAACCGCTCCAATCGAGCCGTTCTGCCTGCGGCACAGGCGGGTAGTACGCAACGTCTGCGGCGAGCCTGCGCTCGGAGCCATCATCGATGACCGCCGTGACCGATACACTCTTCGAAATCTCGACAATATCGCCGCGCGATGGGCCTTCGCGGCAATCTAGCAAAAGGGAATCCGGCTTCTTCGAATCGATCAGTGACGAAAGCCTGTTCGTGTCGTTGCCGGTCAGTTCAGCTTCGAAGCCTGCACGGCGAATGGGTTGAAGCGCGTCTTCCGTACCGTTCACGGCGAAGATAGCGCCGATGCCTTCGCGATCGCGCAATGCGCGCGCAAGCGCGACCATACGCTTCACATGGCCATAGCCAAATTGACCGCCGCCATCGCAGCGGATGAGCGCGAGGCCGCCTGCGACGGCCAGCTGCTTCTGACGAACATGGCCGTTCAGCGCACGCAAGGATGGTTCGCGATCCAGCAACATCAACAGATCGCCGAGCGATGCTTCACCCGCTTTGGCGTCCATGCGGGCATGGACCGCTTCGACGAACGCAAGATCGTCCGGCGTGTCGATGGTGAGACGTCCGCCTTCACGTGCCAACGGCGGATAGGCCTTGGCCCGCGAGATCGGCACGAAATCCGGATGGAGCTTGAAATAGCCGGTGACGTGCTCGCGCGCGACCGGATCGTCATGCGCATCCATCATCAGCTTGTCGAGCGCGCGGCGTGTCAACGGGTCGACGCCTTCATGTGCCGTTATCGCGCCGTCTTCGAGCAGAACGTAGTCTCCGCCCTGCTCGATCATCGAGGCGACAAGGTGATCGACGAAGCTGGCGTCAATGAACGGTGCGTCAGATGACACACGCACGATGATATCAGCGTCGAGCGCTTCCGCCGCGAGCGCGAACCGCGCCAGCACGTCGTCCTCGGGACCACGCACAACCGTGATGCCGTGCTTCTGGCCGAACTCAACAATCGCGTCGTCGCGTGCGTTGGTCGTGGTCGCGACCGCGATGTCTTCGATGAGATGCGAGGCCTGCAGCCGATGCACGATGTGCCAAAGCAGCGGCTGACCGGCGATGGGTTTCAACACCTTGCCTGGCAGGCGGGTTGACCCCATGCGCGCCTGGATGACGGCGACGATTCGCAAATGCTCGCGGGTGCTCAAGCAGCGGGCTCCCACGCGGCGCGGATGTGACGAAGCGGGCGCATTCCGTCGACAGGATCGGCCCGCCAATCGCGATCGGAAAGCTCCGATGGTTGCGGACCTTTGTAACCGACGCCATCAGCGACAAGGCTTTCGCGGATACGCATGATGACCGGTGCAATTTCTTCCGGCAACCAGCAATGACCGGAAGCGTATTCCGCACCTTCGCCGTCCAGATCAAGATGAAATTCCACGACGCGCGCATTCCAGCGATGGACGGCGCGCTCGATGACTGCGGGACGACGTGTGTGATCGGACCAGCCGACCGGATAGCCGGTCGCATCGCGGATCGTTTCGAGTGCCGACAAATTCGCTTCATTAGGCGGTGTCGGATAGGCCGATACGCAATGCAGGAGCGTGACGTCGCTTGCGCCAGCGCCTTTCAGCGTTGTCGCGGCATGAACGATCTCATCCATCGTCGCCATGCCTGTAGAGAGCACGATGGGCTTTCCCGTGCGCGCGCAGGCTTTCAGAAGATCACCCACGAGCAGCTCGTAGGACGCGACCTTGTAGAACGCGACGAAGGGACGGAGTTCTTCGACCGCTTCCAGATAAAACGGTGTGCAAGAGAACTGGATACCGCGTTTCAAACAGTGTTCGGCGAGCGGCGCCAAATGCGCGCGCGGCAATTCCCATTCCCGGCGCGCGCGATGTTTTTCGCTGCGGCTCAGGATTTCCGGCGCAAACATGCGGTCGATCTTGAACAGCTGGAACTTGACCGCATCGCAGCCGGCATCCGCCGCGGCATCGACAAAGGCAAGCGCGCGGCCGAGGTCGCGGCCATGATTGCTCGACGCTTCGGCGATGAAAAACGGCTCGCGTCGCATGAATCGCATCCTTTCGTCCTTAACCGTTTCTAAAGCCTGTTTGGCTAAGAGACGGTTAACGAGGGAAAAACATGGGCGAACCGTCAGCCGAAACAGCCGTCGAATGGCAGGGGCATCGCGGAGCATTGCTCGCGCATGTCAAAGGCCACGATATTCTGGATTGCCACGCCTGCGGCTTTCGCCACGCGGTGCCGCTCCCCGAGCCCGCGATGCTCGAAAAGGCCTATCGCGAGGAATACTACGCGGACCAAAAGCCCACCTTCCTCGCCCACGCGGGTGAAGACCAAGCCTGGGCGGAGTTGGCGCAGACCGATCGGCTGGAGATTTTCGAACGCGTTCTGGAGCCGTCACGGCGCAGGCTTCTCGATATCGGTTCAGGTCCCGGCTTCTTTCTAAAGACCGCGCAGTCTCGCGGCTGGAACGTGACCGGCATTGAGCCTTCGCGTCAAGCCGCGGCGCATGCACGTGGTCTGGGCGTGGAGGTCGTCGAAGGATTCTTCAACGCCGAAAGCGCACTCACGCTTGGCCGCTTCGATGTCGTGCACATGAACAATGTGCTCGAGCATATTCCCGATCCGATCACGCTTGTGGCGCTCGCCCGCGATCTGCTTGAACACGGCGGCATCATTTGCATCAATGTTCCCAACGATTTTTCGCCATTCCAGCTCGCCGCAAGTGCCGCGCAGAACACACGTGAATGGTGGCTCGCGCCTCCGCATCATCTGAACTATTTCGATTTCGCCTCGCTCACCGGGTTGGTCGAGCGTCTGGGCATGAGTGTCGTCGAGCGCACGACCAGCTTCCCGATGGAGGCCTTCGTGATGATGGGCGACAACTACATCGACGATCCGGTTCTCGGCCGCGCCTGTCACACCAAGCGCAAGAAGTTTGATCTGGCGCTCGAGACCGCGGGCCTCCGGTCCGTTCGCCGCGCCTTCTATCGCGCGCTCGCCGAGCAAGGCATAGGCCGCGAGGCGGTCGTCATCGCGCGCCTGCCGTGAACGCCAGGCCGTTCTTCATCGTCTCTAGCGGCCGCTCCGGTACCGCCATGCTGCACAAAGCTCTGTCGGCCGCCGGTAATGTCGAAATGCATCATGAGTACATGGTGAACACTGTTCAGCCACTGGCCGTACAGCGTTATCTTGGATTAGCGTCGTCACCTAAAGCTTTGGAAATTATAAAATATTGCCACGCGTCCGCTGTTCGATATAGCGATGCCGCCTTCTGGGGCGATTCCTCCAACAAACTCTCCTGGCTGATCCCAGAACTGGCCGAATTGATGCCCGAGGCGCGGTTCGTCCACCTCGTCCGCGATGGCCGGAAGGTCGCGAGCTCCTATTTCCACAAGCTCGGCGACGAGTGTTACGACGACCGTTCCAACGCCATCCTGCAAGCCCATTACGACGACCCGGCCCGCGTGCCAGCGCCGCCACCGGAGAAGAAATACTGGTGGCCGGTCCCGCGCCGCGACGATCCGATGGCGCAGGAATTCCGCCGCTTCGATCAGTTCGAGCGCATCGCCTGGCATTGGTCGGAGATCAACGCTGTCATTCTAGAATCGCTCACGAAGCTGCCGCCAGAACGGCACCTCTTCGTCCGCCTCGAAGACCTTTTGGTCTCACCCGCGCTGGTGCGTTCGATGTTCGAATTCATCGGGCTTTCTTATCGCGACGAGCACTTCACGATCTTCGCGCGGCCGCACAATGTGAACCGGCCCGAGGATCATCCGCTGACATCCGCGCAGCGCGCGGCGTTCGACCGCATCGCGTCACCTATGATGGAGCGTCTCGGCTATGCAGAACGTGCCGAGTATGTAGTGAATTATTAACGCTGATCGGCGAAAGATGGTTACCGGATCCTTCCGGAATCTGCCCCATGACCGAACTCTGTGATCTCTGCCGGCGCGACGCCCTCGAATTCGTTTACCAGCCAGACCAGTCGGCACGCGGCATCAGCGTGCATCTCTGCAAGCATTGCGGACTGGTGCAGAGCTTGCCGCGCATAGATCGCGACAAACGCGCACCGGCGGCGGTATCGAGCGGCGCGGATTGGGGCAATGTCCGTTACGGCAAAGGCTTCCGCACCAAGATCGCGCTCGATGCCCTCGCGCATCACACCAATCTGAATTCAGACATCGCGCTGCTCGACGTTGGTTCGAACCGCGGCAGCTTTGCGAAAGCATTTCTCGCTGCTGCGTCGAACGCCCATATCGTCGCCGTCGAACCGGATGAACGCTTCGCACAAAGCTGCGGCGCGCTCGAGCGCACAGAGCTGATCCAGTCGCGCATCGAAGACGCGGCGCTAGAAAGCAACCGCTTCGATATCGTCCATTCCTGCCACACGATCGAGCATGTGGCCCATCCGGCAGACGTTCTCGCCGATCACTGGCGCGTGCTGAAAACCGGCGGGCTTCTTGTTCTCGATGCACCGAACATCGCGTTGCTCGCATCCGACGACATCGTCGAAGAATGGTTCATCGACAAACATCTCTATCATTTCTCAACGCGCACGCTTGGCCGCATGATCGAAGCCGCCGGATTTGAGATCGTCCAGCATCCCGATGCGAACGATCGCTCCAACCTTCTGTTCGTCGCGCGCAAGAAAGCCTTCGGCGCGGTGCAGATCGTCAGCGACTGGAACGAAGCCGATCACGCGGAAGAACTGATCGCCGGCTATGGAGCGACACGCGCCCGCAATCTGATGGCACTCACGGCGGTTGCCGCCGAAATCCAGCGCCTTGCGCCGCGTGGTGTCGCGCTGTGGGGCGCTGGCCGTCTGTTCGACAGCCTTGTCGTGCATGGCCGCTTCGACCCGTCGGCGCTGACCTTGCTCATCGACACACACCTGAAATCGCTCGTTGGCGAACGCCATGGACGCGTCCTCGCCGATCCGGAATCGCTGAGCGGTTCTGACGCCAGCGTCGTGGTGGTGATGTCGCGTGACTTCGCGACCGAAATCTCGGCGCGCGCGAAAGCGCTGTCGCCGCAGGCGGAAATCATTCTCTACAGCGATCTTCTGGCGCGCGCGAACACGCGGCTGGCGGCTTAAGGACATTCCATGGCGATTACACTCCGATCCATTCAGGGCGACGCGGACAAGGCGCAGCCAAAGCCGGTGCGCGATCTGGAAAGCGAACTCGCGCATGCCGCGCGCTTCGTGCGCCAGCACGTCATCGCCTCGATCTATCGCGCGACCTCTGGTCATCCCGGCGGGTCGCTGTCCTGCGCGGATCTTCTCGCGACTTTGCTCGGCGCCGAGATGAACGTGTGGCCGAATGCGATCAACGATCCCGCGCGCGACCGTTTCGTGCTCTCGAAAGGTCACGCCGCGCCTGCGCTCTATGCCATCGGCGCCTATCACGGTTTCTGCGACAGAAAGCAGTCGCTGAATTTGCGCAAGCTCAACAGCCCGTATCAGGGCCATCCTCATATCGGCGATTTGCCGTGGGTGGAGACGAGCACCGGTTCGCTCGGCCAAGGGTTTTCCGTCGCGCTCGGTATGGCGATGGGCCTGAAACTCCAAAGAAACCCCGCGCGCGTCTACACGCTGCTCGGCGACGGCGAACTGCAGGAAGGCGAGATCTGGGAAGGCGCGATGTGCGCGGCCCATCACAAGCTCGAAAACTTCTGCGCCATTGTCGACTATAACAAGCTGCAGAGCGATGCGCGCAACGACGTGATCATGCGCCTTGAGCCGTTGGCGGCGAAATGGCGCGCCTTCGACTGGGCCGTTGCCGAGATCGACGGTCATAACATCCACGAGATACTAGCGACCTTCCGCCGTGTTGGTGCAACGCACGGCCGGCCAAGCGTGATCATCGCGCATACCGTCAAGGGCAAGGGCGTGCCGTACATGGAGAACATTCCCGCCTGGCATGGCAGCGTAAAACTGACGCGTGAGCAGGCGGAAGACGCACTGCATGCGCTTGGCGCCAATCACAAAGAGATCAAGGACTATCTGGATGTCGATGCAAGCTGAAGCGCCTACCCTCATCGGAAGCAGCGGCGACTCGCTGCGCGAAGCGTTCGGCAAGGCGTTGTCGAGCCTTGCCGATGAGTTCAAGAATGTCGTCGTGCTCGATGCCGATATCGCCGGCGGTACGGGCGTCCATCATTTCCGCAAAAGCCATCCCGACCGCTTTCTTCAGTTCGGCATTGCTGAGCAGAATATGATGGCGGCAGCCGGTGGTCTCGCGGCCGTTGGGTTGCAGCCCATCGTGACGACGTTCGCCGTGTTCTGTCTCCGCGCTGTCGAGCAGGCACGTCTGTCGCTCGCTTACACGCGCCGCAATGCCAAGATCGTGGCCAGCCATCCCGGTCTCGATGTCGGTCCCGATGGCGGCTCGGCGCAAGCTCTCGAAGACCTTGCCGCATTCCGCGCGATCCCGGGTATGACCGTGATCTCGCCCGCCGACCCTGTCGAAACGGCGCTGGCGACACGCGCAATCCTGGAATTCGACGGCCCGGTCTATATGCGCACCGGTCGCAGCCCTGCGAAGCGCGTGTTCGGCGACGATCACACGTTTGAGATCGGCAAGGGCAAGATCATTCGCGACGGCAAGGACGTGACCATCGTCGCGTGCGGTGTTGAGGTCGCGCGCGCGGTCGAAGCGGCTTCAATCCTCTCCGAAAGCGGGATCAACGCCCGCGTCGTGAACATGGCAACGATCAAGCCGATCGATACAGCGCTTTTGAAGCGTTGCGCCAAAGAAACCGGCGCCATTGTGACCGCGGAAGATCACAACATTCATGGCGGTCTCGGCGGCGCAGTCGCAGAGGCGCTGGCGCAGACGCGGCCCTGCCCCATCGAATTCGTCGGCGTGAGAGACACCTTCGGGGCCTCGGGCGAACCGGAAGAACTCGCGACCGCGTTCGGCATCGATGCGCGCGGCATTGTTGACGCGGCAAAGAAGGTCATTGCGCGCAAGAAGAAGAACTGATGTCGCGCTTCTCGCTCGCCAGAAAGAATGCCGTCGTGACCGGCGGCAGCCGCGGCATCGGCCGCGCGATTGCGCTTGACCTCGCGGAAGCCGGTGCTGACGTCGTATTCACTTATCGCGACAACGCTGCCGAAGCGGCCGTCACCAGTACGGAGATAGCAAAACTCGGGCGTCGTTCTCTCGCGGTCCCGATGGACGTGACGAACCGTGTCAGTGTTGAGAAGGCGGCGGCCAAGGCGCGAGAATTCGGACCGATCTCGATCCTCGTCAACAATGCCGGCATCAACAAGCCGACGGATTTCGATCAGGTCTCCGACACCGACTGGGACACGATCCTCGACACCAATCTCAAAGGGCCATTCGTTTGCGCGCAGGTGTTCCTGCCGCTGCTGAAGGAAGCCGGTAATGGAAGCATCATCCATATCGGTTCGGTCAGCGGACAGTATGGCGGCCCGCGCACTGCGCACTATGCGGCATCCAAGGCAGGACTGATCTCTCTGGCGCAGGTCGTCGCACGTTTCGGCGCGCAATATGGCGTACGATCCAACACCGTGGCTGCCGGCATCATCGCCTCCGATATGGGGCAGGCAGGGCTTGCTGCCGCGAGCGTGCAGAAAGCCGCCGAGAATATCGTACTCAAACGGCTTGGCCTCGCACATGAAGTGGCGGATGCCGTTGTGTTTCTCGCGAGCGATGCGTCGTCCTACATCACGGCGCAGACCATCAACGTGAATGGCGGACTGTACTTCTGATGAGCAACAAGACGCTTCTCATCGTATCGGGTGGCATCGAGGCAGCAGACGCCGCCAAGCGCGCCAAGGAGATGGGGCTTTACGTCGTCGTCTCCGACCGCGATCCGGAAGCGCCGGGATTCGCGTTCGCCGATTCCTGCATCATCGCCGATGTCTATGGCCCCTCGGAAACGGCCTCCGCCGCAGAACGGTTCAATCGCAAGATTCGTAAGATCGACGGCGTGATCTGCGTTGCCGCCGACGCGCCGATCACCACCGCAACCGTTGCGGCCAAGCTCGGCCTACCCGGCATCTCTGTCGAAACAGCCGAGCTCGCCTGTGACAAGCTCGCGATGAAGCGCCGCTTCGCCGAGCGCGATGTGAACGTGCCGTGGTTCGCAGAGGTCGCGACCGTTCATGAACTGCAGCGCATCGCCATCGAGCGCGGCAACAATCTGGTGATCAAACCCGTCGATAGCCGCGGCTCGCGCGGCGTGCAGCGCATCGCACAGGTGGCCGACCTCGCCAAAGCCTATGAACTCGCCCGCAATCACTCCCCGACGCAGCGTGTGATGGTGGAGGAATATCTCGAAGGCCCACAGGTCTCGACCGAGTCGGTTGTCGTCGATGGCCGCTGCTACACACCGGGCTTTTCGGATCGCAACTACGAGTACCTCGACACTTACGCTCCGTTCTTCATCGAGAATGGCGGCGATCTGCCGAGCCATCTGCCGCAGGACACCCAGACAAAGGTCAAAGACCTCGTCGCACGGGCAGCCGCAGCGCTCGGCGTGACCAATGGCACCGTCAAGGGCGACATCGTCGTCCACAAAGGCGAGCCTTATGTGATCGAACTTGCGGCGCGGCTCTCCGGCGGCTTTTTCTGCACCCGCGAGATTCCGCTGAACACCGGCGTCGATTTCATCGGCTGCGCGATCAAGGTTGCGCTTGGTGAGCCGGTTTCGCCGGAAGAGCTCGAGCCCAAAACATCGACGGCGGTAATCCAGCGTTACGCGTTTCCGAAGCCTGGCCGCGTTGTTTCGGTCGCGGGCGCCGAAGACGCCAAAAAAGTCGAAGGCATCAGCGAAGTCGTCATCACAGCGAGGCCTGGCGATGTCATTCCGCCAGCAGGCGACAAGCGCCCCTCTGCCGCGATGGTGCTTGCCACGGGTCCATCACGCGAGGCAGCGTTGGCCGCAGCGAATGACGCGCTTGCCCGCCTTCAAATCAAAACCGCATGAACGCGCCGCTGTTTGCCCGCGAACTGGAAGCCTCCAGCGCGACGTTGCGCCTGTTCGCGCTTTTCCATCTCAATCTTGCCTTCTCCTCTATCGAGGAAGAGCAGCGCATCGATGTCATCAAGCGGTGCTATTGGCCGCTTCTCGATTTGGCAGAAGCACACGGCCCTATCGGGATCGAAGCAACCGGCTTTACGCTGGAAGAGATCGCAGCGCGCGATCCGGTATGGATCGCGAAGTTTCGCGCGCTCATTGCAAGCGGCAAGGCCGAGCTGATCGGCTCCGGTTACACCCAGATCATTGCACCGTTGATTCCCGCGCGCGTGACGGAAGAAAATCTTGCAATCGGCAACGAAGTTTATGGACGCCTGCTCGGCATTAAACCGCATCTCGCGCTGGTGAATGAGCAGGCCTATTCCGGCGGCCTCGTCAGCCTCTATCTCGACGCCGGGTATCGGGCACTGCTGATGGATTGGGACAATCCGTCTGCGCATCATCCCGAGTGGCCGGTCGAGGCGCGTTATCGCGCCGAACGCGCACTGGGGAGTGACGGTCGCACGATTGCGCTGCTCTGGACCAACACCGTTGCGTTCCAGAAGCTGCAGCGCTTCGCGCATGGCGATATCGAGATGGATGCCTATCTCGAATATCTGCGCAGCCAGCGCGGTGCCAATCCTCGCGCGCTCTGTTGCTACGCCAGCGACGGCGAAATCTTCGATTTCCGCCCCGGCCGCTACAAAACCGAGGAAAAGATCTCCGGAAATGAGTGGAGCAAACTTGCAGAAGCCTTTGCATCCATTTCTGAAGAGCCGGGCTTTGAGCTGGTCAAACCGTCAGACGTTCTGAACACGGCCAATCTGAAACGTCAGCCGTTGCGTCTTGAGAGCGCCGTCTGCCCGATTCCAGTAAAGAAGCAGCGCAAGTATAACCTCTCGCGTTGGGCCGTCACCGGCCGGGATGACCTCGGCATCAACGCCGCGTGCCAACGCATCTACGAAGGTTTGCGCGCGGCCAATGCAGAGCGTTCCGAATGGAAAGAGCTCTGCTATCTCTGGTCCAGCGATTTCCGCACGCACATCACCGACAAACGATGGACCGCGTTCTGCGCACGCCTCTCCAGTATGGAAACGCATTTGGCCAAGCCGGCACCTCCCACGCCGGCGAAAAAAGGCGACCGAATCAATTATCGTCACATCGACATCAAGACGCCGAGCCTGACCGCGAAGCTTGATCGCCGCCGCGGGTTGGCACTGTCATCGCTGCACTTTGCACATCACGCAGAGTCTGCACTCGGTGGTTTGCCTCACGGTCATTTCGACGACATCCACATACAGGCGGACTGGTACACCGGCGACTGTGTGTTCGAAGGCGCGGGTGAGCACAAGATCACCGATCTCGAATGGTGTGATGCGCAGATATGGGACGAAGATGGCGATACGTTTGCCTTTGGGCGCGTCGAGACGTCGAAAGGCCCAATCGAGAAAACGCTACGCTTCCATGCGAATGCGCCACGTGTCGATTTCGATATGACGTTTCACTGGAACGAGATCGGGCGCGGCAGTCTGCGCCTTGGCCACTTCACGCTTCTGCCGGACGCCTTCGACTGGTCTAAGCTTTCCTTAACAACGCACAATGGCGGTAAGGAGTGCGAAACCTTTTCGCTCACTGGCCAAAACATCGATCACGGCGCGCCGGTGTCCTTCCTTGTTTCCGCTTCCCACGGCCTCGGCATGACCGAAGGCTGGGCAGAAATCGGCGACGACAAAACCCGCCTGCGCATTGAGATAGACCGCGCCACAGCGCCGCTTTTGGGGCTTCTCACGCACAAGCGCGTCGGCGGCAGTCTGTTCTGCCAGCTCGCGCTTTCCGCGCTCGAACTCGACGACACGCGCAAGCCTTCGCCCTGGCGCGCGGGCCCGCAACGATTCCGATTTAGCGTGAACGGAGTGTTGCCGGGAACCGCTTGTTAACTGTGTTCTGCAACCATGTTGTCCGCACAAACGGATGGACCACATGGGGCAGCACCGGGTGAAGAAGATCTACCTCGCCACAAAAGACAATGATATCGCCACGCCGCCACCGGCGAATATCGGCCTGCGCGATTTCACGCAGCCCTGGCTCGATCTGAACGACAAGTCGGTGCTCGTCACTGGCGGCACAGGTTCGTTCGGCAAGCATTTCGTCAAGACTGTCATCGAGAACTACAAGCCGCGCCGCCTCGTCATCTACTCGCGCGACGAGCTCAAGCAATACGAGATGCAGCAGATCTTCCCGATGGATCAGCATCCGTTCATGCGCTACTTCATCGGCGATGTGCGCGACCGCGATCGTCTCGATCTTGCGCTGAACAATATCGACTACGTCATTCACGCCGCAGCGCTGAAGCAGGTGCCGACCGCGGAGTACAATCCGTTCGAGTGCATTCGTACCAACGTCTTTGGCGCCGAGAACCTCGTCTACGCCGCGCTGCGCCGCAATGTACGTAAGGTGATCGCACTCTCGACAGACAAAGCCGCAAACCCGGTCAATCTCTACGGCGCGTCCAAGCTCGCCTCCGACAAGATCTTCGTCGCGGCCAACAATCTTTCGGGCGCCGACGGCACCAAGTTCTCGGTCGTTCGCTATGGCAATGTGTTCGGCTCGCGCGGCAGCGTCGTACCGTTCTTCCGCAAACTTGCGGCCGAAGGTGTCGATGAACTTCCGATCACAGATCCGCGCATGACGCGTTTCTGGATCACGCTTACGCAGGGCGTGAACTTCGTGCTCTCCAGCATAGAGCTGTCGCGCGGTGGCGAGATCTTCGTGCCGAAGATTCCGTCCAGCACCGTGACTGACATCGCAACATCTCTCTGCCCATCTCTGGGTCAGAAGATCGTCGGCATCCGTCCGGGCGAGAAGATGCACGAGACGATGATCCCAGCCGACGACTCGCGCTGGACCGTTGAGCTGGAGGATCGCTACGTCATTCTGGCGAGTTTTGCGGCTGCGGCGCGTGAAGCCTATCTCAACCGCGGCGCCAAGGCAGTGGAAGACGGCTTTGCCTATTCGAGCGACACCAATCCCGAAGCGCTCGACGTGCGTGGGCTGCAGGCTCTTCTGGCGCAGAGCTTCGCGTGAGCGCTCCAGCCTTGAAGCCGGTGCGGGCCAATGAGCCCGCGCAATCCTTTCTTCCCTATGGTCGTCAGGTCATTGAGGACGACGATATCGCCGCCGTTTCGGAAGTTCTGCGCGGCGATTATCTGACCACTGGTCCCGCCGTCGCAAAGTTTGAAGCCGCCGTCGCCAACTATGTCGGCGTGAAGCACGCCGTGGTTTGCTCCAACGGCACAGCCGCGCTGCACATGGCCGCCCGCGCACTTGGTCTCGGCCAGGGCACGAAGATTATCGTCCCCGCCGTCACGTTCCTTGCTACCGCGAGCGCACCGCATCTCAACGGCGCCGAAATCGTCTTCGCGGATGTCGACCCAACGACCGGTCTTATGACTCCGGAGACTTTCAGCCAGGCCATCGCGCGCGCTGGAAAGGCAGATGCGGTGTTCAACGTCCATCTGAACGGCCAGTGCGGCGCTCTCGAAGAGATCGCGGCCATCGCACGGCTTCACAAGATGAAGATCGTCGATGATGCCTGCCACACCTTCGGCGCGGCTTATGTTGGCAAGAACGAGACTTCAAAGATCGGCGCGAATGCGCATTGCGATCTGAGCGTCTTCTCCTTCCATCCGGTCAAGGCAATTGCGATGGGCGAAGGCGGCGCGGTCACGACGAACGATCCGGATATGGCGAAGCGCCTTGTCCTCACGCGCAATCATGGCATGACGCGCGAGCCGGGCGATTTTACCAATACCGTAGATGCCTTCGACGCCGACGGCCGGGCGAATCCCTGGTACTACGAGCTCGTCGAACCGGAGTTCAACTGGCGCGCTAACGATATCCAGTGTGCGCTCGGCCACTCACAGCTTAAGAAGCTTGATCGCTTTCTCACGCGCCGTCGCGCTGTCGTTGCCACCTATGACGCTCTACTAGCGCCGTATGCGCCCGTGCTCCAGCCGCTGGCACGGACACGCGCGTGCCTGCCAGCATGGCATCTCTATGTGGCGCGTATCGATTTCGCAGCCGCTGGAATCTCGCGCGGCGCCCTGATGCGTGCTCTGACTGAAGACGGCATCGGAACGCAGGTCCACTACTTCCCGGTCCACCGCCAGCCTTATTACGCAAAGCGTTACGGTGCGAAGCTGCCCGGTGCTGATCGCTATTACAGCCGCGCACTGAGCCTGCCGCTTTCGGCTGCGATGACGGAGAGCAATGCAGAGCGCGTCGTTGATGCGCTGCGCCGTCATCTGAAACTCTGAACCTTAATCCCTGGAAAGGAGAAGCCGGCGAAGTTGCCTTCGCCGGCTTTCCTGTATTCCCACCGACTTTTATTCCCTGACGCCCTGGGGCGCGGCCGGTGTTCCGGCTCACGCCCTTCGTCAAGCGATGGCGGTATCCGTTTCCGGATACCGCCGTTGGTTCGCTTAGCGGAAGAGCGAGAGAACGGTCTGCGGCGCCTGATTGGCGATCGACAGAGCCTGCACGCCAAGCTGCTGCTTGACCTGCAAGGACTGCAGCATCGCGCTTTCGCTCGCCATGTTGGCATCGACCAGGTTACCGATGCCGCTGGTGATCGCGTCCGACAGCTTCTGGGCGAAGTCCATCTGGATCGAGAACTTCTTCGAACCGGACGACAGTTTCGCCAGAGCGGCGTCAACGTTGGTCAGCGAGGCCTGGAGAGCCGCCACCATCGTCGAAGCACCAGCCTGTGTCGAGATCGTCGCGCCGGTCGAAACCGTCACGATCGAGCCGGACAGGCTCATGTTTTCGGCAGCCGTCGTGATGCGGCGCGAACCGTCAGCAGAGGCCAGCGCGGTGATCTGCGTGGTCGAACCGTCGACGAGATTGTAGCCGTTGAACACAGCGTTGCTGACGATCGTGGAGATCTGATCGCGCAGCGCGACGAAGTCCTGGTTCATTGCCGAACGGCTCGCGGTATCAAGCGAGGTATCGGAAGCGGCCAGCGCTTTCGTCTTCATTTCGACGAGCAGATCAGAGATCGACTGACCGGCCGACATGGCAACGTCAACCGCCGACATGCCGCGATTGAGGCTGTCCTGAACCGCCGTATAGCCGGCGACATCACCGCGCATGTTCTGCGCGATAGCAAACACGGCGCCGTCGTCCTTCGCGGACGCGACCTTCAAACCGGTGTTGATGGCGTTCTGAGTCTGGGAAAGAGAAGCCTGCGTTGCGCTCAGGTTCTGCAGCGCGACCATGGCTCCGACGTTTGTATTGACGCTAAGCATTTGTGCCTCCGTTGTGACGAGCTTTTTGCTCTTGGGGCTTTTTGCCCCGTCTCACCTTCAGCAACCCGCATGCCGCGCGGCTTTTACGATTTTCTAACCGTCGATTTTCAGCGAGGGAGGAAAATTGGTTTCGGCAGGAATTTTCCAACCCCTCAAAACCGTCGGCAAGATTTACCTGTTAAGGGGAAAATTTTGCCGATCTATCGGCAGTATTTGCCTTGTATTTGATACAAAAAGGAACGGCGCCGGTGATACCGGCGCCGTTCTCCCATTCCCAAGAACTGAATTCTTATTTGAACAGCGACAGGATCGTCTGCGGCGCCTGGTTCGCGATCGACAGAGCCTGCACGCCAAGCTGCTGCTTGACCTGCAAGGACTGCAAATGCGCGCTCTCGGTCGCCATGTCGGCATCGACCAGGTGACCGATACCGCCGGTGAGCGAGTCGGACAGCTTCTGGGCGAAGTCGAGCTGGATCGAGAACTTCTTCGAACCCGAAGACAACTGCGCGAGCGCAGAGTCCACGTTGGTCAGCGACTGCTGGATGATCGCCACCATGGTCGATGCACCCGTCTGCGTCGAGATCGTCGCACCCGTCGAGATCGTCACGATCGAACCGGAGAGACTCAGGTTCTCGGCCGAGGCCGTGATCCTGCGCGAGCCGTCGGACGAAGCGAGCGCGGTGATCTGCGTCGTCGAACCATCGACCAGGTTGTAGCCGTTGAACACGGCATTGCCCACGATGGTCGTGATCTGATCGCGCAGCGCGACGAAGTCCTGGTTCATGGCTTCGCGGCTCGTGGTGTCGAGCGACGTATCGGAGGCGGCGAGCGCCTTCGTCTTCATTTCGATCAGAAGATCGGAGATCGACTGACCGGCCGACATCGCAACGTCGATCGCGGACATGCCGCGGTTGAGACTGTCAGCAACGGCGCCGTAACCGGCAACATCGCCACGCATGTTCTGTGCGATCGCGTAGATGGCGCCATCGTCTTTCGCGCTGGACACCTTCAGGCCGGTGTTGATGGCGTTCTGCGTATGCGAGAGATCTGCCTGTGTCTGGTTGAGGTATTGCAGCGCGATCATCGCGCCGGAGTTCGTGTTGACGCTAAGCATGTTGGTCTTCTCCAATTCCCTTCGGGTCAGTCGGCGGCGTACTGCACGCCGTCGGGCACAATGCCCCGCTCCCGCTTCGCAACCGCCGTGCCAGTCCGAAACGCTTTATTATTCGACTAAGCTATTGAATCCATTTAGTTATGGTCTCGTTCATAAATGAAATGGAAAGGAAGATTTTGCCGGGCGGAAAATCCGCCCCAAAAGAAAAAGCCGGCCTTTTCAGACCGGCTTTATCCCGTCGAGGAGACGAAATTTACGCGGCGCCTTTGAGGCCCTGCATCATGTTGCGGTTGACTTCGATCAGCGGATCGAGCGGCGCACCGTTGCGCGTGACCTGACGCGAATACTTGGCGATCCACAACGAGAGAGACACGATCTTCGCGCGCACATCCTGCGGAAGCTGATTGCGGTCGTCCATGCAATCGGCCGCGAGCGTACGCCACAGCTTCTTATTCCAGTCGATCGCTTCGACCAGCGGCGCAGCATCCCTGGAGGATTTCTGCGCGTCGATCAGCGCGCCGGTGACCTGGCCGAACAGCCGGTACTCGGCATTGCGCGGATCTTCAGTAATACGCTGCGTGTTCTGATATGCTTGCAGGGTCATAGTTCAACCGTTCCTGTTCGAAGTCGAAGAGTTTGCGGCACGTCATCAAAGCCTTGTAATAGGCGCCGTTCGTCACGTCGCGGCTGATCTCGATGCACGAGGCCAGCACGCTGCGTGTTTCCACAGCGCCCATGAACTCGGTCATGCGCAGCGCGAATTCGTTGTAGTAATCTTCCCAGCCATCGGCATCGAGATACATCATCATGATGGGCAGATAGATGCGGCGCGCCGGCGTCACCGCTTCGCCCGGCTGCATGATGTCCTTCTCGCGCAACACGCACGCCTTGTTCTGCAAAACCAGGCTCGCACGCTTGTCGCCATTGGCGAGGACCGCGCCGTTGAGCACGAATTTCTCGCCGGGTTTCAGCGACAGTTTCAGCGGCATCAGAGTCTCCGGTCGGCAATTCGACAACCGCACGCTAACCCCGGTGTGGTTAACAAATGCCTTTCCGATTGGAAAAAAGTCTTCACGCAAGATTAAGCATGACGCGGCTTTGATGAGGGTCCGATACGAAGGGACTTGTCCGTCATGGTGCAACTCGCAGCCGCTCCCGGCCTGGATTCTTTGGCCGGCCTCGATGCCCGCATGGCCGCGATTGCGAAGCTGGAAAAGCTTAGCGAAGACTTCGAAGCCGTTACGGCGCGGCGGAAATCCAACGCCATTCTGAAACGCGCGATCAAGGCGTGGCAGCGCGGTGATCTTGTGCGCTCCGCGCAGCTCTCGCTCGCGGCAACCAATCGCGACAGCGATAACGCCAAAGCGTTTCACATGCTGGCGATGGCGTTGCAGCGCATGGGCCATCAGCACAAGGCGCTGGTGACTTACGAGCGCGCCTTTGCGCTCGATCCGAGCGACCCGGAGCTTCTGATCAATCTCGGCCTCGCCGCCTGGAACATGAAGCTCCATGACGGCGCGCGGAAGATGTTTCAGCTTTATGTCGCCGCCTGCCCGGATTCGCCGCTCGGCTACAACAATCTGGGCTCGGTGCAGAGCGACATGGGCGATATCGACACCGCGATCGAGACGATCCGCGCCGCGCTCTATCGCATGCCGGCCGAAGCGGTGCTGTGGAATTCGCTCGCAACCGTGCTCGCCGAGAACGGCCGCGTCGAGGAAAGCATCGTCTTCTATCAGGAAGCCATCCGCCTCGATCCCGATTTCGCACGCCTCTATCACAACATCGGTTATGCGTGGTCGCATCTGGGCCATCTCGACAAGGCGCTCGACGCCTACAACGAGGCGCTGGTGCGCGCGGTCGAGCCCGGCATGCAGATGGAAAGCAAGCATTCGCGTTCCATCTGTCTGATCGGCATGGGCCAGATCAAGGAAGGCTTCAGCGAGTACGAAATCCGCAACGATCAGCGTTTCCGCGCCTATGTGCATCATCTAGTTAAGGCACCAATCTGGAAGGGCGAACCGCTCGACGGCAAACGAGTCCTCGTTGTCGGCGAACAGGGCCTTGGTGACGAATTCATGTTCGCCAACATCATTCCTGATCTTCAGGCCGCCGTCGGTGAGACCGGCAAGCTTGAGATCGCCGTCGATACGCGCCTGATCCCGCTGTTCCAGCGCTCCTTCCCGAAGGCAGAAGTCGGCCGTTACGAAGACCGCACACTGATCGACAAAGACGGCAACAAGAACCTTCGCTTCATTCCGTTCTCCATCGACAAGGGCGACCCGGATTACTGGACGCCGATGGGCACGCCGCTGCACATCTTCCGCAAATCCTTGAGCGACTTCCCGCACAAGCCGTTCCTCGTCGCCGATCCAGAACGCGTCGCCGATTACGCGGCGCAGCTTGCGATGCTCGGCGACGGCGTGAAGGTCGGCATCTGCTGGCGTTCGATGATGCTGGGCGCGAAACGCGCGAAATATTTCAGCGCTCTGGACATGTGGGGCCCGATCCTGAAGACGCCGGGCGTCACCTTCGTCAATCTCCAATACGGCGATTGCGCCGAAGAGATCGCGCGCGCCGAAGAGGTGCATGGCGTGAAGATCCATTGCATCGAAGGCCTCGATCTCAAGAATGATATCGACGGCGCGGCCGCGCTGTCCGCAGCGCTGGACCTTGTGATCTCGGCACCCACCGCAGCCGCCGCGACCGCGGGCAGCGTCGGCGCCGAAGTATGGTTCACCACCGCCGGCCGCACCTGGCCGCAGCTCGGCACCGACGAATATCCGTGGTACCGCAAATCGAAAGTCTTCAGCCCCGAGAAATTCGGCGACTGGAACGATGTGATCCCGCGCGTCGGCGCCGCTCTGGCGGAGTTTGCGAAGTAATTCCCTTGACCTCCCCCTTGTGGGGAGGTCGGAAAACTTCGAGCGAAGCGAATAGTTTTCCGGGTGGGGGTCGCGCTCCATCCGGGCATCCCGACCCCCGCCCGAAATGCTTCGCATTTCGACCTCCCCACAAGGGGGAGGTTAAATAAGGCGCGCCGCTTCCGCATATTCCGCAAGGCCTTCCTCGCCCAACCCATCATCTCGATCTTGCGCGTGAGATTGCGTATGGCCGTGATCAGCGCACGATTGTGCGCGCGCCGCGACATTCGCAGTTTGCTGTAGCGGCCATGGCGGAGCCGGTTGCTGTTGCCCGGCTGCCCGCCTCTCTTTCTAGGAATTCCCTGCATCCGCATTCGAACCAGCGTTTTCCGGGAGGGGGGTGGCAGCGGTCTCTTCCAGGCACGCCATTTCGGCTTCGAGTTCGCCAAGCTGGCTGTCGTTCAGTGCCAGAACCGTTCGATCCATCGCGTGCCAGGTCTTTTTGAACTTCGGCGGCAAGCCCTTCATCGCCCGGTGATAATCGATGTACTGCTCGTCCGACATGTCGTCGACTTCGCGCTGCGTCTTCATCAGCGAGACTTCGTGCTTCTTTTCTTCGCGAAGCGCGCGCTCTTCTGCCGATGCATCACGCACAACATGGTAGTTGTACTGGAACTCGCCTTTCAGCTTCGAGATCGACGACAGCAGCTCCGCCGTGGAGGACACCATCTGCACGGCATCGCGCCGCTCGTTTGAGCGGGTCGTATCGTAATCGTTTGCCGGTTCCTTGCGCGCGTTCTCCATGCAGTCGCCGACGCCGCGCGACACCGAGGCGATCATCTCTTCGATCGATTGCTGCATCTGCTGAGAAACACCAACCAATTCCGTTTTCGGCCCGGCGGCCTTTTCCATCTTCATGCGCGCATTATCCGCGCGTTTCGGAGGTGTTCGATAAGGTCAGGGGCTTTTCAGATGTTCGATAAGAGGTGCGACACCGCGCAATCGTTTGAGCGGCCTTCTATTTTGTCGCGTGAAAAAATTTTGCCACGCGAAATATCAGTCGCTATCGAACACCGGCGCGTGGGGTTATTGCAGGAACGCGCGCACGTCCGCCGCGGATTTGTCCGCCACTTCTTCCATCGGGATATGGCCGGTCGCGGGATAGACGATCAGCTTCGAGCCTTTCACGAACTTCGCCCAGTCATGCGCAGTGGCGACGGGGATGAGGCCGTCCTGTTCGCCCCACAGGATCAGCGTCGGCATGGTGAGCGCGGTCGTGTGATCGCGGACATAGGTTTCCATCGGCAACTGGAAACGCGCGAGCGTCGCCTGACGCGTGCCTTCCATGCGCGCGAAATCCCAATACCAGTCGATCATCGCGTCGTTGATGATCTCATGATGGACGATCGCCTTGTTCAAACCTTCGGTCACGATGGAGCGTGGGGTGACATGCAGCAGAAGCTGGTTCACGACCGGAATGCGCGCGAGCCGGAACGCGAGCGGCGTGCCGCTGCCCGCTTTGAACGGCAGGCCACCGGCATCGACGAGGACGAGTTTGGTCACGCGCTTCGGATTCTCTTCCGCAAAACGCGCAGCAACACCGCCACCCATCGAATTGCCAGCGAGCGCGAAGATCTTGAAGCCTTCCTTGTCGGCGAATTCGCCCACGAACTTCGCCATGCCTGCTTGGGAGTAATCGCCATTCGGCACCGCGCCGGTAAGCCCGTGGCCGGGAAGATCGAGAGCGACAACATGGAATTTGTCGGAGAGCATCTTCGACCACGGCTCCCACGTCAGGAACGACGCATTCGAACCGTGCAGCAGCAACAGCACCGGCGCATTGCTGTCACCGCGTGCGCGGAAATGTGCGCGGGCGCCGTCGGGCAATGTCACGAATTCGGACGCAGGCGCGTTGTATTTCGCTTCCAGCGTCGCGCGCGGAATATCCGGCGTCGAGAAATACCAGATCGCACCACCGATCAGCGCCGCGAGTACAATCAGAATCCCCAGAAACCTGCCCATAACACGCCCCCGAATTTAGCGCGCTTCGCATAGCACAGACGGCACGAGACGTCAGCCTAAACAGGCGAGAAGCGCATCCTGATTGGGTTGTGCCGCCACACGGACGCTGCGGAAAGCAAGCGGCGCTAGCGCTTCGGCTGTCGCCGCGCTGATACACACCGCCATCACGGTTTCGAGAGGGAGACCTGCAGCTGCCTCCTTGAATGCGCGCGCGCTGCGGGCGGAGAAGAACAGGGCCGCATCGATCTCGCGGTTGGCGAGTTGGGCGCGCGCGGCGTCCGACAAGCCGGTATCGGCGACGTCGTACAGAACAAGTGTGCGCACATCGAAGCCGTCTGCTTTGAGCAATGTCGCGAGCGTGCCGTCAGCTTCGGCGCCTTTGACATGCAGCACCGCACCGTTACCGCGCGAAGCCCACTCACGCGTCGCGGCGGCGAGCGTTTTGGAATTGCCATTAGCGTTGCGCACCGAGGTGAACCCATGCGCGCGGGCTTCTTCGTCTGTTTGCGGTCCAACGGCGAACAGCGGCACGTCGCGGCGCGGTGTTCGCCGTGCGAGCGCGCGAACTCCATTGGCACTGGTGGCGAGGATCGCCTGAACATGATCGAGCGAGACTTCGGGGCCGTCGTGGAAATTGGTTTGCAGCAGCGGCGCAATCACCGGGTCATGGCCACGAAACGTCAAAATCTCCGCGATACGCGCGGCATCCTCTTCCGGCCGCGTGATCAGCACGCGCATGTCAGAGATCGAGCCACTGTGCCGCGCGCGGTTTCAGCATCGCGCCTGCTTTGTATCCTGCCTCCTCCGCTTCGTGGCGCGGATCGGAGCCGAGCGTGAGTGTGAAACCTGTATCGACGCCATCGCTGCCGTCCGGCGCGAGGACTTCGCCGCGGAACGCGAGCACGCCGTCGCGCACGGTTGCGAGACCGGCCATCGGCGAGCGGCACGAGCCGCCGAGCGCGCGCTGAAAGGCGCGCTCGCAATCAAGTGCGACTTCCGTGTTCTTGTGATTGAGCTGCGTGACGATCTCTCGCGCGCGGGTATCGGTGTCGCGGATTTCGATGCCGATGGCGCCTTGCGACAACGCCGGCAGGAAATCGTCGAGCATCTGTGTCGCGCGAGCTTCCAGCCCCAACCGCTTCAAACCCGCGAGCGCGAGAAGCATCGCATCCATTTCACTTTCATCGAGCTTGCGAAGGCGCGTATCGACGTTACCGCGCAGCAGCACGCATTTGAGATCGGGCCGCGCACGTTTCACTTGCGCTTCCCGGCGCACGGAGCTGGTACCCAGCACCGCGCCGTGCGGCAGGTCGGCGAGCGTCTCAGCTTTATTCGAGACAAACACATCGCGCGGGTCTTCGCGTTTGATGACCGCGGTTATATCGAGACCCGGCGGCAGATCGACTGGGACATCTTTCATTGAATGGACGGCGAGGTCGATCGTGTCGTTGAGCAGCGCGTCTTCGAGTTCTTTGACAAATAGGCCTTTGCCGCCGGCATCGGCGAGCGGGCGGTCCTGGATTTTGTCGCCCGTGGTCTTGAGCACCACGATCTCGCTGGCCGCGCCGACCATGCGCAGCATGTCTGCGACCATGTTCGCCTGCACCAGCGCGAGCTTGGAGCCGCGCGTACCGATACGAAGGGCTTTTTCGTTTTGCGTCATGGGCGGTTCGGGTCTAGGACGCCTCTGTCTAACATAAGGAAACGCGCCGTTGCGCGATTGGACGGTCCTTGGCCTTGAAACCAGCTGCGACGAAACCGCCGCGGCGGTGGTGCGCGGCCGCGCGCCGGGGCCGGGCACGATCCTCTCCAACATCGTGTTTTCGCAGCTCGACGCGCACAGGCCCTATGGCGGCGTGGTGCCGGAGATCGCCGCGCGCGCCCATGTCGAGCGGCTGGACGGGATTGTGGAGGAGGCACTCACGACCGCCGGCGTGCCACTCGCCGATCTGGATGCGGTGGCATCGACGTCGGGGCCGGGATTGATCGGCGGTGTGATGGTAGGGCTGACGACGGCGAAGGCGTTAGCGCTCGCGGCGAACAAGCCGCTGATCGCGATCAACCATCTTGAGGCTCATGCACTCACGGCTCGTCTCACAGAAGGCGCGGAATTTCCGTTTCTGCTGCTGCTGATTTCCGGCGGGCATTGCCAGTTGCTGGGTGTCGCCGGCGTCGGCGAATTCAAGCTCTACGGCACGACGATTGACGATGCAGTCGGTGAGGCGTTTGACAAGACGGCGAAGCTGTTGGGCCTTCCCTATCCCGGCGGACCGAATATCGAGAAAGCCGCACAGAATGGGAACGAAAAGCGCTATGCCCTGCCCCGCCCGATGCGCGGGCGCGACGGTGCGGACTTCTCGTTCTCTGGTTTGAAGACCGCTGTGCGTCAGATCGTGCAGGAACAGCAAGCCGATGCAAACGATGTCGCCGCGTCATTTCAAGGCGCGGTGGTCGATATTCTTCTCGACCGAACGCGCGCGGCGATGACGATGTTCAAGGATGATTTCCCCGATGCGCGCGATCCAGCGTTTGTTCTTGCGGGCGGCGTTGCGTCCAATCATGCGATCCGGAATGCACTCACGTCGCTTGGCGCGCGCGAAGGCTTCCAGACAAAAATACCCCCGCCCAGGCTTTGCACGGACAATGCCGCGATGGTCGCCTGGGCGGGGGTTGAACGTGGCCAGCTGGGTTTGTTCGATGGGCTGGGCACCGCACCGAAGGCCCGCTGGCCCTTGAGCACGCTTACCGGGGGGAGGGGGCCGGCGCGCTCAAACTCGGACGTTTAGATCAGCGAGAACGACGTCGCGGCCATCAGGACGGCTGTCATTGCGATGACGGCGCCGGTCAGGATGGTGATGACATTGCTGTCGCCGGTTTCGCGCTTCGCGCTCTCGATGTAATTGGTCATGTTCATGGCGGTCTCTCCTTTAATTCAGGCCGGGAGCGCCCCTCCTGGCCGTCCAATCTTTGTGGGCTCTCTCCAGCCTCACGATGGTGAGATAGGAGCCCTCCGACCGGTCTACAAGTGAATGATTTATAAAACATTCATTGTTTAATAGTCGTAATTCTCTTATAAGCCATTGTTATTGCATAATTATATCACAGAAGAATATTATTGCGCGCCCAATGCATGGCTGCAATGCAAAAAGGCGGGGCCACTTCTCGGTGACCCCGCCCTTGGCAGAATTGACGTCCGGACTAGCCGTGCAGACCGCCGACCAGCCACAAAACCAGAAGGATGATCAGGACCAGGCCCAGCGCGCCGCCAAGGCCGCCGCCGCCATAGGTCCGGTAGCCGTAATAACCGCCACCACCGCCAACCAGCAGAACCACCAAAAGAATAATCAGAAGCAATGACATCGCGTTTTCCCTCAATTCGTCACGGGAAGGAAACGCACGAAGCCGGGATTCGGCCCTCGCCCCGCCCGCGCGGGCGGGTTAAGCACGCCCCATGAAAATCGCGACCTGGAATATCAATTCGGTGCGGCTGCGCATCAATCTGGCGACGCGCTTCCTGCGCGAGCATCAGCCGGACGTGCTGTGCCTCCAGGAAACCAAAGTCATCAACGATCTGTTTCCGCGCGCCGCGTTCGAGAAGTTGGGCTACGTGCATCACGCGATCCATGGGCAGAAGGGCTATCACGGGGTTGCGGTGCTCTCGCGCATTCCGTTCACCGAGCAGTACAGCCACGAATTCTGTTCCAACACCGATTGCCGTCATATCCGGTGACCTT
>Ga0207639_10000176_pt1 | contig 49992 bp, 43 predicted proteins | sample KBSCornC32_FD_184299 | JGI IMG/M metagenome (GOLD analysis project Ga0207639, IMG submission 184299) | Corn rhizosphere microbial communities from Kellogg Biological Station, Michigan, USA - KBS Corn C3-2 (SPAdes) (version 2) | ecosystem: Host-associated > Plants > Roots > Rhizosphere > Soil ... | reverse complement strand
CGAAGGTGCAGCGGCAGATCCAGCTTGCCGAGGACGACGCGCTCAGCAAGGCGCGCATGCTGAAACTCCGCACCGACATCAAGCTGCCGGACTTCAACCAGCTTGCGCAGGAAGAGTTCATCGCGCGCAAGGAAAATTACGTCGTGCGCGGACGTGTCGACGTCAAGCACATCCTGATCAATACCAAGACGCGCAGCGAGGGCGAGGCGAAGGCGCTCGCCGAGACGGTGCTCAAGGAAGCGACTGCGCATCCGGATCAGTTCGATGCGCTGGTCGAGAAGTATTCCGAGGACCCGAGCAAGGGCGCGAACCACGGCTTGATGGTCGACGCCGGCGACAAGAAGTACGTGCATGAGTTCTCCTCCGCGGCGAGTGCGCTGAAGAAGCCGGGCGAACTGTCGCCACTGGTGAAGACGGACTTCGGCTTCCACATCATCAAGCTGGTCGAGCGCACTCCGGACAAGAAGCCGGCGTTCGCCGAGGTCAAGGACCAGATCGTCGCCAAGTTGCGCAGCGACTACATCGAGAAGCAGCTCAAGGCGCACGGCGACACCTTGCGCAACCAGCCGATGGATGCGAATGCGGAACTCGTGGGATCCCTGCGTGACCGCTATGGCGCAGCGACCGATCCGGAAACGACCGTTCCGGCGGCGAAGTAGCACGCGAGACGAGCGCGCGCGGCGGCGACGTCCGGCCGCGCGCATCGCGGATACTGCGAGTACCATCGCGGCGGCCGCACCAGGGAGACTGCCTTCATTCCGATGCCCGTTGCGCTGACGTTGCGTTTCATCCGGCGGGAGCTGGGCAATCGATTCGCGGGCAGCTTTTCCGGTGGCCTGTGGGCGGTGATGCAGCCATTGCTGCAGCTCGCGGTCTATTCGCTGGTTTTCGTGCACATCTTCAAGGCGCGGGTTCCCGGCGCCGATGCGCCCGGCTACGTTCCATTCCTCGTCACCGCGCTATGGCCGTGGACCGCGTTCGCCGAGGCGATCCTGCGCTCGACCACGGCGATACAGGACAACGCGGCATTGATCGGCAAGGTCGCGTTGCCGCGCGAAGTCATCGTCGTGGCGAGCGTATGCGCGAGTTTCGCGATCCACATCTCCGGTTTCGTCGCGATCGTGGTGATCCTCGGGTTGACAGGGCAGGGCGTCTCGCTGGGCATGTTGCCGTTGTCGCTCGTGCTGTACGTACCCTTGTTCGCGCTCGCACTCGGCATCGCGCTGGTCTGTGCATCGATCCAGGTGTTCGTGCGCGACCTGATCCAGGCGCTTGGCCAACTGCTTCCGCTGCTGATGTTCGGCGCGCCGATCTTCTACGACCGCACGCTGCTGCCCGAGCGCTTCCGCGCGTGGCTCGACCTCAACCCGTTCACGTTCTACGCCGAGTCGTTCCGCGCGCTGTTGCTCCACCACGGCAGCGTCGACGCCGTGCACGTCGGCATGGCGCTCGCGACCGCCATCCTGTGCCTGCTGTTCGGTCATTGGTTGTTCCGTCGTCTCGATGCGCACTTCGAGGATTTCCTGTGAGCGACGTGTTGATCGAGGCGCGCGGGCTCGGCAAGGCGTACCCGAAGGTGCATCGGAGCAGCGATCGCCTGCGCGCGCTCGGCCGCTTGCTGTTCAAGGGAGCCGATGCCGACCGCATCAGCGTGCTGCGCGATGTCGACCTCGAAGTGCGCCGTGGCGAATCGCTCGGCCTGATCGGTGCAAACGGAGCGGGCAAGTCGACCCTGCTCAAGCTCGTGACCGGCGTGCTCACGCCGAGCACCGGGCACGTGCGCGTGAATGGCGAAATCGGCGCCCTGCTCGAACTCGGCGCCGGCTTCCATCCCGAGTACAGCGGGCGCGACAACATCGTGATGGCGGCGGCCCTGCACGGCATCAGCGGCGCGGAGTTGCGTCGCCGCCTGCCCGGCATCATCGAGTTCGCCGACATCGGCCGCTACATCGACGAGCCGGTCAAGCACTATTCGTCCGGCATGGTCGTGCGTCTCGGTTTCGCGGTGATCGCGTCGTTGAAGCCGGACCTGCTGGTCACCGACGAAGTGCTCGCGGTCGGCGACGAGTCGTTCCAGAAGAAATGCGTCAAGTGGATGCAGGATTACCTCGCCGATGGCGGGACCCTGATCCTCGTGTCACACAGCATGTACCACATCCAGAAGTTGTGCCGGCATGCGTGCTGGTTGCGTGACGGCGAAGTTGCGATGATCGGCGATGTGTTCGACGTCACACAGGCCTATCTCGCCTGGCATGAACGCAAGGCGGCGCCGGACGTCACGACGGACAATGCCGATCGGCACAATGTGGAATTCAGCGTGCTCGACATCGAGCTCAACGGCAGTGCCGGACTCCAGCCCTTGCTGCTCGAGCGCGGCGACACACTGCGCCTGAGTGCGCGCTTCCGCTCGCGCGATGGCCGTGTTCCTTGCGTCGCAGTCGGCATCATCCGCGCCGACGGCACACCCGTGTACGGCGTCAGCAGCGACATGGACGGTCATGTGCCCCGCCAGTCCGCGCCGAACGAATACGCCTGCGACCTGCAGTTCCCCGATCTGCCGCTGCTTCCAGGCAGCTATACCGTGCGCGTGCACCCGATGGATCCCGAAGGCGTGCGTGTCTTCGACACGCTCGAGCGGGGCGTGACGATCCGTGGCGCGACGCGCGAATTCGGCCTCGTGCAGCTCGCGCATCGCTGGGATGCCGGCGCCGGCGAGGTTGCACGATGAGCGACGAGCTGCCTTTCACCGGCGAGCGCTTCACGCCCGAATGCGTACGCGAGATCTGGTACGAGCACTGGCATCGCTACGCATTCGCACGCCGGCTGGCCGCCGGTCGGCGCGTGCTCGACGCGGCGTGCGGCGAAGGCTACGGTTCGGCGATGCTGTCCGCGGTCGCCACGGACGTCGTCGGCGTCGACGTGGACGACGCAGCGGTGCAGCATGCGCGGTCGCGCTACGCCGCACTGCCGCGCCTGCGCTACGAGCGCGCGGACGCGACCGAGCTGCCATTCCCGGACGGCTCGTTCGACCTCGTCGTGTCGTTCGAGACGCTCGAACACCTGGCTGCGCAGGAACGCCTGCTGCAGGGTTTTGCGCGCGTACTCGCGGACGACGGCCTGCTGGTCATTTCCTCGCCCGACAAGCGCACCTACAGCGAGCTGGCCGGCTTCCGCAACGAGTTTCACGTGCGTGAACTGTATCGCGAGGAATTGCTCGACCTGCTGAGTCCGCATTTCCCCGCCGTGCGCCTGTACGGGCAAAAGCTCCTGTTCCAGTCCGCGCTGTGGTCGCTCGATGCGGCCCCTGTGACGAGCGAGGCCCTTACGGCACGGCAGGACGGCAGTGCGGTCAACGCGGGGCTTGCCTATGCGCCGCTGTACTTCATCGCCGTCTGCGCCAAGCGTGCGCTGCCGGCAGGGCTGCCGGACCTGTCCCTGTTCGGCGACGACCAGGAATCGGTGTACGCGCATTACAATCACGAAATCCGCAAGAACATGAGCGCTGGTGCGCGCATCGCCGAGCTCGAGGCCGAGCTCGAGCGCGCGCGCGCCGCATCCGCTCCCAGACGCGACTGGCGCTGGTGGCGCCGCAACCGGTAACCCGATGAGCAGTCAATTCAACTACCAGATCAACTACGGCGGCAGCCCCGCGCAGCCGCAGCCGCGCATCGATCCCGGCGCCCCGCTGTACGCGTCCGAGGACGGCGTCGTCGCCTCGCTTTCGAACAGCGAGTGCATCTTCCAGGTCAAGCGCAGCGGCGAAACGCACGTGATGACTTTCCAGGTGCTGCAGGCCCTCGATCAGAGTCGTGAATTCCGCACGCTCGACGAACATGTCGCGCGCATCATGGCGACGATCCCCGGGCTTGGTGCGCAGCGCGAAGGCGTGCTGCGCGTGCTCGACAGCCTGATCAAGCGCGGCCTGCTGGTGTCCGATCGCGAGTTCCTGCAGCGCGTCACCACCGCGACCGCGCGCGAACCGGAGCCGCTGCGGGCGGTATTCATCCGTGCCTGCGATCGGCCGGATCGGGTCGAGCACCTGCTGGCTTCCCTGACGGACTACGAGCGCCGCTTCCGCGCCAACCGCCATTACGTGCTGGTCGACGATTCCAGTTCGCGCGACGCAGCGAATCGTCATCGCGACCTGCTGCGCGAGTTCGCGCGTGCGACCGGCTGCAAGTTGACCTACATCGGCGCCGCCGAACGCGAGCGCCTCGTCGACGTGCTTGCGCGCGCCGTGCCGCAGGCAGCGGCGAACCTGCCCTGGCTGCTCACCGGAGGTACCGACCGCAGCCGCTTCGGTGGCGGGCGTTCGTGGAACGTGGCGATGCTGCTGTCGGCCGGTGCGCGCGCGATCCTGCTCGACGACGACCATCGCCTGCCGCTGCGACGCCTCGAGGACATGCGCGAGGGGCTGGATCCGAACCCCTCGGCGACATCGACCACGCGGTTCTTTCGCAACATCGACAACGCGCTCGGCGCGGGCGAGGAGATCGAAGAGGATCCCATCGAAATGCACCTCGACGTGGTGGGCCGCCCGCTCGGCGCGCTGACCTCGTCGCGACGCTATGCGATCGAGCCGGCCGCCTTGCGCGGACTGACCTTGAGCCGCCTCGACCACCTGCACGGCGAGGCACCGATCCGCGCGACCCATCATGGCAGCTACGGCAGTTCACGTTCCGAGTCGGGACTGTGGCTCTACCATCTTTCGCCGGAGGATCGTGCCGAGTTCACGCGCGATCGCGACAGCTATCTGCGCAACGTGGAAGGCGGCAGCATCTGGTACGGCTATCGCCAGGCGCGCGCCGCGGGCGCCGGCACGTTCAGCCCGTTCGCGTTCGACAACAGCGTCATGCTGCCGTGCACGAACCCGCTCGGGCGCGGCGAGGACGCCCTGTTCTCGCGTGTCGTCGAGTTGTGCCACGACGGCGCGCTCATGCTCGAGCTGCCGGTCGCGATCGGGCATGTGCAGGAAACGCAACGCAAGCGTTCGCTGCAGACCCTCGCGGCGCATACGCCGCGCTTCAACTACTTCGTGACCGATTTCGTGCGCAGGCAACTGCCGGAGTTCAACGCCGACAACCCGGCGCAGCGGCTGCCGCTGCTCGCGGCGCACCTGCGCGACATCGGCGGCGCGAGCGATCGTGGCTGCGTGCGCCAGCTGCAGGACTACCTCGCCTATTCGCGTGCCGACCTGATCGAGCGCCTGCAGAACCAGTACGACGGTGCGCCGGACGCGCCGGTCTACTGGCAGGCCGATGTGCGCACGATCATCCAGGAGAACGGCAAGGCCTTGATCGCGAAGACGCCGCCGCGCCTCGGCGATTGGCCTGAAGGCATCGACGAAGCTGCGTGCGCGAATCTCCTGCGCAAGGAAACGGCGGAACTCGCTGGCGCCTACGAGGCGTGGCCCGCATTGTGGTCGTGCGCGCGCGACCAGGGCGCGCGCCTGCTCGGCGCGGTCTGATCGAGCACCGTGGGTACGGAGCCGATCGCCGGACTCACCAGTTTCGTCGTCGTCGCGGCCGACAGCGGACCGCTGCTGCGCGCGTGCGTCGAATCGGTGCTGGCCGATCCGGTCGGTCCACTCGAACTGCTGCTGGTCGACAATGCCTCGGGCGATGGCGTCGTCGAACGGATCGAGGCGGAGCATCGCGGGGATGCGCGCCTGCGCGTCCTGCGCAACGGCTCGAACCTCGGCTTCGGGCCCGCGTGCAATCGCGGCGCCGCGCAGGCGCGTGGTGATGTCTACGTGCTGTTGAATCCCGATTGCCTCGTACCCAACGATTTCATCGCACGCGTGCGTGCGACCTTGTCGTCCGACGTGCGCATCGGCGTGCTCGGCGTGCAGGTCACCGATGCCGATGGCAGGCCCGCGCGCGGCAATCGGCGGCGCGATCCGACGTTGCGCCGCGCGCTGGCCACGATGAGCGGGCTCGCGCGCCTGGAACAGCGCTGGCCCGCCTTGCAGGGTGTCGAGATGCCGCCGGCGCAAGGCGGGCAGACCGAAATGGTCGAAGCTGTTTCAGGTGCGTGCATGATCCTGCCGCGCGCCGCGTTCGAACGCGTCGGTGGTTTCGATGAAGGCTATTTCCTTCACGCCGAGGACCTGGACCTGTGCCGGCGCGTGCGCGATGCGGGCTCGCGTGTCGCGATCGATGCGGCCCTGCGCGTCGTGCATGCGCAGGGCAGCTCCAGCCGCGCGCGCCCCGTGTTCGTCGCGCGCCACAAGCACCGCGGCATGTGGCGCTACTTCACGAAGTTCGACCCGGCCGCGCGCAACCCGCTGCTGCGCGGCCTCGTGTGGTGCGGCATCTGGGCGCATTTCGTCGCGAAGGTGCCGGTTCTCGTATTGCGTCGCACCGCGTAGGCCGGACGACCGCCAGGTCGGCCGGCGCGCGTTCAGGCCGCCTTGCGCGTGGCGCTGCGATAGAGCAGCCAGCCGACGATCGCGAGCACGACGAGGCCAATCAATTGACCGAAGTGCAGGTTCTCGGGCAGCGCGAGCACGTCCGCGCGGCGGGAAACCACGATCGGGATCGCGATCAGGATGCCGGTCAGCGCCTCGCCGGTGATCAGGCCGGCCGAAAACAGCGTGCCCGGGCGATGTACGCGGTCGCGTTCCGCTTCGTCGTGCGGATGCACGCCGTGCGCGCGTTCGACGAACCAGGAAATCAACCCGCCGAGGAAGATCGGCACCATCAGTTCGAGCGGCAGGTAGATGCCGATCGCGGCGCCGAGCACCGGCACGCGGAAATGCGAGCCGCGCGACTTCAGCCATTCGTCGAGCGCGATGATTGCGGCACCGATCAGCGCACCGATGCCGATCATGTCCCATGGCAGGTGGCCGCCGAACAGGCCCTCGGCGACCGACTTCATGAGCATCGCCTGCGGCGCTTCGAGCGAGTTCGGATGCAGCGCGTCCTTCGGGCCGATGCCGTACGCGGTCGCGAGCAGGTTCAGCACCGGCGCCATCACCAGCGAGCACGAGAACGCACCGATCATCAGCATCAGCTGCTGCTTCCACGGCGTCGCGCCGACCAGATAACCGGCCTTGAGGTCCTGCAGGTTGTCGCCGCCGACCGCGGCGGCGCAGCACACCACCGCACCGATCATGATCGCGGCGACCGGGCCGATCTTCGACTGCGGGCCGAGCAGCAGCATGAGCACGACGGAAGCGAACAGGATCGTCGCGATCGTGATGCCGGACACCGGATTGTTCGACGAGCCGACCAGGCCGGCGAGGTAACCCGACACCGACACGAACAGGAAGCCGGCGACGATCATGATGATCGTCATCGGGATGCTCACCGTCCACATGCCGACGATCGCCTGGTACAACGCGAGCAGGGGCAGGGTGAAAACGACGAGCCCGACCAGCATCCACTTCATCGGCAGGTCGCGTTCCGTCTCGGCGATCGCCGTACCACCGGAACCCTTGCGTGCCGCGGCGATGCCGCTCCGGATGCCGGAAACGAGCGACTTGCGCAACGAGAACAAGGTCCACACGCCGCCGATGAGCATCGCCCCGACGCCGAGGTAGCGCACCTGCGCCGAGCGGATCATCGAGGCTGCATCGGCCGCGCTGGCGCCGGCGAGTTGCAGTGCGAGCGCCGGATCATGGTTCATGAAGAACGCATGGTAGAGCGGGATCGCGATGTTGTAGGACAGGATGCTGCCCGAGACGACCACGATGCTGACGTTGAGGCCGATGATGTAGCCGACGCCGAGCAGGGCCGGCGACAGGTTCGTGCCCATGTAGCCGAGGTACTTGCCGATGAAGCCGGAGCCGACCGCGTTGTCCGGGATCATGCGCAGTCCGCTCTCGGCCGCGAGCTTGACCACGGCGCCGATCGCGCCGGCGATCGCGAGAATCTTCACGCCCGGGCCAGGGTTCTCGCCCGCGCGCAGCACTTCCGCTGCGGCCTTGCCTTCGGGGAATGCGAGCGGCTCCTCGACGATCATCGTGCGGCGCAGCGGTACCGAGAACAGCACGCCGAGCAGGCCGCCGAGGCCGGCGATCGCGAGCACCCAGGAATACTTGAAGTCCTGCCACGCGCCCATCATGACCAGCGCCGGAATCGTGAAGATCACGCCGGCTGCAATCGACGAGCCGGCCGACGCGCCGGTCTGCACGATGTTGTTCTCTAGGATCGTGCCGCCGCCGAGCAGGCGCAGCACCGCCATCGACACCACCGCGGCCGGGATCGCGGTCGCAATGGTCAGGCCCGCGAACAGGCCGAGGTAGGCGTTCGCCGCGGCGAGGATCATCGCGAGGACCATGGAGAGGATCACCGCGCGGACGGTGAGCTGCGCGACGGGCTGGGCCGCGGCGGGTTCGGAACTCATGCACTACCCCTTAGTCTGGCAACGGCCCGAGGCCGCAACACGGTATCAAAGCACAAGGGGCGACGGGCGTCACGCGGCGCGGGCCGGGACGCCATGGCTGCGCGATAATCCGCTGCATACTGGCCAGCGTCCGGACCGATGATCCACGAAATCCTCAAGATGGGCGATCCGCGCCTGCTGCGCATCGCGCCGCCGGTGCCGGCCGCGATGGTCGGCAGCACCGAACTCGACACCCTGATCGCCGACATGTTCGAGACGATGCACGACGCCGGCGGGGTCGGCCTCGCCGCACCACAGATCGGCGTCGACCTGCAACTGGTGATCTTCGGGTTCGAACGCAGCGAGCGCTATCCGGACGCGCCCGCGGTGCCGCGCACGATCCTGCTCAATCCGACGATCACGCCGTTGACCGACGTCGTCGAGGAGGGCTGGGAAGGCTGCCTCTCGGTACCCGGCTTGCGTGGCGCCGTGAACCGCTGGACGCAGATCCGCTACACGGGCATCGATCCGCTTGGCGAGCGCATCGACCGCGTCGCCGAAGGCTTTCACGCGCGCGTCGTGCAGCACGAATGCGATCACCTGATCGGCCGGCTGTATCCGTCGCGGATCACCGATTTCTCGAAGTTCGGTTACACCGAGGTGCTGTTCCCGGGCCTCGATCTTGCCGACGATTGACGCGAGCACCGCGTAGGGCGGGTTGAGCGCGAAGCGCGAGTCCCGCCGCAGGCCCGCGACGACGTTCAACGACGGCGGCACGCGCTGCGCGCGTACCGCCCTACCTGTTGCGAACGGAATTGATCGCGTCGCGCAGGTCGCGCGCTGCGTTGCGCGCGGCATCGATGAAATCGTCGCCGCTGCTCGCGTAGAGGATCGCGCGCGAGGAACTCACGAGCAGGCCGGTGCCGTCGCTCGTGCAGCCATTCTTCACGACCGCCTCGACGTCGCCGCCCTGCGCGCCGACACCGGGGACGAGGAACGGCACGTCACCGACGAGCGCACGCACGTCCTGCAACTGTCGCGGCCAGGTCGCACCGACGACGAGCACGCAATTGCCGTTCGCGTTCCATTCGCTCGCGACCTTCGCCGCGACGTGCTGGTACAACGGCCGCCCCTCGACGACGAGGTCCTGCAGGTCACCGGCGCCCGCATTCGACGTGCGGCAAAGGATGATCACGCCCTTGTCGGCGCGGTCGAGGAAGGGCTGCAACGAGTCGCGACCGAGATAGGGATTGACCGTGACCGCATCCGCGCCGTAGCGGTCGAACGCCTCGATCGCGTAGTTCTGCGCGGTCGAGCCGATGTCGCCGCGCTTCGCGTCGAGGATCACGGGTACGCCCGGATGTGCCGCATGGATGTGCGCGATCAGTCGCTGCAGCGCATCCTCGGCGCCCAGCGCGGCGAAGTGCGCGATCTGCGGCTTGAACGCGCAGACGAGATCGGCGGTCGCATCGACGATCGCGCGGCAGAACCCGAACACCGCATCCGGGTCGTCGCGGAATCGCGCGGGGAACTTCGCCGGCTCCGGATCGAGGCCGACGCAGACGAGCGAGTCGTTGCGCTGCCACGCAGCGCGCAGGTCCTGCATGAAACCCATCGCGTGGTCTCTCCTGTAGGAGCGGCTTCAGCCGCGATGCTCTTGCGAGCGCCACCATCCCCACCCAACCCTCCCCTTGAAGGGGAGGGCTTGAAGCGTCGCAGTTGCTACCGTTCAGGCGAGCTTTTTGTAGCGCAATCGATGCGGCTGCGCTGCCTCGTCGCCGAGGCGGCGCTTCTTGTCTTCCTCGTATTCGCGGTAGTTGCCCTGGAAGAACTCGACGTGCGAGTCGCCCTCGAACGCGAGGATGTGCGTCGCGATGCGGTCGAGGAACCAGCGGTCATGCGAGATGACGAACGTGTTGCCCGGGAACTCGAGCAGGGCGTCCTCGAGCGCGCGCAGCGTTTCGATGTCGAGGTCGTTCGAGGGTTCGTCGAGCAGCAGCACGTTGCCGCCCTGCAGCAGGGTCTTGGCCAGGTGCAGGCGACCGCGTTCACCGCCGGACAGCGTGCCGACGAGCTTCTGCTGGTCCGGCCCGCGGAAGTTGAAGCGGCCCAGGTACGCGCGCGACTGGATCTCGATGCCGTTGATATTGAGGATGTCGGCGCCGCCGGAAATTTCCTGGAAGACGTTGTGGTTGCCGTCGAGCTTCTCGCGGCTCTGGTCGACGTAGGCGATGTTGACGGTCTGGCCCTTCGCGATCGTGCCCTTGTCCGGCTGTTCCTGGCCGATGATCATCTTGAACAGGGTCGATTTGCCGGCGCCGTTCGGGCCGATGATGCCGACGATCGCGCCGGCCGGAATCGTGAAGCTGAGGTCGTCGATGAGCAGGCGGTCGCCGAACGATTTCGACACGCCCTTGAACTCCATCACCGAGGCGCCGAGGCGCTCGCCCGGCGGAATGAAGATCTCGTTGGTCTCGTTGCGCTTCTGGTAGTCGACCGCCTGCAGCTCCTCGATGCGCGCGAGGCGCGCCTTGCCCTTGCTGCGGCCACCCTTGGCGTTGCTGCGTGCCCATTCGAGTTCGCGCTGGATCGCCTTCTGGCGTGCCTTCTCGCCCGATTCCTCCTGCTTGAGGCGCTCGTCCTTCTGCTCCAGCCACGAGGAGTAGTTGCCCTTCCACGGAATGCCGCGCCCGCGGTCGAGTTCGAGGATCCACTCGGCCGCGTTGTCGAGGAAGTAGCGGTCATGCGTGACCGCGACGACGGTGCCGGGGAAATCGTGCAGGAAGTTCTCCAGCCACTCCACCGACTCGGCGTCGAGATGGTTGGTCGGCTCGTCGAGCAGCAGCATGTCCGGCTTGGACAGCAACAGGCGGCACAGCGCGACGCGGCGCTTCTCGCCACCGGAGAGCTTGCCGACCACCGCGTCCCACGGCGGCAGGCGCAGCGCGTCCGCGGCGACTTCGAGTTGGCGCTCGAGCGCATGGGCATCGGAAACGGCGAGGATGTTCTCCAGGCGCTGCTGTTCGGCCGCGAGCTTGTCGAAGTCGGCGCCTTCCTCGGCGTAGGCGGCGTAGACCTCCTCGAGGCGCTTCTGCGCGTCGAGCACCTCGGAAACGCCTTCCTCGACCGCTTCGCGCACGGTCTTGGCCGGATCGATCTGCGGCTCCTGCGCGAGATAGCCGACCTTGATGCCCGGCTGCGGGCGCGATTCGCCCTGGAAGTCGGTGTCGACGCCGGCCATGATGCGCAGCACGGTCGACTTGCCGGAGCCGTTCAGGCCGAGCAGGCCGATCTTCGCGCCGGGGAAGAACGACAGCGAAATGTCCTTGATGATCTGGCGCTTGGGCGGGACGACCTTGCTGACGCCGATCATCGTGTAGATGTATTGCATGCCTGACTCCGGACATGGGCCGCGCGCGCCGCAGGGCGGCCACGGGGGCGTGAATCGTGGGGAATAGCCGCGCATTATCGCCGATCGGCGGGCTGGTCGTCATGCGCCGCGCCGCCTGCGCGTTCGGACGGCCCAACCGATCGCCGCGGATTTCGGTCGAGGGGCCCGGAAAGCGCTAAAATGCGCGATTCCCCCGTCCTGCCCAGGTGGCGCGCCGATGTTTTCGAAGGATGCCCGAATCGAAGGTTACGATCCCGAGCTGGCCCAGGCCATCGCCGCCGAATGCAAGCGCCAGGAAGACCACGTCGAACTGATCGCGTCGGAGAACTACGCGAGTCCACGCGTGCTCGAGGCACAGGGTTCGGTGCTGACCAACAAGTACGCCGAAGGCTATCCGGGCAAGCGCTACTACGGCGGTTGCGAATATGTCGACATCGCCGAAACGCTGGCGATCGAGCGCGTGAAGAAACTTTTCGACGCCGACTACGCGAACGTGCAGCCGCACTCGGGTTCGCAGGCGAACCAGGCGGTCTATTTCGCGCTGCTCAAGCCGGGTGACACGATCCTCGGCATGAGCCTCGCGCACGGCGGCCACCTGACCCACGGCGCGAAGGTGAACCTCAGCGGCAAGATCTTCAACGCGGTGCAGTACGGCATCGATCCGGATACCGGCCGCGTCGACTACGACGAGATCGAGAAGCTCGCGCTCGAGCACAAGCCGAAGATGGTCGTCGCGGGTTTCTCGGCCTATTCGCAGGTCCTCGACTGGGCACGCTTCCGCGCGATCGCGGACAAGGTCGGCGCGTATCTGTTCGTCGACATGGCGCACGTCGCCGGCCTCGTCGCGGCCGGTGCGTATCCGAGCCCGCTGCCGCACGCGCACGTCGTCACCTCGACCACGCACAAGACGCTGCGCGGCCCGCGCGGCGGCATCATCGTCGCGAAGAACGCGTCCGAGGATCTCGTCAAGAAACTGCAGAGCGTGGTGTTCCCGGGCATCCAGGGCGGCCCGCTCATGCACGTGATCGCGGCCAAGGCCGTCGCGTTCAAGGAAGCGCTCGAACCCGCGTTCAAGGCCTACCAGCAGCAGGTCGTGAAGAACGCGCAGGCGATGGCGAAGGCGTTCATCGCGCGTGGCTACAAGATCGTCTCCGGCGGCACCGAGAACCACCTGATGCTGATCGACTTGATCGGTCGCGAAGTGACCGGCAAGGACGCGGAGGCCGCACTCGGCGACGCGCACATCACGGTCAACAAGAACGCGGTGCCGAACGACCCGCGTTCACCGTTCATCACTTCGGGCCTGCGCATCGGCACGCCCGCGGTGACCACGCGCGGTTACATGGAAAAGGACTGCGTCGATCTCGCGAACTGGATCTGCGACGTGCTCGATGCGCCCGGCGACGCCGGTGTCGTCGCCCGCGTGCGCGAGCAGGTGACCGCACAATGCCGCCGGTTCCCGGTGTACGGCTGAGGATCTGCGCGTGCGACCCCTGCGCATCGGGCTGATCGGCGACCGCGACGACGCGGTCACCGCGCATCGCGCGATTCCCCGCGCGCTCGCCCTCGCCGGCGCAGCCGCCGCAACGGCACTCGACGTCCAATGGGTCGGTACGGAGACGATCGACGGGCCCGCACGCCTCAGCGCGTTCGATGGTCTCTGGTGCGTGCCAGCGAGCCCCTATCGCGACATGGACGGTGCACTGCGCGCGATCCGCCATGCGCGCGAGACGGGGTTGCCATTCCTCGGCACCTGCGGCGGTTTCCAGCACGCAGTGGTCGAGTACGCACGCAACGTGCTCGGCTGGGTCGACGCGGCGCATGCCGAGACGGCACCGGATGCCACCCGCGCGGTCGTGGTGCCGCTCAGTTGTGCGCTGGTCGAAGTGCGTGCGGACGTGCACCTCGTCGCCGGTTCTCGCTGCGCCCAGGCCTACGACGTCACGCGCATCGAGGAGGGCTATCACTGCCGCTACGGACTCGGTTCGACGTTCCGCGCGGCGATCGAAGGCGGTCCGCTGCGCGTCGCAGCACTCGATGACGCGGGCGACGTGCGTGCGCTCGAACTCGACGGCCATCCATTCTTCGTCGTGACGCTGTTCCAACACGAGCGCGCGGCCCTCGACGGGCAATGCCCTCCGTTGGTCCGCGCATTCGTCGATGCGCTCGCCGCGCGTGCGCGCACCGACCGGGCCGCCTGATGCATTGCCCCTTCTGCCAGCACGAAGACACGCGCGTGATCGACTCGCGCGTGTCCGACGACGGCGCGACGATCCGTCGCCGGCGCGAGTGCGAGGCTTGCGGCGAGCGCTTCAACACGTTCGAAACCGCCGAAATCAAGCTGCCGCACGTGGTCAAGGGCGATGGCCGGCGCGAGGCGTTCGACGAGAGCAAGCTGCGTACCGGTTTCATGCGTGCGCTGCAGAAGCGCCCGGTTGGCAGCGAACAGGTCGATGCGGCGGTGCGTGCCGTCGTCGAGGAACTGCGCCGCAGCGGCGAGCGCGAAGTGCCTTCGATGCGCATCGGCGAACTGGTGATGCGCGAGCTCAAGCAGCTCGACCACGTGGCCTACGTGCGCTTCGCCTCGGTCTATCGCAGCTTCGAGGACGTGCAGGCGTTTCGCGAGGAGATCGAACGGCTCGAACGCGACCTGCCGTCGATCGAAGGCTTGCAATTGTCCCTGCTCGGCGACATCGCGCCGCGCAAGGACAGGAAGAAGGGAACGGAAGCGCTGCTCGACGAAGTTCCGGCAAAGTCGAAGCCGCTGGAAAAATGACGTCGTTCTCGTCATGCGACCACGCGCTGATGGCGCGCGCGCTGCGTCTTGCCGAGCATGGCCTCGCCACCACGCGACCGAATCCGCGCGTCGGCTGCGTGATCGCGAACGGCGATCGCGTAGTGGGCGAAGGGTGGCACCGGCAAGCGGGCGGCCCGCATGCCGAAGTACTCGCCTTGCGCGCGGCCGCGACCGACGCGCATGGCGCGACCGCGTACGTGACGCTCGAACCCTGCGGCCTGCATGGGCGCACACCGCCATGCGCGGATGCGCTGATCGCGGCCGGCATCGCTCGCGTCGTGATCGCCAGCGAGGACATGGCGCAGCGCGGCGGCGGCGCACTCGACCGCCTGCGCGCGGCGGGCATCGTGGTCGAGACCGGTTTGATGCGCGATGCGGCGCGCGAGCTGAATCGTGGCTTCTTCTCGCGCATCGAACGCGGCCGGCCCTGGATTCGCCTCAAGCTTGCGATGAGCCTCGATGGCCGTACCGCGCTCGCGGATGGCCGATCGAAATGGATCACGTCCGAAGCGGCGCGTGCCGACGTGCAGCGCTGGCGCGCGCGTAGCTGTGCGATCCTGACCGGCAGCGGTACGGTGCTCGCCGACGACCCGCGCCTGACCGTGCGCGTTTCCACGCAAGAACCGAGCTTCATTGAAACGGTTGCGAACCCGGGCGTCGCGGAAGGACCGTGCATCGACCGTGTCCCTCCGCTGCGCGTCGTGCTCGACTCCGCCTTGCGCACGCCGCGCGGCGCGCGCGTACTCGATGGCAGCGCACCCACGTTGTTCGTGCATGCGGCCGATGCGCGGCCGGCCGACGAGCGGTTCGCGCAGGTCGAACGCACCGTCGTCGAGCGCCACGCGAACGGCCTTGACCTCGGCGCGATGCTCGGCTTGCTCGCCGCGCGCGGCATCAACGAAGTGCAGGTCGAGGCCGGGCCTGCGCTGTGCGGCGCGTTGTTCGCCGCTGGCCTCGTCGACGAGTTGCTGCTCTATGTCGCGCCGGTGCTGCTCGGCGATTCGGCGCGACCGCTGCTTGCCCTGCCGGCGCTTGCCGACATGGCATCTCGCTGGCGGCTGCGCACGATCGACGAACGCGCGATCGGCGACGATCGGCGCATGCTGTTGCGCCCCGCAAACCACGAGTCGGAGTAGCGGATGTTCACCGGAATCGTACAGGCCGTCGGCCGGATCGCCGTGCGCGAGACCCGCGGCAGCGATGCGCGTCTCGTCATCGATGCGGGTTCGCTCGATCTCGGCGATGTCGCGCGCGGCGACAGTATCGCGGTCGCCGGCGTCTGCCTCACGGTCGTCGCGATCGACGGCGCGAGCTGGACCGCCGACGTGTCGGCGGAGACGCTCGCGCTGACCACGCTTGGCGCCCTCGCGGTCGGCGACGGCGTGAACCTGGAGAAAGCACTGCGCCTTGCCGATCGCCTCGGCGGCCACCTCGTCTCGGGCCATGTCGATGGCGTCGGCCGCATCATCGGGGTGGAGAACGACGGTGGCTCGCAGCGTTGGACCTTCCGCGTGCCGGCGTCGCTCGCACGCTACATCGCGGCGAAGGGGTCGATCTGCGTCGACGGCGTCAGCCTCACGGTCAACTCGATTGCGCCGGATGCGTTCGGCGTCACCCTGATTCCGCACACGCTTGCGGTGACCACGTTCGGCACGCGCACGACGGGCGACCCGGTCAACCTCGAGGTCGATCTCGTCGCGCGCTATCTGGAGAGGCTGCACGCATGAGTTTCGCGTCGATTCCCGAACTGCTCGCCGACATCCGCGCCGGTCGCATGGTCGTCGTCGTCGATGACGAGGACCGCGAGAACGAGGGCGACCTGATCATGGCCGCGTCGAAGGTGCGCGCGGAGGACATCAACTTCATGGCGCGCGAGGGCAGGGGCTTGATCTGCCTGTCGATGACGCGTGCGCGTTGCCGCCAGCTCGGGCTGAAGCCCATGGTCGAGACGAATACCTCGTCGCACCACACGAATTTCACGGTCTCGATCGAAGCCGCCGAAGGCGTGACCACCGGCATATCCGCCTACGACCGCGCGCATACGATCCTGGCCGCCGTGCGCGCGGATGCTTCGCCGGCCGACATCGTCCAGCCCGGACACATCTTCCCGCTGACCGCGCAGACCGGAGGCGTGCTCGCGCGCGCCGGTCACACCGAGGCGGCGAGCGACCTTGCTGCCCTTGCCGGACTGGAACCTGCCGGTGTGCTCGTCGAAATCCTCAGCGAGGACGGTGCGATGGCGCGCCGCCCCGAACTCGAACGGTTCGCGGCGAAGCATGGCCTGAAGATCGGCACGATCGCCGACCTGATCCGCTACCGGCTCGAAACCGAGAAGACGGTCGAGCGGGCGCACGAAGCCGAGGTCGACACCGAGTTCGGCCGCTTCCGCCTGATCGCTTATCGCGATCTGCTCACGCGCGAACTGCATTTCGCGATGGTGCGTGGCGACGTCGACGATGGCGCGCCGGTGCTGACCCGCGTGCATGTGCGCAACACCCTGTCGGACGTCCTGCACCTGGAGCGCGACGACCTCGGCCTGACCGTGACCGCGGCACTTCGGCGCGTCGCCGCGGAACAGCGCGGCGTGGTCGTCGTGCTGGCTGGCGAGAACGCCGCCGACGACCTGCTCGAACGCCTGCGCGGCGCGCTGCCAGCGGACGCCGCCGCGCCGGCGCGATGGCGGCGGCTCGGCCTCGGGGCGCAGATCCTCGTCGATCTCGGCGTGCGGCGCCTGCGCGTGCTCGGCACGCCGCGCAAGCTGGTCGGGCTGGCCGGGTTCGGCCTCGAGGTGGAGGGTTACACGGAAGGGTGAGGCATCATGCGGCAGGACTGTGCGCTGCGTTCCTCGTGGGAGCGGCGGAAGCCGCGATGCCGCTGTCTCCTGATGCGGAAGCATCGCGGCTCTCACCGCTACCACAAAAGCCATCGCAGCCTCCCGTCACTCCCGCAAAAGCCATCGCGCACCGCGCAACTCCGACCCCACCCCGCTAAACTCCGCCAGCCAACCGCCACTTCAACCCCTCGAATGCCCACCTATACCGGTGAACTCCGTTCCGCTCCCGACGCGCGCTTCGCGATCGTGGCGAGCCGTTGGAATCCGCGCATCGTCGATGCGCTGGTCGACGGCGCCTTGCGCGTGCTGCGCGAGCACGGCGTCGCCGACGACGCGATCGACCTCGTGCGCGTGCCGGGCGCGTGGGAGATTCCGCAGGCGGCGGCAAAGCTCGCCGCTGGCGGCGGGCGCGATGCGCTGCTTGCTCTCGGCTGCGTTGTACGCGGTGATACGCGCCACTACGAGCACGTCGCCGATGGTTGCGCTGACGGATTGATGCGGGTCGCGCTGGAACACCGCTTGCCGGTGCTCAATGGCGTGCTCGCGGTCGAGCGCCACGCCGACGCCGAAGCGCGCGCCGGTGGCGCGCATGGCAACAAGGGCGAGGAAGTCGCGCTCGCTGCGCTGGAAATGGCCGATCTGTGGAAATCATTCAACCGCGCGGACGCGAACGTCCGTTTTCTGACTTCCGCGGTCAGGGATGATCGCAAGGGCGAACCATGACGAATGCACCGAACCAGACCGGCATCGATCCCGCCGCGCGATCCCGTGCGCGCCGGCGCGCCCTGCAGGCGGTCTACGCCTGGCAGATGAGCGGCAATCGCATCGACGGCGTGATCGATCAGTTCCGCCACGAGCAGGACATGCAGATCGCCGATCTCGAATACTTCGAGGAACTCGTGCGCGGCGTCGTGCGCATGCACCTCGAACTCGACGCCGCGATGGTGCCCTACCTCGACCGCGAGGTCGCGCGGATCGACCCGATCGAGCGCGCGGCGCTGCGCATCGCCGCCTACGAGCTGAGCGAACGGCACGACGTGCCGTATCGCGTCGTGATCAACGAGGCGGTCGAGACGACCAAGCGCTTCGGCGCCGAGCACGGTCACACCTACGTCAATGGCGTGCTCGACAAGCTCGCGGCGTTCTGGCGTTCCGCCGAGTATGCCGCGCGCCGATGACGCGCATGCAGCAGGGTCGCCGCGGGACGGCGCGTTGAAGCAAGCCCTGTCAACGGCGGCGCTGGTCGCGGTACTCCTCGTCGGGATTGCGTTCGCACTCGGCGTCGTGCTGCAGGTCGATGCGATCAGTGGCCCGTCCTATTGGCACCGGCGCTGGCACGATCTCGATCTGCTGCGCACGTTCGCGTTGCTGGCGACTGCGTTGCCTGCCGTCTTCGCGGCGTTGCGCGAGGGGCCCCTCGACGCGGCAAGCGTGCGTGCGCGTCTCGTGCTGCTGATGCTCGCGAGCTTTGCGCTGCAGGTCCTCGGGATGCTGTGCGATCCGGACGGGTTCACCCGACTGCAGGCGATCGTGCTGTCGCCCGTCGCGACGAGCTACCTGACCGACGCATTGAAGATCACCGACCCGGGCGCGTGGCTCGCGGGCTTCCATGCAGCCAGCCTCGAACTGCATTCGTCGACGCATCCGCCGGGACCGATCCTGTTCTACTACGGCGTGCGGGAACTGGTCGGGGAAGCGCGTGCGCCGATCATCGGTGCTCTGGCGATCGGTGCGGTATCCACGCTCGGTGTCCCCGCCATGTGGTGGTTTTCCCGCCTGTGGACCGAGCAGCGCGCGCCGCGCCTGCTGGCGTGCGCGTTGTACGCGTTACTGCCGGCGCTCGCCGCATTCTTCCCGGAATTCGACCAGATTTATCCGCTATTCGCGATGCTGGTCGTGCTCGGATGGGTGAATGCGCTCGAAGGCTCGCGCGGCCATGTGCTGCTGTTCGCCGCGGCCCTGTTCGCTGCAACGATGTTCGCATGGAACCTGCTGGCGATCGGCGTGTTCGTCGTGCTGTATTCGACGTACTTCCTGTGGCGGCGCCGATGCACGCGGCAGGCGTTGCGCCAGCTCGCGCTGACGGCAGCGCTCGGCCTCGGCGCGGTCGCGGCGGCGTACCTGGCCTTGTGGAGCATGACCGGCTACGACCCGGTGCGCGCCTTCATCCACGCGTTGAACGAGCAGGCCATGCGCGCCTTGTCGGACCGCCCATGGCTGTCCTGCGTCGTGTTCGATCTCTACGATTTCCTGCTAGGCAGTGGCATGCTGATGGCGCCCTTGCTCTACCTGTTCCTGCGCCATGCGCGCTCGCGGCTTGGTCATGACGATGCAGCCCTCGCGCTGGCGTGGATCGGGCTCGCGACCATCCTGCTGATCGATGTTTCCGGCTTGCTGCGTGCCGAGACGGCGCGCGTCTGGCTTTTCCTGCAGCCATTCGTGGTCGTCCCGGCCGCATTGGCGCTGTCCGGCTTCGGTCAGCCCGGACGCTACGCGGTCTTGGCGCTGCAATGGAGCATCGTCGCTGCATTGATCGGTCGAGTGGCCTTCATCGCGCCCTGAACCCGAAGCGATACGGCGTCCGCTATCCTTTGCGCCGCACGAATTCGAAAGGACGGCACGCGTGGAATTCGACTTGATCGAACTGATCCGTACACGCTGCAGCGTTGCGCGCGCCGACGTGCGCCTCGGCATCGGCGACGATGCGGCCTTGCTGCTGCCGCCGGCCGGACACGAACTCGCAGTAAGCACCGACACACTCGTCGCCGGCGTGCATTTCCCACTCGGCACCTCCGCGCGCGACCTCGGCTGGAAGGCGCTCGCGGTCAACCTGTCGGACCTCGCCGCGATGGGCGCGACACCGGCCTGGGCACTGCTGTCGTTGACCCTGCCGGACTCCGCGCGCGAATTCGTCGACGGATTCGCACAAGGTTTCGCCGAACTCGCCGCGCAACACGGTGTCGCGCTCGTCGGTGGCGACACCACGCGTGGGCCGCTCGCTGTCGGCGTGACCGTGCACGGATTCGTCCCGCCCGGACGTGCACTGCGCCGCGACGGTGCACGCGCAGGCGACCTCGTCTTCGTTACCGGCACGCTCGGCGATGCGGCAGCCGGCTTGCGCTGCCTCGATCGTGCCGACGTGCGTGCGGCGGCGCTGTTTAATGCGCCGCCGGACACGCGCGAGGTGCTGGTCGGCCGCCTCAACCGGCCGACGCCGCGCATTGCAGCGGGTAGCGCGTTGCGCGAACTCGCGAGCGCCTGCATCGACGTCTCCGACGGATTGCTCGCCGATCTTGGCCATGTCGCTGCGCGCAGTGGCGTCGGCATCGAACTCGATGCAGACAGCCTGCCGGCGTCTTCCGCCCTGCTGGCGTTGTTCGAGCGTGACGAGCGTCTCCTGCTGCAGGCGGCCGGCGGCGACGACTACGAACTCGCGTTCTGCGTGCCGCCCACGCGCGCCGGCGATGTCCAGCGCGACCTCGCGCGCATCGGCGGTGGTGCGACGCGCATCGGACGCGTCGTCGAGGGCGAGCGCGTGCGCGTGTTCGACCGCGATGGCGCCGAACTCGTGTTCGAACGCGGCGGTTGGAACCATTTCGCATGAAGCTCGACGCGGCACAACGGCGCGCACTGCTTGGTCATCCGGCCGGCTGGATCGCCTGCGGATTCGGCTCGGGCCTGAGTCCGTGGGCGCCGGGAACGACCGGCTCGCTCGCCGCGCTGCTGCCGTGGCTCGCGCTGCGCGAACTCGTGTGGCCGAGCTACCTCGTCGTCGTCGCGTTCGCGTTCGCGCTCGGCGTGTGGGCCGCGAACGTGATCGTCGCGCGCCTGCGCATCGACGATCCCGGCGCGATCGTCTGGGACGAATTCGTCGGCCAGTGGATCGCGCTGCTGCCGCTCGTCGTCGCGCCGCGCGACTGGCCATGGATCGTCGTCGGCTTCGCGCTGTTCCGCCTGTTCGACATCTGGAAACCGTGGCCGGTGTCATGGGCCGATCGGCGTGTGAAAGGCGGCTTCGGCGTCATGCTCGACGATGTCCTCGCGGGAGTCTACGCGGCCGCGCTGCTTGCGCTCGCCATGCGGTTGGCCGTGTAGGGCGGTACGCGCGCAGCGCGTGCCGCCGGATCGGAAAGCACCGGAGCAATCTCTGCTGCAAAGGACTGTGTTCCCCGGCGCCACATGCGCTGCCGGTCAGGGACAGATGCCGACGTGATCGCTTCCCGAAATCATGCAGCTCATCGTCGTGCGATGCTGGAACAGGCCGCCGTAGTTCGCGAGGCGCCCAAGTTGGGCCTGCGTGTTGATGACGTTGTAGACCATGAAGCCGGTGACGGGCAGGCCGAGCAGGTCGACGGCGGTGCCGTCGTCGAGTTTGCCGCCGTGCAGGACATGCGCCGCAGAACCGAGATTGAGGTCGATGTGGCCACTCTGGCCTGTCGCCGACAGCACCTGCTCGTTGGAAAGTCGCGTTGAAAGGATCGACGGCGCTCCACTGGAGCTGACTGGAACGACGTTGACCTGATACGGAAAACGCGCGAAGCAATCGGGCAGGCCCGGAGGACAACGCGACGTCAAGACCAAGGCCTCGCGATCGTAGGAAGCAAACGCCGTCGTGAGCGGTGATGCGTAGTCGTCCGAAGGATTTTCGAACGGCGCCGTCGTATCGCCGGGATAGCGTTGCTTGTCGACGTAGAACGCGCGCGTCGGGAACGTCACGATCCAGTCGGTCGCGGCGCCGATGGCGGGATTGACGAGGTAGTCGTTGTAGAGATGGTCCGCCATGAACACCGCGCTGACCGCGTCGATACCGCGCGCGTAGTCGATCGAAAGCGGGTCGCCGTTGGCGGTCACGAGCTTCGCGCGTGCGGTGCCGGTCGCGGCGTCGTCACTATTCGCGCGATCGAGTCCGTTCCAGACGGTCGCGCCGTTCTCGATCAGCACGCGATCGCTGAACCCGCTCAGCGCCTGCGCGGTGTACGGATAGAAGGTGCCCTGCGCCACGTTGACGATGGCCGCGGTTCCGATCAAGCCATCGGTCGGCGGCTGCAAGTAGGGGATCAGGCCTGCGTCATCGCTGATGCCGGCACAGGTCGGCGTGCCGCCATTTAGAGTGCCGTCCTGCACCGGCGTCGTAGCGAGCGCAAGCGGACTACCTGGCACGATGTCGCCGGCATTGATGATCTCGATCATGCCTTCGCGCGTGCGGTCGGGCGTGCGCCACACGCGGCTGCCTTCGAAGGACGCGGTCGAGAACGGCTGCGGGTTCGATGTCCAGTGGTCCACGCAACTGTGGTCGCTGGTGCCGATGCGCCCGAGCGCAGCATCGCCGCTGGAGGAGATCGCACCGCTCCAGCTGTCATGCGGCGCGAGGAACACGAGGAAATCCATGACCACGCGGCCATTCGCGCCTTCGCGAATGAACACCTTCGCGACCTTGCCGATGTCGGAGACGTTGTCGACGGTGACCAGCGTGTCCTGTCCTGCATTGACCGTGTAGTACGGGTAGATCAGTGCCTCGCCGATGCCGCGCGGGTTGAGCGCGACGGCGCCGGCGTCGGATGCAGACCATGCAACGGCCGCCATTGCGAGGAAGGAACGAATCGGGTGGCGCATGACGGATGTCCTCCTTGGACGCGGGATCACTCGCAGGCGGCGAGAGCGCTGGCGCAGGACCAGTGCGTGCGATGGCGGAAGGTGCCGCCGTAGTTGGCGAGGCGTCCGGGAGCGGCCTGGCTGTTGATGATGTTGTAGGCCATGAAGCCGGTGACCGGCAGGCCGGTCAGGAGGATGTCGGTGCCGTCGAGCGTCTTGCCGCCATCGAGGACATGCGCGCCGGAATCGCCCGGCGCGAGATAGAGTTTCAACCAGCCGTCCTGCGGACCCGGCCACTCGTAGGGCGTGGGAGGGTTACCACTCAAGAACAGCGTGCTCAACGCGAGCTTCGACCCGAAGACAGCGCTTTCCGACACGTCCGGTGGCATGAATGCCAGCACGTTGACCTGATAGCGCGGCGTTGCGCCAGGTACGACGCAGTACAAAAGGGTCATGCAGAAAGGAAGTGGCGCGTAGGCTTCGCGATCGTACATGTCTGCGACGAGTTCGAGGCGCGACTGCCCTGCCGTGAACGGCTCGGCGAACGGGGCCGTGACGTTCGACGGATAAAGAATCTTGTCGACGTAGAACTGCTTGGTCGGGAACGTCACGACCCAATCGGTGTTCGCGCCGAGCGCATCGACAACGAGGTAGTCGTTGTAGATCGAATCGGCCATGAACACCGCGCTGACCGCGTCGATGCCGCGCGCATATTCGATCTGCAGAGGTTCGCCCGACGCGTCGAACACGGTGGCGACCACGCCATGACTCGATGGCCGCGCCTGTGCGCTGGAGAGGTTGGGTTCGTCCGGTCCGCTGATCGGAGTGATCAGCGGTGCGAAGGCGAAACCGCTGAGCGCATCGGCTACGTAGGTGTAGAACGTTCCTTCGGCGACATTCGCGATCGCGCCACTGCCGGCGAGGCCGCTGGTCGGCGCGACGAGGTCGTTCATAACGCCGATGGAAGAGGGCAGGTTGCAGGGCGGCGTGCCAGCATCGGGTTGGCCGGTCTGCACCGGGGTAATTGCAAGATCGGTCGGGCTGCCCGGGGCGATGTCGCCTATCGCGATCATCTCGATGAAGCCTTCGCGGGTGCGGTCGATCGTCTGCGGGCCGGAGTCCTTCGGGTACGACCCGCCACCCGGGCCGGGCGGGCCGCCCGTGTACGCTGCACTGGAGAACGGATAAGGGAGCGAGGCGAGGCCGCTGATGCAGCTGTGATCGGGTGAGCCCAGGCGCGCGCCGCTCGCGGCACTGCCGTCGATCGACGACACCGCGCCGACCCAGGTGTCGTGCGCGGAAAGGAACAGGTTGAATCTCAGCGTCTCGCGGCCGTTGTAGCCCTCGCGGAACGTGACCTTCACTGCCTTGCCGACGTTGGACGTGTTGACGACCGTCAGCAGGGTGTCCTGACCCGCGTTGACCGTGTAGTACGGGAACACGAGCACCTGGCCGAGGCCGCGCGGATCGAGCATGACCGCGGTGACCGGAGCAGCGCTTGCCAGCGCGAGTGCTGCAGCGAGGCCGCGAATGAGGGGTGTTCTCCGCATCAGAATGCTCCTTTTCCAGAATGTCCCACCATTGGCCAGCATACGTCGGAACCCGCTGGTGGGGCTACAGGAGCTTGCCCGGATTCAGGATGCCGTCCGGATCGAACTGCGCCTTGATCGCGCGCATCAGCGCGAGCGCATGCGCGTCGACGGCGCGCGGCATGAACGCGCGCTTGGCGAGGCCGATGCCGTGTTCGCCCGACAGCGTGCCGTCGAGGCGAATCACTGCGTCGAACAATTCGTCGAGAGCCGCAGCCGAGCGTGCCTGCTCGGCCGCATCGCGCGGCAACAGGTTCACGTGCAGGTTGCCGTTGCCGGCGTGGCCGAAGCAGACGATCGGCAGCGTGTGCTTCGCCGCGATCGCGCGCGCCGCGGCGACGAGTTCGGGCACGCGGCTGACGGGCACGACGACGTCCTCGTTGATCTTGTTCGGTGACAGCGTGCGCAGCGCCGGCGACAGTGCCTTGCGCGCTGCCCATAACGCATCGACTTCGGCGCGATTGCCGGCGACGAGCAGTTCCAGCAGCCCGTCGCCACGTGCCGCGCGTGCGATCGCCTCGCCGCCGGCGGCGAGCGTGTCGGGTTCGCCATCGATTTCGATCACGAGCATGGCGCCGGCGAGCGGAATCGAATCACCGCCATGCGCGTGTGCGAGCACGAGACACTGGTCGTCGAGGAATTCCAGCGCGCACGGCGTGACCGGTTGCGCCATGATCCGCGCGACCGCCTTCGCCGCGCTGCCGACATCGGCATAGGTCGCGCGCAGGGTGCGTTTCGCGGAGGGTAGCGGCGCCAGCTTCAAGGTCGCCTCGGTCACGATCGCGAGCGTGCCTTCCGAACCGATCAGCAGGCGCGTGAGGTCGTAGCCGGTCGAACCCTTGGTGGTCGGCGTGCCGCAGCGGAATTCCTCGCCAGTGCCGTCGACCGCGCGCAAGGCGAGCACGTTGTCGCGCGTCGCGCCGTACTTCACCGCGCGCGGGCCGCCGGCATTGCAAGCGATGTTGCCGGCGACCGTGCAGAACGGCGCCGAGGTCGGATCCGGCGGCCAGAACAGCCGCTGCGCTTCGAGCGCGGCCTGCAGGTCGCCGTTGATCACGCCGGGTTCGACCACGGCGATGCGATCATCGGCATCGACGCGCAGCACGCGGTTCATGCGCTCGAAGCTCGCGACCACGCCTCCGGATACCGGCACGCTCGCGCCGGTCGTGTTGGTGCCACGCCCGCGCGCGACGAGAGGAACGCCGTGCGCGCGGCACGTGCGCACGAGGGCGACGACCTGCTCGTGCGTGGTCGGGAACACCACCGCGTCCGGTGTCGCCTGGCGACGCGAATTGTCGTAGCCGTAGACGAGGCATTCGGCCGCATCCGTCGTCAACGCGTCCGTCGCGAAGATCCGCTGCAATTCACCCAATGCATTGGTCGGAAGCACGCCGGACTTGCCTCTAGTCGAGGTACTCGAACAGTTTGACGACCTTCTCCACGCCGCTGACTTCACGTGCGATGCCGGTCACCGCTTCGTCTTCCTCGCGCGTGACCTTGCCCATCAGATACACCGCGCGGTGCACGGTAGTCACGTTGACGCGGGTCGGGTCGAAGCCTTCGAGGCTGGTGAGGTCGAGCAGGGCGGTTTTCACGTGCAGCGTGATCGTGTTGTCACGCCGGCGCGACCAGAATCCCTCCGGTTCCTCGATGGCGAGTTCGTTGACGACGCGGCGCGTGCCTTCGAAGCCGCTGACGAGGCCTTCGGCGCGCTGCTTGAGTTCGGCCGTCCGCACTTCGCCGGCGAGCAGCATCACGCCGTCGTAGACGACGATGACGACGCGGTTCTTGAGCGCCAGTTCCTTGTCCTTGTTGAGCGTGTCGTAGGCGCCGAGATAGATGCGCTTGTCGTCGACGTAGCTGCCGATGTCGCGACGGTCGTGCGCGGCGCGCGCACCGACCGCGGCGCCGCCGACGACCGCGGCGAAGCAGCCGCCGAGCGCGGGCAACACGCCGAACAGGAGCAGCCAGGCGATGCGCTTGCGATGATGCATGCGGAAGATCCTCAACAGGCTTCGAAGGCGTTCGGCAACCATTGCAGTTGCGGTGCCGCGGCATCGCCGGCGACCGCGACGACATCGAACCGGCACGCGCAGCCGGCGAGACGCGGGTGCTGCGCGAGGAACATCGCGGCGGCACGCACGAGTCGCGCGCGCTTGCTCGGGCCGACCGAATCGATGCCGTCGCCGAAACGCCCGGCGCCGCCCTTGCGCCGATAGCGCACTTCGACGAACACGACGACATCGCGGTCGCGCATCACCAGGTCGAGTTCGCCATGGCGACAATTGAAATTGCGCGCGACCGGCGCGAGCCCGGCGCGTCGCAGGTAGGCGTCCGCGAGTTCCTCGTAACGAGCGCCGGCTTCGCGCGTCGCGTTGCCGGTCTGCGCATTCATTGCTGCAGCGGCGCGCTGTCGAGCGCGCCATCGATCGGCAGTGCGACGCCGTTCTGGAAGCGCGCCCAGCCGACCAGACGATGGATGCGACCGAAGGTGTCGGCGGTGAGTTCGCCGGTCGCGCCGTTGAGGTAGGAATCGGGATGCGCGAGCAGCCAGTCCATGTACGGCAGCAGCGCATAAGCGTCCATGCCGAATGCGAACAGGCGACTGCCGAGTCCGTTCGCGCTGTCGATGCGCGAGGAAACGGCGGTGCGCTCCGGCCGGCCCGGCACGGGGCCGAACAGCCATGGCGCATCGCAGAATTCGATGCCGTCGAGATCGCGGTCGAGTGCTGCATTGGTTTCGCCTGCATACACGTGCGAGGTCGCGTAGACCGGCGCGTTGATGCTGGCGACCTGGAGCTGCGGCAGCAACAGGCGCGCCTGTTGCGGGCGCATGCTGATGAATACGCCCGCATCCGCGCCCTGGCCGAGCGCAGCGGTCGCCTGCAGGATCGACGTCGAGAAATTCACGTCCTTGTCCGGCAGGCGCGTCTCGCCGACGACCGCGCCACCCGCGGCTTCGAACTGGGCACGGAACGCACGCGCAGCGCGCTCCGCCCAGTCCGCCGTCGCGGCGAAGATCGCGACGCGCGTGATGCCGCGTGCGCGCATGCGTTCGGCGATCTGTGCGCCCTCGGCATCCGGCAGCAGGCCGAACTCGGCACTTCCCGGCGGCGGGACTTCGCCGGTATCCGGATGGTTCAGCGCGAGCACGGGTGCCTTGAGCGGCTGATGGAACAGTTCGCCGACCGACTCGCGCTGCAACGGTCCGATCACGTGGTCGGCGCCGTCGGCGACGGCCTGGTTGTACGCCGCGACCGCATCCGCGGGTGTCTTGCCGGAGTCGTAGATGCGCAGTTCCGGGCGGCGTTCGCGTGCGTCCGCGAAGTACGCGCTGAGGAAACCGTCGCGGACCGATTGTGCGACGCTGGCGAATTGCGCGCTCAGCGGCAGCAGCAGCGCGATGTGATGCAGCGAGCGGTAGCCTTCGGTCTCGAGCGCGCCGCCGCCGCCGGGTTGCATCGTGCCGACAGGCCGACTCGGCTTCGGCAGCGCGCGCGCGAGCGGCTGCCCCTTGCCGCGCAAGGTCTGCTCGACCCAGGGGCGCAACGCGTCGCCTTCGGGCAGGGTGTCGATGCGGGTGCGCAAGGTTTCGACGTCGAGGCCGGCGAGCGCTTCGACGAGTTGCCGGCGATTCTGCTCGCGATCGGAGCCGCCGAGGTCGCGGTCGAGCACGGCGCGCGAACGCGCGGATGCGAAGCGGTCGCCGCGCGCGAGGTCCGATCGCGCATGCAGTTCCAGCGCGCGTACGCGCACCGCTTCGGAGGGGTTGTCGCCGAGCCCGGCGAGCAGGCTGTCCGCCTGATCGAGATCGCCGTGCCTGATCGCGATCTCCGCGTCGAGCAGGTCGAGCCGCTGTGCCTCGTCGGCGTGCAGGCGGCGGCGCTTGATGTCGCCGAGCGCACGCGCGCTGCCTTCGATGTCGCCGCGATCGCGCAGTACCTCGGCCGCACGCAGGCGGTAGTGGGCCGCGGCGTCACCGCGTGCCGCATCGGCCAGGGCGAGAAACTCCGTCGCCGCCTGGTCGAGCTGGCCTTGCGTGTAGAGCTGTTCGGCGTGTGCGGCCTGCTCGGATGCGCCGCCGGCGGAGCCGCCTGCGGTGCGTTCGGACAAGTCGTTCAGGGTCGCGCAGGACGCGAGGGCAAGCCCGAGCAGCATGGCGAAAGCGCCGCGGCCGATCGACCTCGCCTTGAGGATGTCGTGGAACCTGCGAAGCCTCATGGTCACTCCCTGCGCACGCGATGAGCTACGCTGCGGATGATAGCCGATCGTGCGCCGGTCCCCGCGCGCGTCGGCGGCAGACGGCAGGAGTCGGCGGCGTGGCGAATGTGGCGGAATCGAAACGCGGGCGGCTGTGGATCGTGGCGACGCCGATCGGCAATCTCGACGACTTGTCGCCGCGCGCGCGCGAGGTGCTGCGCGCGGTGGCGCTGGTCGCCGCGGAAGACACGCGCCACAGCGCTCCGCTGCTCGCGCACGCGGGCAGCCACGCGCGCACGCTCGCATTGCACGAGCACAACGAGCGCGAACAGGCCGAGCGCATCGTCGAACGCCTGCTGGCGGGTGAGGACGTCGCGCTGGTATCCGATGCGGGCACCCCCCTGATCAGCGATCCGGGATTCCGACTGGTGCGGGCGGCTCGCGAAGCCGGTTGCGAAGTATCGCCGGTGCCGGGACCGTGCGCGGCGATTGCGGCGTTGTCGGCGGCCGGCTTGCCGAGCGACCGTTTCGCGTTCGAGGGTTTCCTGCCGGCCAAGGGCGCGGCGCGACGTGAGCGCCTGCAGGCGCTGGTCGCCGAGCCGCGCAGCCTGATCTTCTATGAGTCCAGTCATCGCATCGTCGAATCGCTGGTCGACATGGTCGCGCTGTTCGGCGCGACGCGCGAAGCGGTGCTCGCGCGCGAATTGACCAAGCTGTTCGAGACGATCATCGCCGCGCCGCTCGGCGCCATGCACGCGCGCGTCGTCGCCGATGCGAACCAGCAGCGCGGCGAGTTCGTGGTCATCGTCGCCGGCGCGCAGGGCGATGCGGCGGATTCCACGCTGGCCGAGGGGCGGCGCGTGTTCGCGTTGCTGCGCGAGGAACTGCCGCCGGCGCGTGCGGCGAAGCTCGCTGCTGCGATCAGCGGCGCGCCGCGCAAGTTGTTGTACGCCGACCACGGCGATGATCGACCCTGATGGCGGAGGCTGCGATGCAGGCGTTGCTGCAGGATGTCGCGATGCGCGCAGGCAGGTACCTGCAGGAACTGGCGCAACGCAAGGTCGCGCCGGACCCCGCCGCGGTGGCCGCGCTCGACGCACTCGATGGCGAATTGTCCGACGTGCCGCTCGATCCGCATGCGTTGATCGAGCGGCTCGATCGTTACGGTTCACCGGCGACCATGGCGGAAGCGGGGCCGCGTTTCTTCGGCTTCGTCATGGGCGGCGCGTTGCCTGCCGCGCTCGCCGCCGACTGGCTCGCCGCGGCCTGGGACCAGAACACCGGCCTCTACAACATCACGCCGACGACCGCTCGGCTGGAGCAGGCCGCGCTGCGTTGGCTGCTCGATCTGCTCGGTTTGCCGGCCGGCGCTGCCGGTGCATTCGTGACCGGCGCGACCGTCGCGAACTTCGTCAGCCTTGCGGCAGCGCGCCATCGCGTGCTCGAGCGCGCGGGATGGAATGTCGAGGCCGATGGCCTGTTCGGCGCACCGCCGATCACGGTCGTGGTCGGCGCGGAAGCGCATCCGACCGTCATCAAGGCACTCGGCCTGCTCGGCCTCGGCCGCAATCGCGTCGTGCGGGTGCCGGTCGACGCGCAGGGACGGTTGCGCGTCGATGCGATCCCCGCGTTGACGACGCCGGCGATCGTCTGTGCGCAGGTCGGCAACGTCAATACCGGCGCCTGCGATGCGGTCGCGCAGATCCGTGCGCGCGTCGGTGGCGACGCCTGGTTGCACGTCGATGGCGCATTCGGCCTGTGGGCACGCGTGGCGCCGACGCGTGCCGCGCTCGTCGCCGGCATCGAGACGGCGGACTCCTGGGCGACCGACGCGCACAAATGGTTGAACGTACCGTACGACTGCGGCCTTGCATTCGTGCGCGATCCGCTCGCGCTGAGCGCATCGATGGCGATCACCGCCGAATACCTGCCGACCGACAGCGTGTATCGCAATCCGTCCGACTTCACGCCCGAATTGTCGCGCCGCGCGCGCGGCGTCGCGGTCTGGGCCGCGCTGCAGAGTCTCGGGCGCAGCGGTGTGAGCGAGATGATCGAACGCAACTGCCGCCAGGCGCGACGTTTCGCCGAGGCGCTGGCTGCGAGCGGCTTTGAAATCCTCAACGATGTCGCGCTGAACCAGGTGCTCGTGTCGTTCGGCGATGCGGCGCGCACTCGCCGCGTGATCGAGGCACTGCAGGCCGAAGGCACCTGCTGGTGCGGCGGAACGGTCTGGCAGGGGCGCAGCGCGATGCGCATCAGCGTATGTTCGTGGGCGACGAGCGACGATGACGTCGAGCGCAGCATCGACGCGATGCGGCGCGTCGCGGCGGGATGATGTCGCGCTCGTTTCGGCGCGCGCGTCCTGTTACGCTGAGCGAGGGAGCCGGCCAGGCAGCCGCGTCGCGTTCGCGCGACGAGGAAAGTCCGGGCTCCACAGGGCAGGGTGCCAGGTAACGCCTGGGCGGCGCGAGCCGACGGAAAGTGCAACAGAGAGAAGACCGCCGAACGGTGTCGCAAGACATGCGTGGCAAGGGTGAAACGGTGCGGTAAGAGCGCACCGCGAGTCTGGCTACAGACCGGCACGGCAAACCCCACCTGGAGCAAGGCCGAATAGGGGAACCATGACGTGGCCCGCGTCGTTCCCGGGTTGGCTGCTCGAGCCCTGCGGCGACGCAGGGCCTAGAGGAATGGCTGCTCACGACAGAACCCGGCTTATCGGCCGGCTCCCCCTCTTTCCCCCGGCTGGTCGCGCGGCGCTGTCGTCGCGCGGCCGGCGGCACTCGCGTATCGCGTCGCCGCGCGCCGTGATCAGCGCGGCTTGCGTCGATAGAACCGCTGGCGGGTGCTGAACAGCAACTCGAGCTGGTCGCCGTGGGTGGCTTCGAAGGCATCGATCGCGAGCTTGGGGCTCGCACGGGGATTGGCCGGATCCGTCGGGGAATTCCAGGCGTAGTCGTCGAAGCCGATGACGCCACCGGGCTTGAGCAGGTGAATCGCCAGCACCGCGTCCTCGATGACGTGGCGGGCGAGATGGCTGCCGTCCACGTAGATGAAGTCGAACGATTCGCGCGGCATGCCATGCAGCAGGTCGAAGCTGAATCCCTGCAGCAGCTTCACCTGGGTTCGATGCCCGCCGATTTCGACGTTGCGGCGGAACGTTTCGCGTGTGCCGGAGCTCACTTCCGGCGTGGTCGAATCGGGCAGGTAGGGGTCGATCGCAACCAGCTGTGTTTGCGGGTGGGTGAATATCTCGTCGAGCATCATGTTGGCGGAGACGCCATCGAAGGCGCCGATCTCGAGCACGCGGACGGCGTCACCGGTCGCCAGATGCAGCTTCCACAGCGGCATCTGGTCGATGTACCAGCCCCATTGCTTCAAGCCAAGGTACTTGGCATGCCGGCCGGACGGCTCGTGCCGCGAAACCGCCGGAAGAGCGGGCGCGGTTGCACCTGCTTCGCAGAAACGCAGGTTTTCGGCGATGCGTGCGCGCTCGCCCGGCGGAACGATATCGAGCAGTTCGCGGTTCAATGCCGCGCCCTCGGCGCGCCGGTCGAGCCAGTACAACGAGACGGCGCAAAGATCCTTGAGCCGCCACGTGTAGACGTCCGTTTCGACGAATAGCGCATCGCCGGGCAGCGGAACCCGGCAGGCGACCTCCGCCGTCAGGTATACCAGCCGATGTTGCGCATTGCGCTGGTAGTGCAGCGCCAGTGCGTGCAGCGGTTCGGCGCGCGCCGGAAAACGATCCCACGTCGCGAGCAGGCGCGAGCTCGCCTCGTCGTGGCGCGCGAGGCGTTGCAGGCACAGGCCGATCCGGTACGACGAATAGAAGACTTCCTCCTGCCATCCGCCCATCGCTTCGCGGCGCGCATACCAGCTCATCGCGGTATCGAAATCGCCGAGGTCGTAGTACGAGTTCGCGCTGTAGAACACGTAACGCGCATTGTCGGGTTCGCGTCGCAGGCCTTCCGCGAGCAGGGCGATGTCGCGCTCGAACTTGCCGGCGCGGTTCGCCCCGGACGCATGGTCGAGGAACGAAACGCCATCGAGCACTGGTCGGGCGTGCTCACCGACGTCGAGGTATTCGTGGGTGACGCCCTTGTACACGCTGCCGAGGTCGCGGCGGAGCAGGCGGATGTTCGGATACTCGAGTCCGTCGGCGGTGCGCTGGATGATCGAGTACACCGCTCCACGCAGTCCGTCGCGGAAATCCGCACGCGCGACCTGCAGCTCCATGTCGGCGTCGCAGAGCAGGATGTAGTCGAACGCGAGGGTGCTGGCGCGCGCGGCGTCGAGTGCCTCGTTGCGCGCCTGCTCGAAGTCGCGGAACGTCGTGCGAGCGATCACGCCCGGGATTCCGTGCTGGTCGAGGAAACCCCGGATGCGCTCGACCGTATCGTCGGTCGAACCGGTGTCGCAGATCACGTAGCAGTCGATGTGCGGCGCCAGTGCTGCCAGGCAGCGTTCGATGATCGCCGCCTCGTTCTTGACGATCATGTTCAGGCAGAGCCGGGTCATGCGTTCCTCGGTGTGCCGATATCGCGACCATGCGGTTGTACGTCACCCGACCCGTCTTGGGAAGGCGGGACGAGGTCGGCGAACCGAACGATTCGCAGCAAAAAAAAGGCGGCGGATCAAACGATCCGCCAGCGTCGCATGTCACTCGATCATGTCGCTCAATACGGAGTCACGATGATGCTTCGATCCGAGAAGTCGCATTCGTTGTTGTTGACGTCCGTGCGGTATTGGGCGGTGAACGTCGTCGCGACGTTGTTGAGGCCGGTCACCAGGTAGGTGCCGCTGAGGTGCCAGATACGATCGCGCGCCCCGGCCAGCTGATTGGTCGCGACCGTTGGGAAACCGGTGTCGATCCAGCCGGTCCGGTGGGACCGGCAACGCCAGCGGGGCCGGTTTGACCCCGATGCGCTCGCATCGATCTGGACAATCCCGGTTCGAAGTCCCCTTCCGCTTGCCCCCCCCCGGTTAAGTGACGCTGTAAATCACGCCATGCATGGGGTTTTTGGCATCTTCCTTCGCCGGACTGATGGTACGGACGCCGTGGTTCCGAGCAGGCACGATTGGCAAAGAGTGACGCGAGACGGCGGTTTCAACCTGCCGGGCGTTTATTCAACGCGTCCGTGAGACGACGATCGCGGTGGTTTCCAAGGGCATCAACATGTTGTGGCGAACTCTTCATAACGCTTATCAGAACCTGTCGGTTCGTCATCGCTGCAAAACGCACAAATCCTTGCGCCAGCTGCATTTTTTTCCCTGTTTTTCCTTGACACATCCCAGCGTGCCGCCTAATGTGGGTTCCAGTGGTTTTTCGTGGTGGGAAGTGGGTCATGTTTCAGGGCGAAACCGCCGTCACGCTGGACGACAAGGGTCGGGTGGCCATCCCCGCGGCTCACCGCGACCTCGTTGCGAAGTCCGGCAATCGTCTCGTCGTGACCTACAACCCGTTCGAGCGGGGTTGCCTGTGGGTATTCCCCGAAAAGGAATGGGAGCGCGTGCGCGACGAAGTGAACGCGTTGCCGAGCGTGAAGGCCGTGCATCGCAACCTGCAGATGAAACTGGTCGGCGCGGCCGCGCACGTCGAGCCGGATGCGAACGGCCGTATCCAGGTGCCGGGAAGCCAACGCATGGCGATCGGCATCGAGAAGCGCGCCGTGCTGCTCGGCATGGGCAACAAGTTCGAGCTGTGGAGTGAGCAGGCGCACCTCGCGAAGATCCACGAAACGATCGGCGAGGAGCAGATCACGGAGGACATGCTCGGGCTGAAGCTGTGATGGGTGCTCTTCGATGAGCGCCGCGCAGCTCCGGCACGTGCCGGTGATGCTGGCGGAGGTCCTGGATGGACTCCGCGTTCGACCCGAAGGGAGTTATCTGGACGGTACGTTCGGGCGCGGTGGACATGCGCGCGAGGTGCTGCGGCGGTTGGGGCCGGGCGGTCGCCTGCTGCTGATGGATCGCGACCCGCAGGCGATAGCGAGTGCGCAGTCGGAGTTCGCGGCCGATGCGCGCGTCGACATCCGGCATGCGAATTTCGATGCGATGGCGGAATGGCCGGAAGCGGCGGCGGGACTGGATGGCGTGTTGCTCGATCTCGGCGTGTCGTCGCCGCAGCTCGATGATCCGGGACGTGGTTTCAGCTTCCAGCACGAGGGTCCGCTCGACATGCGCATGGATCCGACGCGAGGGCTGAGCGCGGCGCAATGGTTGGAGGCGGCGGACGAGAAGGAGATCGCCGAAGTGCTGTGGCGTCATGGCGAGGAAAGGATGAGTCGACGCATCGCACGCGACATCGTCGAGCGCGTGCGCGAGCGCCCGCTGGCGACGACGCGCGAGCTCGCCGAGCTGGTCGCGCAGTCGATCGGCTATCGCGAACGCAACAAGCATCCGGCGACACGCACGTTCCAGGCCCTGCGCATCCACGTCAACGACGAACTCGGCGCGCTGCAGCGCGGCCTGCAGGGCGCGCTCGCATGCTTGAGGCCGGGCGGACGCCTCGTCGTGATCAGCTTCCATTCGCTCGAGGACCGCGTCGTCAAGCAATTCGTGCGCGGCGAAGTCGCGCGCCCGGTCCGGCGCGGATTGCCCGTGCCCGAAGCCGCGCCATCGCCGCTGGTCGCGATCGGCAAGGCCCAGTTCGCCGGCGATGGCGAAACCGCGCTGAATCCACGCGCGCGCAGTGCGGTGTTGCGCGTTGCGGAGAAGCGCGCATGAGCATGCGCATCCTCGCCCTCGCCGTGTTGCTGGTCGCGACGATCTCGACGGCGATCGGCGTCGTCTATGCGCGCCAACAGAGCCGGCTTGCCTTCATCGAGCTGAGCCGACTCGGCAACGAGCGCGACAACCTCAACTTCGAGTTCGGCCGCCTGCAGCTTGAGCAGGCGACCTGGGCCGAGAACAACCGCATCGAGCAGATCGCGCGCGGTCGGCTCGGCATGGTCTCGCCGAGCACCGCCGAAACGATGGTGATCAAGCGGTGAACGCACGCACGAAACCGGCCAATACGCGCACGCGGCTGTATGCCGTGCTCGGCGTGCTCGGCCTCGCTTCGAGCGCGCTGGTCGTGCGCGCAGTCGACTTGCAGGTCGTGCGCAAGGACTTCTACCAGGAGCAGGGTGACGCGCGTTACCTGCGCGACATCGACATCCCCGTATCGCGCGGCACGATCTTCGATCGCAACGGCGAGCCGCTGGCGGTGTCGACGCCGGTCGAGTCGATCTGGGCAAACCCGATGGAGCTGCTCGAGCATGCCGATCGCATCGGCGAGCTCGCCAAGGCCACCGGACTCGACGAGGATTCCCTGAAAGAGCGTCTCGTGGAGCGCTCGGACAAGGAGTTCTACTACGTCAAGCGCCACCTGAATCCCGACGACGCGCAGGCGGTCCTCGGCCTCGGCATCCCGGGCGTCTCCAGCCAGCGCGAATTCCGCCGCTTCTACCCGAGCGGCGAGGTGATCGCCCACGTACTCGGTTTCACCAATATCGACGATGCCGGCCAGGAAGGTCTCGAGCTCGCGTTCGACCAGTGGCTCGCCGGCGAGAAGGGTATCAAGCGCGTGATTCGCGACCGCCTCGGCCACGAGGTCGAGAACGTCGAGCTGGTGCGCGAAGCGAAGCCGGGCAAGGACCTCACGATCTCGATCGACCGGCGCATCCAGTATCTCGCGTATCGCGAGCTCAAGGCTGCGCTCGTGCAACACCATGCTTCGTCAGGCTCGATGGTGATCCTCGACGTACCGACGGGCGAGATCCTCGCGATGGTCAACCAGCCGTCGTTCAATCCCAATGCGCGCGGCAACGTCGATCCCGCCTACCGGCGCAACCGCGCAGTGACCGACGTGGTTGAGCCGGGCTCGACGATGAAGGCGTTCACGATCTCGGCGGCGCTCGAGACCGGCAAGTGGAAGCCGCACACGCCGATCGACACGTCGCCTGGCACTTACACGTTGTATGGCCACACCATCAGCGACGTGCACAACAAGGGGCTGATCGACGTCACCGGCGTGATCACGTACTCGAGCAACGTCGGCGCGGCGAAGATCGCCGCGACGCTAGGCCGCGACGAGATGTACGACGTGTTCCACCGCTTCGGTTTCGGTGAGGTCACCGGTTGCGGATTTCCGGGCGAATCGCCCGGCAACCTCCCGATCGCGAAGAACTGGGGGCCGGTCGAGCAGGCGACGATCGCCTACGGTTACGGACTCAGCGTGACGCCATTGCAACTCGCCCAGGGTTACGCCGCGCTCGCCAACGACGGGCGCCTGCGTTCGCCGACTTTCGTCAAGGGCGGGCAGGCGCTGGATCGGGCGGTCATCGACCCGCAGATCGCGGCTACGCTTCGTGGCATGCTGGAGACCGTGGTGCATCCGCCGGGCGGCGGCATCAAGGCTTCGATCACGAACTATCGCGTCGCCGGCAAGACCGGCACCTCGCGCACCGCGATCGGGGGCGGCTACCAGAAGAAATACATTTCACTGTTCGCCGGCCTGGTTCCCGCGAGTGCGCCGCGTCTGGTCGGCGTGGTGGTGATCCACGATCCGCAGGGTGCGTACTACGGCGCCCTGGTCTCCGCGCCGGTGTTCAGCAAGGTCATGGACGGCGCGCTGCGGCTGCTCGACGTGCCGCCCGACGATGTCCAGAACTGGTACACCGCCACGCCCGATTCCGGGCACATCGTACGCACAGGGCGGCAGGCGCCCGACGGCGCGCAAGCCGAGCCGGACTATGCGGAGGGTGTGCCGGAATGAGCAGCACGAACTATCGGATGAGCGTGCGCGAGCTGCTGCAGGGTCGCGGTGATGCCGGCGCGTCCGGTGACATCGTCGTGCACGGACTGGCGCTCGATTCGCGCCGCGTGGAAACGGACGACGCGTTCTTCGCACTCGCTGGCACGCACACGCACGGCATCACGTTTGCCCCGGCGGCGTCGGCGCGTGGCGCAGCGGTGATCCTGGCCGATACGGCAGGCACCGAAGCGCCCGCGTCCGGCGTGCGCCCTCGCGACGGCGCGCCCGTGGTGTGGATCGACGGCTTGCGCGAGCAGCTCGGCGCGCTCGCGGCGCGTTTCTTCGGCGAGCCATCGCGCGCACTGCAGATCGTCGGCGTCACCGGCACCAATGGCAAGACTTCGACCGTGCAACTGCTCGCACAGGCGTTGCATCACGCCGGTCGCGGTGTCGCCACGATCGGCACCCTCGGTGCCGGCATGTTCGGCGCGGTCCGCGAAGGCGAACGCACGACGCCCGACGCGCTCGCGGTGCACGGCCTGCTCGCGGAGTTCCGCGATGCAGGCGCGGGCTATGTCGCGATGGAAGTGTCGTCGCACGCACTCGACCAGGGGCGGGTCAACGCAGTCGGCTTCGAGCTCGCCGTGTTCACCAACCTCACGCGCGATCATCTCGACTACCACAGCACCATGCAGGCTTACGGCGCGGCGAAACAGCGCCTGTTCTCGTGGCCCGGGCTTTCCGCGGCCATCGTGAATGTCGACGACGCGTTCGGTCGCGTACTCGCAAAGGTCGTCGGCAAGGGCGTCGCGCTCGTGCGCTACGGCATCGAGCGCGACGACGCGGACGTGGCGGCGCGCCGGATCGAATCCGGTGCGACCGGTCTGCGCTTCCATCTCGCCACGCCGTGGGGCGAAGGCGAGGTCGCCACACGCCTGCTCGGACGCTTCAACGTCTCGAACCTGCTCGCGGTTGCCACCTGCCTCGGCCGTCTCGGTTTCACGTTCGCGCAGATCAGCGCGGCGCTCGCCGCGCTCGAACCGGTGGCGGGGCGCATGAACCGCATCGGCGGCGAAGCGGCACAACCACTCATCGTGATCGACTACGCGCATACGCCGGACGCCCTCGAGCAGGCACTGGCGAGCCTGCGCGCGCACTGCGCCGGTCGACTGATCTGTGTGTTCGGTTGCGGCGGTGAGCGTGATGCGGGCAAGCGCCCCCAGATGGGCGCGATCGCCGAGACGCTGGCCGATCGCATCGTCATCACCGACGACAATCCACGCGGCGAGAGCGGTGATCGCATCGTCGGGCAGATCGTCGGAGGATTGCAGCACCCTGAGCGGGCGAAGGTCGAACGCAACCGCGCTGCCGCGATCATGTTCGCGGTCGATTCGGCGCAAGCAGGCGACGTGGTGCTGGTCGCCGGCAAGGGACATGAACCCTACCAGGAAGTCGCGGGCGTGAAGGTTCCGTTCGACGACCTCGCCATCGCGCGTGAAGCGCTGGAGGCTCGCGCATGCTGAGCCTGCGCCTCGCTGATGTCGCGCGCTGGACCGGCGGCCGCCTGCACGGTGACGACGTTGCGGTCGACGCGGTATCGACCGATACCCGCTCGCTTGCCACCGGCGCGCTGTTCGTCGCCTTGCGTGGCGAGCGCCACGACGCGCACGACTTTGCCGAGGCGGCGCGTTCGAACGGTGCGGTCGCGCTGCTGGTCGAACGCGCATTGCCGGTCGATCTGCCGCAGGTCGTCGTCGCCGACGCGCAGGAGGCGCTCGGCCAACTGGCGCGTGCGGTGCGTGCCCGCAGCAATGCACGCGTGATCGGCATCACCGGATCGAACGGCAAGACCACGGTAAAGACCCTGCTTGCCTCGATCCTCTCCCTGCATGGTCGCACGCATGTCAATGCCGGCAATCTCAACAACGAAGTCGGCCTGCCGTTGACCCTGCTGGCGATGCCGATCGACACCGAATACGCCGTGGTCGAGATGGGTGCAGGCAAGCCGGGCGACATCGCCTATCTCGCACGCATCGCGCAGCCGGACGTGAGCGTGGTCAACAACGTTGCCGCAGCCCATCTCGAACGCATGGGCACGCTGCAGGGTGTCGCCGAGACCAAGGGAGCGATCTATCGCGCGCTGCCGAATGACGGCGTCGCGGTCATCAATGCGGACGACGCGTTCGCCGACTATTTCGCCCTGCTCGCAGGCACGCGGCGCTGCCTGCGCTTCGGCTTGCTGCGGCGCGCCGACGTCAGCGCGAATCTCGAACTCGATGGTGGTGACGACGGGCATTTCCGCCTGCTTGCACCGGCCGGTGCAGTCGAGGTCGCGCTGCCGCTGCGCGGTCGCCACAACGTCATGAACGCACTCGCCGCGAGCGCGGTCGCACTGGCGCTGGGTGTGCCGCTGGCGACGATCAAGGCGGGCCTCGAAGCCGCATCCGTGGTCGCTGGTCGCCTTGCGCGCCATGCCCATGCGTCCGGTGCGCTCGTTATCGACGACAGCTACAACGCGAATCCGGGTTCGTTTGCGGCAGCGATTGCATCGCTCGCAGCGGAGCCGGGTGAGCGCGTACTGGTGATGGGCGACATGGCCGAACTCGGCACCGACGCCGAACGCCTGCACGCGGAAGTCGGCGCACTCGCCAGGCGCAGCGGGATCGAGCGCCTGCGCGCAACCGGTCGTCTCAGTCGCGCCGCGGTCGAAGCATTCGGTGGCGGCGCCACGCACTACGCGGAACAGACGCCGTTGATCGAGGCGCTGCGTGCGGAACTGCACGCCGGCGTAGTGATACTGGTCAAGGGTTCCCGCTCGTCGGCCATGGATCGCGTCGTCAAGGCGCTGCAGGGCGACGCGAACGGCAACGGAGGCGAACGTCATGCTGCTTGAACTCGCCGAACTGCTGAAGGCCTGGATCAGCGGATTCCATCTGTTCCAGTACCTCACGTTCCGCGCCATCATGGGTACGCTCACCGCGCTCGCGGTTTCGCTGCTCGCCGGCCCGCTGATCATCCGCAAGCTGACCGAGGTCAAGGCGGGCCAGGTGATCCGCAGCGACGGCCCGCAGTCGCACCTCAGCAAGGCCGGCACGCCGACGATGGGCGGCGTCCTGATCATCGCCTCGGTCGCGGTCGCGACGCTGCTGTGGGCCGACCTGCGCAACCGCTATGTCTGGCTGGTCCTCGGCGTGACATTCGCGTTCGGCGCGATCGGCTTCTACGACGACTACAAGAAGCTCGTGTTGAAGGACAGCCGTGGGCTCGCCGCGCGCTGGAAATACTTCTGGCAGTCGGTGTTCGGCCTCGGTGTCGCGCTGTACCTCTATTTCTCCGCGGATGCGCCCGCCGCGACGACGTTCTACCTGCCGCTGATCAAGCAGGCGCAGGTCCCGCTCGGGCACGTTGCCAGCCTCGCCGCCGGGTCGCCGTGGCTGAGTGGCCTCGGTGCTGCCGTGTTCATCGGTCTCGCCTATTTCATCGTGGTCGGTTTCTCCAACGCGGTGAACCTGACCGATGGCCTCGACGGCCTCGCGATCATGCCGAGCGTGCTGGTGTCGACCGCGCTCGGCGTATTCGCCTATCTCGCCGGCAACAAGGTGTTCTCCGAATACCTCGGCATCCCGGCGATCCCGGGCGCGGGCGAACTGGCGATCTTCTGCAGTGCGCTCGGCGGCGCCGGACTCGGTTTCCTGTGGTTCAACACCTACCCGGCACAGGTATTCATGGGCGACATCGGCGCGCTCGCGATCGGTGCCGCGCTCGGTTGCGTCGCGGTGATCGTGCGCCAGGAAATCGTGTTGCTGATCATGGGCGGCGTGTTCGTGATGGAAACCGTGTCGGTCATGCTGCAGGTCGCGAGCTTCAAGCTGACCGGCAAGCGCATCTTCCGGATGGCGCCGATCCACCACCACTTCGAACTCAAGGGCTGGCCGGAGCCGCGCGTGATCGTGCGCTTCTGGATCATCAGCGTGGTGCTGGTACTGATCGGCCTCGCGACGTTGAAGGTGCGCTGATGCTCCTCTTCGACTTCAGCAACGACGAACAGCAGGCGACCCGCTTCGGCGAGACGAAGGGTCGCTACGACCTCGGGCTGGTGGTCGCCGCGATGCTGCTCGCCAGCCTCGGCGTGATCATGGTCGCGTCGAGTTCGATCGCGGTCGCCGACGGCCAGCACATCGGTGCGTTCTATTTCCTCTACCGTCATTTGGCCTTCCTTGCGCTGGGTCTGATCGCGGCGCTGGTGATGGCCCGCATCGAGCTGGCCTGGCTCGAGCGCAATGCGTTGCCGCTGCTGTTGTGCGGCACCGTGCTGCTGCTGCTCGTATTCGTGCCGTTCATCGGCGTGCGCGTGAACGGCGCCAGGCGCTGGATCCGCTTCGGCATCATCGGATTCCAGTCGGTCGAGGCGGTGAAGATCCTGCTCGTCGTGTACATGGCGAGCTACCTCGTGCGCCATCGTGACAGCCTGCAGTCGAAGTTGCTCGGAGTGGTGAAGCCGCTCGGCATCGCCGCGATCTTCGCGGCGCTGCTGCTGGCACAGCCCGATTTCGGTTCGGCCACCCTGCTGATGGCGGTCACGCTCGGCATGGTCTGGCTCGGCGGCGCGCGCGTGCGCAACCTGCTCCTGCTCGGCGCGTGCGCGTTGCCGGTGCTGGCCGGGCTCGCGCTGAGCCAGGACTATCGCGTGAAGCGCCTCACCTCGTTCCTCGATCCGTGGGCCGATCCGTTCAAGGACGGCTTCCAGTTGACCCAGGCGCTGATTGCAATCGGTCGCGGCGAGTGGTTCGGCGTCGGTCTCGGCGCCTCGGTGCAGAAGCTGTTCTACCTGCCCGAAGCGCATACCGACTTCATTCTCGCCGTGCTGGCGGAGGAACTCGGTCTCGCGGGCATCGTGTTCGTGCTCGCGCTGTTCGCGTGGCTGGTCGGGCGCGGCTTCGTGATCGGGCTGCGCGCGGTCGAACAGAACCGCCACTTCGCGGGCTACTGCGCCTTCGGTGTTTCGCTGATGCTGGCGCTGCAGGCGCTGGTTTCGATCGGCGTGAATCTGGGCGTGCTGCCGACCAAGGGCCTGACCTTGCCGCTGATCAGCTCGGGCGGTTCGAGCGTGATGATGACGTGCGCCGCGATCGGCTTGCTCGTGCGCGTGAGCTACGAAGTCACGCGCGCCGAGAACGCGATGATGCAACTGGTCACCGAGCGCCGCGCACGCGAGGTCGGTGCATGAGCGCGCCCATCGCCAATCGCGACGGCCCGGTGCTGATCATGGCCGGCGGAACCGGCGGCCACATCTTTCCGGGACTCGCGGTCGCCGACGAACTCGTCGCGCGCAAGATCCCGGTGGTCTGGTTCGGTTCGGTCGGCGGGCTCGAGACGCAGCTTGTCCCGCGCCATCGGTTGCGCCTCGAGACGCTGCCGATCGGTGGCCTGCGCGGCAAGGGCGTCCTGACCAAGCTGGCGATGCCGTTCCGCCTTGCACGCGGCGTCGTCGCGGCACGGGCACTGTTGCGGCAGCATGCGCCGCGTTGCGCGATTTCGCTGGGTGGCTACGCGGCGGCGCCAGGCGGTATCGCTGCGCACCTGGCGAAGGTGCCGCTCGTGGTGCACGAGCAGAACCGCGTTGCAGGCGTGACAAATCGCCTGCTCGCCGGCCGGGCGCAACGCGTGCTGACCGGATTCGCCGACGTGTTCCCGCGCGGCGAATGGGTCGGCAATCCGGTACGTGCCTCGATTGCTGCCATCGCGCCGCCGGCACAGCGTTATGCCGGGCGCGAGGGTCCGTTGCGCCTGCTCGTGCTCGGCGGCAGCCAGGGCGCCCAAAGTCTCAACGCGGCGTTGCCCGAAGTGTTGCGCCGGCGCGGCTCGCGCTTGCCGGTCGCTGTGCGGCACCAGTGCGGAACCAGGCATTTCGACAAGGCGCGCGCGGCCTACATGAACGCGGGTATCGAAGCCGACGTCGTGCCGTTCGAGGACGACATGGCCGCGGCCTACGCCTGGGCGGATCTGGTCATCTGCCGTTCCGGCGCGTTGACCCTCGCCGAACTTGCTGCAGCGGGCGTGCCGGCGATCCTCGTTCCATACCCGAGTGCCGTCGACGACCACCAGACGAAGAATGCGCAGGCGATGGTGTCCGCCAGCGCCGCACGCCTCGTCGCCGAGGGCGACGACTTCGTCAAACGGCTCGGCGCCGCGTTCGAGGAGATCGGCGAGCGTGCGCGCCTGCTGCTCATGGCGAATGCCGCGCGCGCATTGGCCAAGCCGGATGCGGCGCGACGCATCGCCGAGATCTGCCTGGAGGCGGGCGCATGACGCCGAATCGCCTCAAGCAGCACGGCGACATCATGCAGGACTTCCGGCGCGTGCATTTCGTCGGCATCGGCGGCGTCGGCATGAGCGGCATCGCCGAGGTGCTGTGCAACCTCGGCTATTCGGTATCGGGCTCGGACAAGGCGGACAACGTGACCACGCGTCGCCTCGCCGGCCTCGGTGCGCGCATCGATCGCGGGCATGACGCGGCGAACGTCGCGGATGCCGACGTGCTCGTCGTGTCGAGTGCGATCAAGCCCGACAACCCGGAACTGCTCGCGGCGCGCGAGCGCCGCATCCCGGTGGTGCCGCGCGCGGAGATGCTCGGCGAACTGATGCGCTTCCGCCGCGGCATCGCCGTCGCCGGCACGCATGGCAAGACCACCACGACCAGCCTGACTGCGAGCGTGCTCGCCGAGGCCGGGCTCGACCCGACGTTCGTGATCGGCGGACAGCTGATCGCGGCCGGAGCGAACGCGCGCCTCGGCACCGGCGAATACCTCGTCGCGGAAGCGGACGAATCGGATGGTTCATTCCTGCTGTTGTCGCCGGTGATCGCAGTCGTCACGAACATCGATGCCGACCACCTCGAGAACTACGACGGCGACTTCGAACGCGTGAAGAAGGCGTTCCGCGATTTCCTGCATCGCCTGCCGTTCTACGGCGTCGCCGTACTGTGCATCGACGACCCGGAAGTCGCGTTGCTGGCGGATGAGACGAACCGGCGCGTGCTGACCTACGGAATCGACCGTGCCGGCGCCGACGAACCGGCTGACGTGCGCGCATCGGACTTGCGCCAGCAAGGCGGCATGACCACATTCACGCTGCACCTGCCCGAAGGCGGCCCGGCATTCCCGGTGCAGCTGAACCTGCCCGGGCGCCACAACGTCTTGAATGCACTCGCCGCCTGCGCGATCGGCTGGCAGCTCGGCGTACCGCCGGAAGCGATGCAACGCGCGCTCGCGAACTTCCAGGGCGTCGGGCGGCGCTTCCAGTTGCGCGGCGAGCTGCTTCTCGATCGCGGCAGTGCGCTGCTGGTCGACGACTACGGCCACCACCCGCGCGAACTCGCCGCGGTATTCGCCGCCACGCGTGCCGGCTGGAGCGAGCGTCGCCTCGTCGTCGCGTTCCAGCCGCATCGCTACTCGCGCACGCGCGACCTGCTCGACGATTTCGCCAATGTCCTCGCCGAAGCCGACGTGCTCGTGCTGACCGAGGTGTATCCGGCCGGCGAGACGCCGATCGCGAATGCCGACGGTCGCGCACTCGCGCGCGCCGTGCGTTCGCGCGGCAAGGTCGATCCGGTGCTGGTCGAGCATCCGCGCGATCTCGCGACCGCTCTGCCGCCGCTGCTGCGCGACGGCGACTTGCTGCTGCTGCTCGGCGCGGGCGACATCGGCGCCGCGGCGACCGAACTGGCGGCGCTCGGACATTTGCGCACGGAGAAAACGGCATGAGGACGCGTGCATGAGGATCAACGACGCACGAGGATTCGGCCGGGTCGCCGTCGTGATGGGTGGCCAGTCGGCGGAGCGCGAGGTCTCGCTCGACTCGGGTCGCAATGTGCTCGCGGCGTTGCGCGCGAAGGGCGTCGACGCCCACGCGGTCGACGGTATCCCGGCCCTGCTGGACGCCTTGCGTGCGGGCCACTACGCGCGCGTGTTCAATATCCTGCACGGCCAGAACGGCGGTGGCGAGGACGGCGTGCTGCAGGGCGCGCTGGAGTCGCTGCATGTGCCGTACACGGGTTCCGGGGTACTCGGCTCGGCATTGGCGATGGACAAGGTGCGGACCAAGCAGGTGTGGATCGCCGAGGGCCTGCCGACGCCACGCTTCGTCGCCCTGCGCAAGCGTGCCGGTGGCGGCGTCGACGTGCACGCCGCAGCCGCGAAGCTCGGCCTGCCGGTCATCGTCAAGCCCGCGTGCGAAGGCTCCAGCGTCGGTGTGTCGCGCGTCTTCCGTGACTCCGACCTCGATGCGGCGGCCGAACTCGCGGCGCGCTATGCCGGTGACCTGCTGGTCGAAGAGATGATTGTCGGGGACGAGCTGACGGTCGGCATCCTCGCTGGTGAAGCATTGCCGTCAATCCGCATCGTGCCGAAGGGCGCGTTCTACGACTACCACGCGAAGTACGTGGCCGAGGACACCCAGTACATCTGCCCGGGACTCGAAGGCGATGCCGAAGCGGAGATTCGCGCGCTCGCGCTCGCCGCGTTCGACGCGGCAGGGTGCTCCGGCTGGGGGCGCGTCGACGTCATGCGTGACCGCAGCGGACACAACTACCTGCTGGAAGTGAATACCGCGCCCGGAATGACCAGCCACTCGCTGGTGCCGAAGGCGGCCGGCATGGTCGGTATCGGTTTCGAGGACCTGTGCTGGCGCGTGCTCGAGACCTCGTTCGCGGAGGACCGTCCATGAGCGGCGCATTCCCGCTCAAGCTGGTTGCCTGGGGCGTCGCGCTGACCCTCGTCGCATTGCCGATACTCGGCGTGCTGAACGGCTGGTTCGCGAGCGATCGCTGGCCGGTGACCAAGCTCAGCGTGAATGCGGAGTTCGACCATGTCAGCGCGGAACAGATTCGCGCTGCCGCGCAACCATTGCTCGGCAAGGGTTTCTTCGCGCTCGATCTCGACGACGTTCGCGACGCGGTCGCGAAGCTGCCGTGGATCGAACGCGTGGAAGTGCGCAAGCGCTGGCCGGACACGGTCGACCTGCTCGTCTACGAACAGCAGCCGTACGCGCGCTGGGGCGAGCAACGCCTGGTCAATCGGCAAGGACACTTGTTCAGCGTTGCCGGCGCCGAAGGCCTGCAGGGCCTGCCGCGACTCGCCGGTCCCGACGATCGCCTCGACGATGTCCTGCGCTTCTACGCGGACAGCCTGCGCGAATCGTCCGGCAGCGGACTCGTCATCGATGCGGTCGCGCTGTCGCCGCGTGGTGGCTGGCGCATCGAGTTGGCCTCCGGCTCGGTGATCGAGCTCGGGCGCACCGACGCGCAGTCCCGCCTGCAACGGTTCCTCGATGTATGGCCCCGCCTCGCCGGCACGCATCCGGGCGCGCCGGCGTCCGTCGACCTGCGCTACGAGAACGGCTTCGCCATGCGCTGGCCGCCGCCGTCGCCGCCGTCGACCGTCACACCGGCCGCTGTGGTTTCTCCAATCCCGAATCCCGAATCCCGAATCCCGGCTCTCCCATGAATCGCAAGAGCGAAAAAAACCTGATCGTCGGTCTCGATGTCGGCACTTCGAAGATCGTCTCGATCGTCGGCGAGCACACGCCGGGAGAATCGGTCGAGATCATCGGCATCGGCTCGCATCCCGCGCACGGCCTCAAGCGCGGCGTGGTGGTCGACATCGAGTCGACCGTGCACTCGATCCAGCGCGCGGTGGAGGAAGCCGAGCTCATGGCCGGCTGCCAGATTCGCTCGGTATACGCCTCGATCGCCGGCAGCCACATCAAGGACGAGAACTCGCACGGCACCGCGCCGATCCGCGACAAGGAAGTCAGTGCCGCCGATCTCGACGCAGTGCTGAACTCGGCCTGCGCGATCGCGATTCCGGCCGACCGCAGCGTGCTGTATCGGGAGCCGCAGGAATACCTCATCGATGGCCAGGAAGGCATCCGCCATCCGGTCGGCATGTCGGGCGTGCGCCTCGAGGCGAATGTGCACCTGGTCACCGGTGCGGCGAGCGCGATCCAGAACATCACCAAGTGCATCAACCGCTGCGGCTTGCAGGTCGATGAACTGCTGCCGGCCGCAGTCGCGTCCGCGCGCGCGGTACTGACCGCCGACGAGCGCGAGCTCGGCGTGTGCCTGGTCGACATCGGCGCGGGCACCACCGACATCGCGATCTACACCGGTGGCGCCTTGCGCCACACGACCTCGCTCGCGATCGGTGGCGACCAGGTCACCAGCGACATCGCGCATCTGATGCGCACGCCGACCGCGCATGCCGAGGAACTCAAGGTGCGCTACGCCTGCGCGCTCGCGCAGCTCGCGCATGCCGAGGAGACGATCCAGGTTCCGAGCGTCGGTGACCGACCGCCGCGGCGCCTGGCGCGGCAGAACCTCGCCGAAGCCGTGCAGCCGCGCTACGAGGAGATCTTCGAGATGGTGCAGGCCGACCTGCGTCGCAGCGGGCGCGAGGAACTCGTGCGTGCCGGCATCGTGCTGACCGGCGGCGCAGCACGCATGGAGGGCGCGCTCGACCTCGCCGAGGAACTGTTCCACATGCCGGTGCGACTCGGTACGCCGCAACACGTGACGGGGCTCGCCGACGTGGTCGCGAGCCCGATGCAGGCGACCGGCGTCGGCTTGCTGTTGTACGGAAGCCGCGGCAGTGCAGTGCGCCATGCACCGGCGAGCACGTCCGCGGTCGGTGGCCTGTGGGGCCGGGTTTCGACCTGGTTCAAGGGCGAGTTCTAGTGGTAGGCCGCGGATCGGGCTTCCTGCCCGATCCGCGGCACGCACGGTCGCAGCAAAGCTGCGCCACGTGCTCCGGTTCGGAACGAAACGTTCCTCGCCGCCGGGCCTTCCTTGGCCGGGAAGAGGTTGGAACCGCCGCGCAGGATGCGCAGCGGAGCGACCGAAACGGTCGCGAGGCAACGGCACGCCAGCCGCTGTCGGACGGGCCGGACCGGGAAGGTCACGGACCCGGGAACGATAAATACAGAGTTTGGTTACTACTTGCGGAGGATGGGAAATGTTCGAATTCGTCGAGAAGATGGCACCGAATGCGGTGATCAAGGTCGTCGGGGTAGGCGGTGGCGGCGGCAACGCAGTCAGCCACATGGTGCAGGCCGGCGTCGAAGGCGTCGATTTCGTCTGCGCGAATACCGATGCGCAGGCACTCAAGAGCAGCGGCGCGAAGTTCACGCTGCAGCTCGGTGCGAACGTGACCAAGGGCCTCGGTGCGGGCGCGAATCCCGAAGTCGGGCGCCAGGCGGCGCTCGAGGATCGCGAGCGCATTGTCGAGCTGCTGCAGGGCGCCGACATGGCGTTCATCACGGCCGGCATGGGCGGCGGCACCGGCACCGGCGCCGCGCCGGTGGTGGCGCAGCTCGCCAAGGAGATGGGCATCCTGACGGTCGCGGTGGTGACCAAGCCGTTCCCGTTCGAAGGCCGTCGGCGCATGCAAGTCGCGCTGAAGGGCATCGAGGATCTCGGCCAGTACTGCGATTCGCTGATCACGGTGCCGAACGAGAAGCTGCTGACCGTGCTCGGCCGCGACGTGACCCTGCTCAGCGCGTTCAAGCAGGCCAACGACGTGCTGCTCGGCGCGGTGCAGGGCATCGCGGACCTGATCACCCGTCCGGGCCTCATCAACGTCGACTTCGCCGACGTGCGCACGGTCATGTCCGAGATGGGCATGGCGATGATGGGCACCGGCACCGCGCATGGCGACGACCGCGCGGTCGCGGCGGCCGAGGCGGCGATCAACAACCCGCTGCTCGACGACGTCAACCTCGCCGGTGCCTGCGGCATCCTGGTCAACGTCACCGCCGGAACCAACCTCACGATGCGCGAGTTCGACGACATCGGCCAGGTCGTGCATGAATTCGCGAGCGAGGATGCGACGGTCGTCATCGGCACCGCGCTCGATCCGGAGCTCAAGGACGACGTGCGCGTGACCGTGGTCGCGACTGGCCTCAATCGCGCCGTGGCGCGCCAACCGTTGCGCGAACAGCGCGAACGGGAGACCGTCGTTTCGTCGCGTCCGCCGATGCGAGTGGTCAAGCGCGACGGCACCACCGGCCAGGTCGTGGAGGACTATCTCGGCATTCCGGGCCAGCCGATGCGCCACGCCGAGCATGCCGTCCAACCCGAGGCGTCGGGCGACTACCTCGACATTCCGGCGTTCCTGCGCCGGCAGGCCGACTGATCGCACGATAGCCGGCTCCCATCCGGGAGGCGGCGCCGTGCCGGCGCTGCGTCCCACGACGGCGATGCTTCGAACACATCGCCGCCCAGGCCCCGCCATCATGTGGCGTCATGATGGCGGGCATCGTCGTCGACGGACGACGAGCGGACCGGACAGGATGGCCGGCGGTGTTGCGAAAAAGCGACGAAGTGTGGGTTCCATACGTCGCTTAACTTTTCTCGCCCCCGTCGCTGTGCTAACCTCGCCGGCGTTTTGTCAGCTCCTGCCCCAGGGGGCACATCATAAAAATGATCAGACAGCGCACGCTCAAGAACGTCATCAGAGCGACGGGCGTAGG
>Ga0207639_10000175_pt1 | contig 50016 bp, 47 predicted proteins | sample KBSCornC32_FD_184299 | JGI IMG/M metagenome (GOLD analysis project Ga0207639, IMG submission 184299) | Corn rhizosphere microbial communities from Kellogg Biological Station, Michigan, USA - KBS Corn C3-2 (SPAdes) (version 2) | ecosystem: Host-associated > Plants > Roots > Rhizosphere > Soil ... | reverse complement strand
GATCTATCGTGCCCTCGCCGGCGCGAAGACGGCCGAGCCTTGGATCGTGCCCGACGCGCACAACGGCCTGAGGTCGCTGTTCGGCGTGTTCGCCGACGACAGGCACGGCCTCTTGTGGGCGTGCGACAACCCGAACATCTTCAAGCGCGAGACCGGCACCTCGGCGCTGCGCGCCTTCGACTTGAAGACCGGCCAGCTGTCGGCGGTCTACGCATTCCCGAGCGACGGCCCCGCCGCCTGCAACGACATCGCGATCGACGCCCATGGCAATGTCTGGGCGACCGAGACCCTCGCCGGGCGCATCTTCGTGCTGCGGCCGCACGCCAACGAGCTGGAGCTGTTCGCCAGGAGCGCCGACCTCGTCGGCATCGACGGCATCGCCATTGCCGGCGACGGGGCGATCTACGTGAACAACGTGAGGAAGCAGCTTTTCCAGCGCGTCGAGCGCAAGGCCGACGGCTCGTTCAACAAGCTGACCACGCTCACGACCAGCCTGCCGCTCAACGGCCCGGACGGGCTGCGCGCGCTCGGCGGCAATCGGTTCATCCAGGCCGAGGGGCCTGGCGGGCGCGTGACGCTGGTCGACGTCAGCGCGGACAAGGCGACGATCACGCCGCTCGCGACCGGGCTCGACAGCTCCGTCGGGGTGACCGTGACGCCCGGTGTCGCGCACGTGATCGAAGGCAAGATCGAATACATGTTGGACCCCAAGCTCAAGGACCAGAGCCCGGACCCGTTCGTCATCCGGGCCTTCGCGTTGCCGAAGAAATGAGGGCTCTTGCTGCTCTTGCCGTCCTGGCGCTCGCCGTTCCCGCCCCGGCCGCGGCCGACGACGTCAGCGCGCAGATCGATGCGCTGACCTTGCGTGTCGAGAAGCTCGAAGGCGTTCGCGCGGTCAAAAAGCTGCAGCGCGCGTTCGGTTACTACGTCGACCGGGGCCTGTGGCAGGATGCGGCCGACCTGTTTACCGACGACGGCACGATCGAGATAGGCCTCGACGGCGTCTATGTCGGCAAGCGGCGCATCCACGACTACCTGGAAAAGCTTGGCGGCGGTCAGCCGGGGCTGGTCTATGGCCAGCTCAACGAGTTCATCACCCTGCAGCCGGTGATCGACGTTGCCTCCGACGGCCGCAGCGCCCGCGCGCGCTGGCGCGACCTCGGGATGCTCGGGCAATACAAGCAGCACGCTGAATGGCGCGACGGGATTTACGAGAATACCTACGAAAAGGGCGCCGACGGGATCTGGCGGATCAAGTCGCTGCACCTCTACGTGAACTTCATCGCCCCTTACGAGAAGGGCTGGGCGAGGCTCAGGCCGGGCGAAGGCCTCGTGCGCAGCCAGGCCAGCATCGAGTTCCCGCCGGACCGCCCGCCGACCGTGGCTTACAAGCCGTTCCCCGACACCTTCGTGCCGCCGTTCCATGCGGCGAACCCGGTGACCGGCAAGCGGGTGGAGACGCCGCGATGAAGCGCGCGTGGCTCGCTTTCGCCGCGCTCGCGATCGCCGTTCCGGCGCACGCCCAATCGGTCGAGCAGCGCATCGCCGCCTACCGGCACCGCGTCGCCCTGCTTGAAGACCAGGACGCGATCGAGAACCTTCAGGCGACCTACGGCTATTATTTCGACAAGGGCCTGTGGGACCAGGCGGCTGACCTGTTCGCGGCCGATGGCAGCTTCGAATACGGCCAGCGCGGGGTGTACATCGGCGTGCCGCATATCCGCCGGGCGATGCTCCTGTTCGGGCCGCAAGGCCTCGCGGCAGGCCACCTCAACAATCACATGCAGCTGCAGGCGGTGATCACCGTCGCCGACGACGGCCTCTCGGCGAGGGCGCGCTGGCAGGGAATGATCATGCTCGCCGAGCCGGGCCAGAACGGCGTGTGGGGCGTCGGCGTGTACGAGAACGAGTACGTCAAGCAGAACGGCGTATGGAAGATTGCCAAGCTGCATTTCTACGTGACGGCAGAGACCGATTACGACCTCGGCTGGACCAAGTCGGCAATCCCGATGGATGGGCCGAGCGCGCTGTTCCCGCCCGACCGGCCGCCAAGCGAAGTCTATCGCGCGTTCCCCGGCGCCTACATCCCGCCATTCGATTACAAGAACCCGGTCACCGGCCGGTCGCTCGCCGACATTCCCGAGCCGGCCGACGACGTCGTGGGGAGGAAGTGATGAACAAAGCCCTCCTCGCCGCCCTACTCGCCGTGACCGCCACGCCTGCCTGGGCGCAGCAGGCGCAAACCCCCGAGCAGCGCCTCGACGCGCTCGACAAGCGGATCACCCGGCTCGAGGACATGAACGCCGTCGAGCGTGTCCAGCGCGCCTACGGCTACTTCGTCGACAAGGGCCAGTGGACCCAGCTTTCCGAGCTCTTCGCCGATGACGCGACGCTGGAAATCGGCGGGCGCGGCATCTTCGTCGGCCGCAAGCGCGTGCTCGAATACATGCACGGCGCGTTCGGGCCCGACGGGCCGAAGGAAGGGCTGCTGGCCCAGCACATGCAGTTCCAGCCGATCGTCGACATCTCGCCCGACGGCCGGACCGCCTGGGTGCGCAGCCGCGCCTTCGTGATGAGCGTCGGCGGTTGGGGCCTGCCGCTCTACGAGGACGAGTTCAGCAAGGAAGGCGGCGTCTGGAAGTTCAAGCGCGAGAGCGGGCCGTTCACGATGTACACCAGCTGGAAGGGCTGGGGGCATGACGCGCTCAACAACACCTGGCCCGACAAGTTCGACCCGCCGCCCGACCTGCCGCCGAGCACCGTCTACCTCACCTATCCCGCCTACTGGATCGTGCCGTTCCATTACCCTAATCCGGTGACCGGCAAGCCCTTCCCGGTCGAGCCGGTCGGCGCCTACCATCGACCGCCCGGTACACCGGAGCAGGCGGCAGCGCGCCAGGTCGGCAAGCTCGCCGACGGGACCCAGCAGATCGCCGAGCCGCCGGGGAACTGACGGCCGGCAGAACGCAAAGACGGGCGCCCTAAAGGGCGCCCGTCGCTTGTGGTGTGCAAGCTTTGGCTCAGACGATCGCGGGGCTGACCAGCACGACGCCGAGGAGGGCGCCGCTCAGTGAAGCCGCCGCAAAGGCTGCCAAGGCGCGGGTGACAAAAGTGCTCATCGTTCTTCCCCTGCTGGGACAGCGCGGGCTGCCTTCCAGGGGCTTCATGGTGCAGTGCAACAAATTGTGCAATTGCGAAGAGCGAAGCAGCTATTGCATGATTTGCAACACAATCGGGTACCGTGGTGCGAAATCTTCACCTCCAAGGGCGCTGTTTTCCGCGCTAGGGGCCCGTGTCGCTTCCGGGCGCGCGATAGGCTCTGGTGGTGGGCTCGAACAGTTCGATGAGGTTGCCCGACGGGTCTTCGAGCAGGACCTGCTTGCCGGCGACCCCTTGCACGGCCTCGCCGCGAAAGGTGCAGCCGGCCGAGCGCAATCGTGCGCTCATGCCGTCGAGGTCGTCGACGGCGAGATGAATGCGGTTCCAGCCGCCGGGCTTTTGCCGCTCGCCCTCGTGCATGGCGCCGCCGCCCCTGCTCGACGGGTGCGAGAGATAAAGGTGCATGTCGCCGCGCGAGATTTCCGCAAACTCGGGTGCGGGATGCATCTCAAGCGTGAAGCCGAGATGGCTGGTGTAGAAGGCAATGGCCTCGCCGACGTCATCGACGATGTAGCGAAAGCAGGCGGCCATGGCGTGTCCTTCTTTACGCTCCGCTGACCGGCGCGGGCGGCCCGAATGCTAACGGATTTGCCTCCCGCCGGCAAAAAGCGAGGGCGCGATCCCTTGCGGGGACCGCGCCCTTTCCTGTTTCGCGCGAGGAACGGCTCAGAAGATGCGTGCGGCGCACTCCGCCGGGGCGGCCAGCAGCTTCTCGAGCTCGTCGTCGAGGCGCAGGATGGTCACCGAGGCGCCGGCCATCTCGAGGCTGGTGCAGTACTCGCCGACGTAGTTGCGCACGACTTTGTATCCGGCCTGCTCGGCGCGCTCGTGGACACGGGCGTAGAGCACGTAGAGCTCGGTGATCGGCGTCCCGCCGAGGCCGTTGACCATGATCGCCACCCGGTCGCCCGAGTTGAACGGGATGTCCTGGCTGACGGCGTCGAACAGCTCGTCGGCGATCTGGTTGGCCGGATGGATCTTCTCGCGGCGGCGGCCGGGCTCGCCGTGGATGCCGACGCCGACTTCCATCTCGTCGTCGCCGATCTCGAAGATCGGCGTGCCCTTGGCCGGCGGGATGCAGCTGGTCAGCGCGACGCCCATCGTGCGGACGTTGTTGTTGACCTTGTCGGCGATGGCATAGACCTCGTCGAGGCTCTGGCCGGCCTCGGCGGCGGCGCCGCAGCACTTGATGACGAAGAAGTTGCCGGCCACGCCGCGGCGGCCGACGGTATAGAGGCTGTCCTTCACCGCGACGTCGTCGTTGATCCAGAACTGCTTGGCGTTGATCCCTTCGGCCATCGCCATCTCGGTCGCCATGTCCCACGCCATGCGGTCACCCTGATAGTTGTTGACCAGAACGAGCACGCCGGCGTCGCTGGCGCAGGCCTTGATCGTCTCGTAGCACGCGTCGACCGGCGGGGCGGCGAACACCGCCCCCTGGCAGGCGCCGGTGAGCATGCCCGGACCGACCGCCATCACGTGCGCCGGCTCGTGGCCCGAGCCCGAGCCCTGCACGACCGAGACCTTCGCGTTGCTCGGCCCGCTCTTGCGGGTGATCATCTGGAACTCGGGCGTGAAGCTCAAGAGATCGGGGTTGGCATCGGCGATGCCCTTCATGAACTCGGGCACGAACTGGGCGGGATCGTTGACGAACTTCTTCATGGGGTTTTCCTCTCCGTGAGCGTTGTGATCAGGCGGTAGCTTTGGCGACTTCCGGGGCGCTCGGCGTGCGCTCGACGCCGCATCGCTTGCACCAGTCCTGCAGGATCGTGGCGATGGCAACGATGCCCGGGTCCGGGGTGTTGGCGCTGCGCTCGCCGACCTGGCTGGCGCGGCCCCGATGGGCGACGAGGTTGCGGGTCTCGTCGACCGCCTTGTCCGCCGCGCCGGCGCATTCGGCGAGAGCCGCGCACAAGTCCACGTCGCCGGCCGCGGCGTGCCTCTGCAGGGTCTCGTGAATCGGGATCAGCGCATCGAGCAGCGTCTTGTCGCCGCGCTGGGCGCCGCCGCGCGCCTGGATTCCCTCGATGGCGGACCCGACCATCTCGGCGAGCTCGGGTAGCGTGACCTCGGTCTTGCCACGGGTCAGCATCGCCGCTTTCATGAAGCCCGTGCCCCAGATCGGGCCCGAGCTGCCGCCGACGGTCTTGCTGACGATCATGCTGATCTTGAGCAGCATCGCGCCGATGTCGGTCTTGGGAATGGCGTCCCATTCGGCCTTGATCGCGCGGAAGCCGCTGGCCAGCGAATTGCCGAAGTCGCCGTCGCCCGCGAGGCCATCGAGATCGCAGAAGTAGAGCTCGTTGCGCAGCACCGTGTCGCCGGTCGTCTGGATCGCCTGTTCGATCGTTCCTTGCGAAATCTCGGGCATTCTTGCTCCTCCTCAGGCCGCTTCGTGCTCGGCGGCCAGCTCGCCGAGGTCAGCGAGCGTGATGTTGATGTTGGGCGCGTCGCCGAGTTCGGGCACGACCCGGTCGGCTTCGCTGAAGTCCTCGTCCACCGTGTAGGTGCTGGTGGTGATGAGCGTCGGCAGTCCGGCGCCCTTGGCGGCGAGCAGGCCGTTGCGGCTGTCCTCGATCACGATGCATTCGTGCGCCGGCAGCTTCAATGACTGCTTGGCGAGCTCGTATATCGCGGGGTCCGGCTTCTTGCGCGCGACCACGTCGCCGGCATGGACGAAGCCGAACCGGGCCTTCCGCTCCGGCCCGAACAGGTCGAGCACCGCGTCGATGAAAACGGGGTTCGAGGTGGTGCACACGCCGAGGATCACGTCGTTCGCCAGCGCCTCGTCGACGATGCGGCTGATCCCGGGGCGCAGCGGCAGCGCGCCTTCACCGACCAGGCCGGCGGTGATCTCGGTCTTGGCCTTGTGCAGGTCCCTGATCAGCGCGTCCTTGCGGTCCTCGGTGTCCGAGCCCGCGGGCCAGCCGTACTCGTCGAAATAGGCACGCATGCGCTCCTTGCCGCCGGCGACCTGCAGCAGCTTGCCGTAGAGCGGCACGTCCCACTGGGCAGCGATGCCGAACTGCCTGAACGCGCGGTTGAAGCCGACCCGGTGGCCGTCGCGCTCGGTGTCGACCAGCACGCCGTCGCAATCGAAGATTATCGCCTTCAGCATGCGCACTCAGGCGGCCCGGGCGAGATAGGGCTGCGCGCGTCCCTTGCCGCCAAATTTCTCGATGAAGCCGGCGAACATCGTCTTGCACGCCTGGTACTGCGCGTCGATCAGCCGCAGCGGCTCGAAGTCCTTCGGGTTCGCCGTGTGGTAGTCGACGAAGCTCTCGACGAAGACGTGCTTGAGATTGGTCGAGATGTTGATCTTGCCGGCACCGCGCTCGATCGCCTTGCGGAACACTTCGTCGCTGAGGCCTGAACCGCCGTGCAGCGCCATCGGCGTATCGGTGAGCGCGTTGATCTTCTCGATGCGCTCGAAATCGACCTTCGGCTCGCCATGGTAGAACCCGTGCGCGGTGCCGACCGCGCAGGCGAAGGCGGAAAGGTCGAGCGCGTCGCAGAAGCGCCTGGCGTCCTCGGGATCGGTCAGCACGCTGTCGTCCTCGGCGACGTGCATGTCGTCCTCGACACCCATGATCTGGCCCAGCTCGGCCTCCATGCCGACGCCGTACTTCTCGGCGATCTCGCGCACCTTCTTCGACTGCTCGAGGTTCTCCTCGAACGGCAGGTGCGAGGCGTCGATCATGATCGACGTCCAGCCCGCCCTGGCGCAGGCCTCGATCATCGCGAGATCCTTGCAGTGGTCGAGGTGAAGCACGACCGGCACCGGCGAATCCTCGGCCACGGTGCGCACCCAGGAAACGATTTCCCTGTGGCTCCAGTACTGGATGGTCTTGGTGCTCGTCTGGCAGATCACCGGGGCGTTCAATTCCTCGGCCGCCTGGACCATCGCCTTGGTCGTGCCGTAGTCGACGAGGTTGAAGGCGGCGACGGCATATCCGTTGTCCATCGCATCGCGCAGCAACGGTTTCATGTTGACCAACGGCATTCAAATGCTCCCTGCCGGTTATTGAAAACGCCCCCCAATGGCGGGCGATTCGCTCGGTTCCAGCCTAGCCGAGCGACTGGGTCCTGTCTTGCATTCCGCACCGCCGCGCAAGCCGCGAGGAGGCGCGTCTTCTGCTTGAGCGACAAGCAGATGCCGCGACCGCAAGGGCCACGGCATCCACGTGTCCGGTGGCCCGCCCGGAGGCGGAGCCGCTTACTGCGCCTGGGCGCGCTTCTGGGCCGCCTCGACCGCTTCGGTCGTCGGGTTGCCGAGCGACAGCTGGCGCCCATTGGGGAAGCTGATCTCGGCCGCGCTTGCGCGGGTGTCGCCGTCGCGGGCCTGGAAGGCCTGGACGATGATGTGCGTGCCGGCGGGGAGCGAGTTTCTGTTCCATCCGCGGCGCAGCAGCGCCGACGGGGCACCGCCCTCGACGCGCCAGACCTTGCCGTCGGCGGTCTTGATGTGGATCCACGAGTGCGGGTTGACCCACTCGAACTTGACGACCTGCCCGTCGAGCTTGACCGGCTTGTCACGGTCGAATTCGGCGGCGAACGAGTGGTGGGCGAGGGCGGGAACCGCCGTGCTCACCGCCAGCACGGCGCCGACGGCCGCCATGTGCCAGGATTTCATGCGCATTGTCTCAATACTCCTTCGTGATTTCGCTCACGTTGTGGTTGCTCTGGAACTCTTATTGCTTGTCGAGGCCGAGGCGGGCCCGGGCCTTCGCGTCCATCGTGTCGTACAGATCGCCGTAGAGATGCATCTCGGCAAACGGCACGCACTTGAATTCGAGGATCTGGGCGTTCGGCTCCACGCGCCGGTACAGCGTCATGTGGATCGTCCACGGCTTGGTGTAGACGCTCGGATCCTGGATCTGGGCCGTGTAGTCCATGTGGTCATGGTCGATCAACTTGAAGCGCTCGGTGACCGTGGCGTTGTTCGTCAGGTAATCGCCGGTGCGATCGAGCCAGGTCTCGCCGTTCTGGGCGAGGGTGGTGACGACCAGCGTGTTGCCTTCCCACTTGCCGTACGAGGTGCCCATCCAGGTGTCGATCGGCGGGACGCCGACCGGCCCGATCTGGATGACCCGGTTGGCCGAATCGTACTCGTAGGCCATCAGGATGTCGCCGCCGCCCTGGATGATCTGGAACGGCAGGCCGCGGGCATAAGTCGCCCGCGGGATGCCGGGGAGGTAGCAGTTCGCCTCGGGATCCTTGGCCGGCCCGGCCTTCATGTTGTCGTCGCGCGTCTTCTTCGCGTCCGGCTTGTAGGGAATCGTGCCGCCCTCGACGAAGCCGAGGCTCGCGGGAATGGCCGCGATGGCGCCGAGCTCACGCTCCGACTTCGGGCCGGGCGAGGTTTCCGCCGAGTGCGGCTCGAGGCCGTTGTCGGCTCCGTCGATCGCCTGCCAGATGCCGTTGAGATTCGGGTGCCCGCCGATGGTCGCCGGATTCGCGGCCGGACGGCTCGCCGCGGCTCGTGCCGGAGCCTTCGCCGTCACCGGCTGGACCATGGCCGCGGCGCCCGTGAGGAGCACGGCCGTCATTGCCAATTTACCGAATTTTCCCATCCCAAAATTCCCTCTTTCTGAACCGGAAAGTTTACCTATCAGCGAACCGCATAGGCGACAATCGTGCCGCCCGCATTGATCGCGACGTACTGCTTGCCGCTGCGGCCCCGATAGCTGATCGGGTTGGCATTGGCGTTGGCGCTCAATTGCGCTTCCCACAGCTCCTTGCCGGTGTCGGCATCGAAGGCGCGGAAGCGCTTGTCGTTGGTCGCGCCGACGAACACGAGGCCGCCGGCCGTTACCGTCGGCCCGGCGTTGCCGGCGTTGCCGACGAGCTGCTTGCCTTCGGGCAGCGCCTCGTTGAGCCCGAGCGGGACCTGCCACTTGACCTTGCCGGTGTTGGCATCGACTGCGGTCAAGGTGTTCCACGGCGGCTTGTAGCACGGCGCCACGGGGCCGACCGGGCGGCCGGTCTTCTCGTCGTACTTGCCCGAAATCGGGGCCGAGAACGAGAAGAAGGGGCCTTTGCCGTCGACGCTGGCGCGATCGTAGAGCTGGTTCGTGTCGTTGGCGTCGAAGCTGTAGCTCTTGGTCGTGTTCTTGCGCTCGACCCAGCCGACCAGCGAGGTGTTCGACATGTTCGAGTAGACGATGCCGCTGTTCGGATTGACCGCCATGCCGCCCCAGTTGACGCCGCCGGTGCCGCCGGGCAGCTGGATCGTCGAGCGCGGCGGGGTGCCTTCGCGGTGGAAGAAGAACGGCGTGAACGCGCCGAAGTTCAGGTAGCCGCCGGCCTTGTCCCACATCGCCCGGCAGGCCGCGGCGTGCTCGGGCGTCGTGTCTTCGGCCGTGACCATGTCGTCGAGCGTGAACGAATTGCGCGCGAGCGGCGGGGTGATGCGCGGGAACGGCTGGGTCGGGCTGTACCATTCGCCCGGCACGTCGCCCTTGGGCACGGCGCGTTCATCGATCGGCAGCGCGGGCTTGCCGGTCACCCGGTCGAGTTCGTAGAACAGGCCCGACTTCGGCACTTGCGCGATGACCGGCTCGAGCTTGCCGTTGCGCCTTGCGTTGAACAGCAGCCCGCCGTTCGGCATGTCGGTGTCCCACAAGTCGTGATGGACCGTCTGGAAGTGCCACAAGTACTTGCCGGTCAGCGCATCGACCGCGACGATCGAGTTGCCGAACAGGTTGTCGCCCGGCCGGTCGCCGCCATAGTAGTTGGCCGCCGGGTTGCCGATCGGCAGGTAGGCGATGCCGCGCTGGGCGTCGACCGGCACAGAGGGGGCCCACAGGTTGGTGCCCGAACGGCCCTTCCAGCCTTCGTTGCCCCAGGTGTCGCCGCCGAGCTCGCCCGGGTGCGGCACGGTCTGGAACTTCCACAGCATCTTGCCGGTGCGCACGTCGTAGGCGCGCGGGTCGCCCGACACGCCGATCGGGTTCTCCAGCGTCGCCGCGCCGATGATCGCGACATTCTTGTAGATCGTCGGCGCGCCGCCGTAGGAAGGATTGATCGCCACCGAGCCGTCGTCACCGAAGCCCGCCGCGGGCTTTCCGGTCCTCGCCTCGAGCGCGACCAGCTTGTCGCCGGCAATCACCAGCAGCCGCGGGCCGAGCTTGCCGTCGCCCGGCCAGTAGCCGAGGCCGCGCGCCGAGAACCCGCTGCCGCGCCCGCTGGTGCCGGGCGCCGGGCCGACGGGCGCGGCGGGCTGGTACGACCACACTTCCTGGCCGCTGTCCGCGTCCAGCGCGACGATGCGGTTGCCGGCCGGGAAGTACATGATGCCATCGATCACCACGGGCGACGCGGTGTTCGAGGCCTTCATCGCGTAAGTCCATTTGGGCGCCAGCTGGGTGACGTTGGACTTGTTGATCTGGTCCAGCGGAGAAAAGCGAGTCGCCGCAAGATCGCCGTTGATGGTGCGCCAGTCACCGGATGTCGCCGCGCCCTGTGCGAGGGTTGCCCCGGGGGCCGCAAACGCCAAGATGGCCGCCATTCCGAGGCATTTAGCGCCGCGCATCCCGATCCCCTCTGTTCGCTCCAAGACAGGCTGCGGCGTGCTGCCGCTGCCGATTGACTTTGTCCCGTTTACGCAGGATCGTCGGCTTTGACAACGGTTTGTCGCCTGCAAAAAATGTCTCGTCGCGATAACGGGCTCCGGCGCGCAAACCCGTGCGTTGGGCGCCGGCCATTTTCATTTCGATGACGTTACCCGGGTGCCGGGGGAGGGGAAAAGCCGGCACAAATCACGAATCGCCCGGCCGCCGGCGTGACGCGGCCGTCACCTCGCAAGAGAGCGCTTGCCCGCCGGCCCGGCGGGCGCGAGGCGACTTTTCGCCGTCTCGCGCGTTGCACGGTGAGCGCAACCGGGCTTGCTATCCGGACTTTGTCAATTAAAGGGCTTGGCGAACGTCGTTTCGCGCGCTAGCGGGCCGGGCAAAGACAAGCTTGTTACCGGTGTAACGGCCAAGGTTACGGTAATTAACTCGGCAAGACGGCCGGATTTGGACAGGTCCTTGCTGACCGGCCGGCGCCGGAAGGGACATTGGGGAAGAGGTTGCTGATGCAAGACATGCTGTACCACTTTTCGCAGTGGCTGAGCTCCACGTGGATCTCGCCATTTGCGCTGAACCTCAACGACACCGCTGTCAGCCAGTGGCTGGACACCCACTTCTGGGCGATCCCGATCATGCAGGTGATCCATATCCTCGCGCTCGGCACCGGGTTCGGGGCGGTCCTGATGATCGACCTCAGGGTTTTCAACCTCGCCGGGACGGACCGCACTTTCGCCGAGACGGAGCGTCGTTACGTCCGCTGGATCTGGTGGTCGCTGCTGGTGCTGCTCATCACCGGCGTCGGCATGACGGTCGCCGAGCCGCCGCGCGAGCTCATCAACCCGATCTTCTGGATCAAGATTCCGACGGTGATCTTCGCCGTGCTCGTCAGCCTGTGGTTCCACAACCGCGTGATGCGCCAGCTGGCTGCGGGCGGAACAGCCGGGCCGGGGATCAAGCTGGGCGCCGTGTTCGTCGTCCTGCTGTGGATTTTCATCATGTTCTGCGGTCGCTGGATCGCATACGCGCCGACGTAGGGGGACGCATTCACATGAATCCTGCATCAACCAGCATTTGGGATAAAATCGAGGGCTCGAGCCTCGGCACCACCATCGCCGAATCGACCTGGATGTTTCCGACGCTCGAATCGATTCACGTCATCGCCCTGGTGACCGTGCTCGGGACGGTGTTCATCGTCGACCTGCGCATGCTCGGCTGGACGTCGAACAAGTTCGCGCTCACCAAGGTCGCCAAGGACACCCTCCCGTGGACCTGGGGCGCGTTCGTCCTCGCGGCGATCACCGGCAGCCTGCTGTGGGTGAGCAAGGCGCACGATTACATGAACAACCCGTGGTTCATCAGGAAGATGGTGGCGATGGCCCTTGCGGGGCTCAACATGATGTACTTCCACTTCATCACCTGGCGCACGGTCGAGCACTGGGACAAGGACGCGACGATGCCGGCGGCGGTGAAAGTCGCCGCGGCGCTGTCGATCGTCTTCTGGCTGTGCGTCACGTTCTTCGGGCGCGCGATCGGCTTCACGCTGGGCGTGTTCGGCAGCTGAACCGCTCGGTACCGGTCAGGCAAAGGCCGCCCCTCAGGGGCGGCCTTTTCGTTTGCCGGGCGGCGATGCGCCGGAATTCAAGCTGAGACGCTACCGGCGAGCAAGCCGAGGATGATCCGTCCCGGCCGAAAGGCGGCAACACCAGTCAGGCCGATCCGTCATCTGCCAGGCAGCGCGAAGACGTAGACCGAGGAACTGCTGACGCTCGGCAGCTGCGTTTCGGGAATCACGTCGGGAATGCCGAGCGACAGGGGATTGCCGACGCCGGTGACCATCGCGATGTATTGCTTGCCGTCGACCGAGTAGGTGATCGCCGAAGCGTTCGGCACGCCGGTCACGCCCGTGCGCCACAGCTCCTTGCCGGTCTTCTGGTCGTAGGCGACGAACTGGCGGTCCATCCAGCCGGTGAACAGCAGCCCCCCGGCGGTCGTCAGGATGCCCATGTCGGGCGTCTGGCGCGTGCGCACTTCCCACAGCTTCTTGCCGCTCTGGAAATCGATCGCCTGCAGCACGCCATAATTGCCGTCGCCGTTGGGCGGCGGTGCGTAGACCGCGTTCACCCCGGTGGAGAGGAAGCCCGCGCCCTTGGCCGGCGTCAGGTCGGTGCACACGTCGCGCGCGTTGACGAAGAACGTGCGCGTCTCGGGGTTCCACGAGGTCGGGATCCAGTTGCGCCCGCCGCCGCCATGGGGGCACATGAACACCGGGCCCTTGTCGCGGCCGGGGATCTTCTCGGGCTTCACGTGCTTGTCGCCGGTCACCGGATCGATGCGGTCGATGTAGTCCTGCAAGCCCATGTCGTAGGTCTTGAGGTACTTGCCGGTCTTCGCGTCGAGCGCGTCGAACAGGCCGCTCTTGCCGCCGGTGATCACCACGCGGGTGGGTTTGCCGGCGACGTCGAGCGTGCCGATCACCCGGTCGAACACCCAGTCGAGGTCGTACTGGTCGTTCCTGTTGTGCTGGTAGTACCACACGAGCCTGCCGGTGCGCGGCTCGAAGGCGAGCGTGCTCTCGGTGAACAGCGCGTCGTTGTTCATGCCTGGCTTGAGGTCGCGCAGCGGGCCCGTATCGTAGGTATTGCCGACTCCCCACAGCGCGAGGTGGTTGACCGGGTCGTACGCGCCCGAGGTCCACACCGAGCCGCCCTTGCGCTGGTCGCCCGGCTCACCGTTCCAGGTATCGCCGCCAAGCTTGCCGGGCTTGGCGACGGTGTCGAACTCCCACAGCTTCCTGCCGGTCTCGGCGTCGACCGCGACGATAAGCCCGCCGCCGGGCGTGTTGTTGGCGAAGCCCTGCATGATCACCCCGTCCGCGGCGAGCGGGCCGCCGGGGATGCGCATGCCGGGCCGGTCGGTCAGGGCAACATCCCACACGGGCTTGCCCGTCCGGGCGTCGAGCGCGACCATGTGGTTGTCGGACGTCGCGGTGTAGAGCTTGTCGCCATAGAGCGCGATCGTCTTGCGCGAATTGAGCCCGACGCCCGGCGGAAGCTGGCGCTGGTAGCGCCACAGCTGTCGCCCGCTGGCGGCGTCGAACGCGAACACGTTGTCGCCGTAGCCGAATACGTAGAGCACCCCGTCGCGCACCAGCGGCTCGTTCATGTCGACGCCCGCCGGCAGGGCCTGGGCCCAGGCGATGGTCAGCCGGCCGACGTTGCCGGTGTTGATCTGCTTGAGCGGCGAGTAGCCGAGGCCGAGATGGCTGCGCCGCCAGGCCGGCCAGTCTTCGGGCGCGGGATTGTCGAGCTCGGCTTCGCTGACCGGCTTGAAGCTGGCGAACCGGTCGGGAATCTTCGGGCCGGGCGGCAGCGGATAGACGCGGGTCGAGAGACCGCCGACGCCGGGCTCGTCCTGCGCGCGCCGTTGCGCGGCGGACGCGGACTGCGTGGCGCCCCCCGCCTCGGCCGAAACCGGCTCCGCGATGCCGTTTTTCGCGAGGATCGTCTGCGTGACCGCCGCGTATTCCTGCGGCGCCAGGCTGCCGCCGGCGCCGGGGGGCATCGAGGTGCGGATATATTCGGCGAGAGCCTGGGCCTTGCCGTCCCACTTCTGCCTGAACGCCGCGTCGTTCAGCGCCGGGGCAAGCTGTCCCTCGAGGTTCGCCCCGTGGCACATCGCGCAATGCTGCGCGTAAACGGCGGCTCCTGGCGCGGCGCCGCCCGATCCCTGGGCCAGCGCGGCGGCGCCGATGCCGGCGAGACCGGCAACAGAAAGGAGGAGCGGCCAGCGCCGCCCCTTGTTCGACAGCGCCATACTTTGCCTCCCCTCCTGTCCCTGTCAGCTCACTTGACCGGCTTGATCCCGAGCGGCTGCGCCACGTCGCGGTTGAATAGCGCTTCGTAGAGCTCGTGCTGCGCCGGCGTCATCGTATCGCCCGGATGCGAGTTCACGTCGAGCAGGAACGCCTGGTTTTCCTTCAGCTGCGTCACTTGCGGCCACTGCGGCAGGCCGGGGCCGTTGGGGTTCCCGGTCTTGGCGAAATTGGTCCAGTAGCTCGACATCTGGTCGGCGAGCTTGATGTCGTCCTCGCTCTTGCTGGCGACTTCGGGCGAGCTCGGGTCCGGCACTTCGCGCGGCTTGTCGAGGTTGTTGAACACATAGGCGAGCTCCGACGCGTGCGTCGGGCCGCCGCTCGGCTTGCCCGGCGCGGCCGGCGGATTGTGCACGAACTGGTAGAGGTAGGCCGCCTTGCCGAGCTTCGCCTGCTCGTGGGCGTAGTGGCTCATGAACCAGGCGATGCCGTCGGTGAACGGCCGGGTCGAGAACGCCACCGCCTCCGCGTCGGTCGCGGCGGGGTAGGCGGCGATTCCCTGTGCGGCGAGGTCCTTCCAGCGCTGCGCCGCGCCCGCCTTCCAGCTCTCCGCCGTCACCGCCGGACCGCGGCCGAACGAGAAGCTCGCGCCCTCGCCGCCGTTGGAGCCGAGCAGCACGGCGACCTTGTTCTGTCTGCCTTGCGCGAAGGTGATCGACTGGTCCTCCGGCACGATCCATCCGTCGACGATGATCCCCTGCGCGCGGCCGAGCTTGGCCGCGACCTGGTCCGCCGGGAGCGCCCGCAGGTCGGCGAGGCTCTTGAGGCCTGCCTTCGCCATCGCCTCGGCGGTGCGCTTCTCGGCCTCTTCGCGGGTGACCATCTTGGTCGCGGTCAGGCCGGCCCAGGCGCCGCTTTCGCTGATCGCCTTCTGGAATAGTCCCCTGGCGACCGGCGAGCCGACCAGCGCGGCGGAAATGCACGCGCCGGCCGACTGGCCGAAGATCGTCACGTTGTTGGGATCGCCGCCGAAGGCAGCGATGTTCGCCTTGACCCACTTCAGCGCGGCGATCGAGTCCGACAGCGCCTGGTTGCCCGAGGCGTGATGCGGCGACTTCGCGTCGAGCTCGGGCGAGGACAGGAAGCCGAACGGCCCGACACGGTAGTTCAGCGAGACGACGATCACGCCCTTCTGGGCGAGATGGCTGCCGTTGGCGAACGGCATCGAGCCGCCGCCCTCGGCATAGGCGCCGCCGTAGAACCACACCATCACCGGCAGCCTGGCGCTCGCGCTCTTGGCCGGGGTCCACACGTTGAGGTTGAGGCAGTCCTCGCTCATCTTCGGCGAGTCCGGCATGTCGACCGCCTGGTTCATGCCGATCGGGCGGCTCTTGCCGGACGGCTGGATGCAGGTGTCGCCCCATTTGCTGGCGTCGCGCACGCCCTGCCAGGGCTTGGGCGGCTGCGCCGGCTCGAACCGAAGCGGACCGACCGGCGCTGCGGCAAAGGGGATGCCCTTGAACACCATGACCCCCGGCGCTTCAGCGGCGGTGCCCTGGACCGGCCCCTGCTGCGTCCTCACCGGCCCGCTCAGGCCGCCGCCTGCGGCCACGGCCGGAGTGACGCCGAGGGCGAGGGCGCCGGCGGCAAGGACCAGCGCCGTTGAAGCGGTTGCGATCGCCCTGAGGCTACGACCCCCCGCCACGGTTATTCCTCGCCCACCCGGTTGGGGTCACCGATCTCGCTCGTTGTCAGCCCACGCTGGGTGCGCGAGGAGTTGATGTAGTTGCGCACCTGCACGTCACCTTCGAAGCAGGCGTACTCGTAGAACGCGTACTTTTCGTTGCGGAACCACGGCTCACGCACGGTGAACGGAGCGGTGAACACCTTGGGGTCTGAGTAGGTCATTTCGTAGACGATGGCATTGGGGCCGACCATCGTGATCCGCTCGATGACCTTGGCCTCGGGGCTCGTCGGAATGGTGTTGTTCGGCGGCACGCCGATCGTCGCCATGTTGAGCGGCGATGGGCCGCGGGCAATGTTGTCGCCGGTCACGCTGTCGCCGGTCTTGATGTTGGTCGTCTCGATCACCAGCGTGTTGTCGCCGTCCCAGTAGCCGAGCGACTGGCCGAACCAGGTGCGCACGTTGGCCGGCCAGCGGGTCTTCAGCAGCTGCGCGAACGCGGCCTTGTTCGGCGCCACCGGGATGACCCGCGAATCGTGGATCATCTCGAGGTCGATGACGACGTAACCCGGGCTCTGCTTGACGCGGATTCCGTTGTTGTAGCGGAACGGCAGCATCGAGGCCGGGAAGCCGCGGGTCACGCAGCGGTCCCAGGTGTCGAAATCGCTCACCCAATCATAGGGCTGGCCGTTGACCCAGCTCGAACGGCCGTTCTTGTACAGCGCCTGCGCCCACGGGGTCATGGCCGGCAGTTTGCCGTCGGCCGGATCGACGAGCAGCGACGTCTGGCTGCCCGCGGCGTCGGATTCGACCCAGTGGCCCATGCCGATCTTGCCCTGCTTGGCTTCCTCCTCGTAGCGCTCCAGCGAGCCCTGGCGCTGCTTCTCGCGCGCGTTGAGCTCGCTCTGGTTGAGGTAGAAGCGGTTGCCGTATTGCGGGCCGCGCGCAAACGGGATGCTGGCGATGCTGTCGATCGGCCACATGCCGGTGAAGTCCGGCTCGCCCCACGAAGTCTTCTTCGGGTGATAATCCCTCGGGACCGGCAGCAGCTTGGTCGGGTCCTTCACCGCAACGGGGGCGGCGCCGAACGGCGCCTCGTCGGCGGGAGCCTTGTCCTGTGCCAGCACGGCCGAAGCGCCGATGGCGCCGGCGACGAGCAGCGAGGCCGCCGCCAGGCGAAGGGTGGACTTGCGGAAATTCATTGGGAACCCTCCCTTTCTTTCGCGCGCTGGGCGCGAGATGCTGAAATGTAGTTGCGCACCTGTACGTCGCCTTCGGTGCATGCGTACTCGAAAATTCCGTACTTGTCGTCGCGCTGCCAATCGAGCCGGGCCGACCACGGGGCGGTGAACACCACCGGGTCGGTCCAGGTCATCTGGTAGTCGATCGAATTCGGGCCGGTCATCGTGAAGCGCTCGATCATCCGCGCCTGCGCGCTCACCGGCGTGTCGTTCTCCGGCGGTGAGCCCGTGGTTCCGATGTTGGTGGCCGACGGGCCGGGATGGAAGTTGGTGGTCTCGACCACCAGGGTGTTGCCGTTCTCCCAGTGGCCGCGGCTCTCGCCGAGCCAGTTGTGGATCTGGAGCGGGATCGGCGGCTGGCCGTCGACCGGGATGATCCGCGTCTCGTGGATCATCTCGAGCTGGATCGCGACGAGGCCCGGCGCCTGCCAGATGCGGATGCCGTTGTTGTACATGAACGGGAACATCGAGGCCGGCAGGCCGCGGGTGATGCAGCGGTCCCAGCTGTCGAAGTCGCTCGTCCAGTCGAAGTCCTGGTTGCGGCGCCAGGTCGAATGCATCGCATCGGAGAGACGCTTGCCTTCGTCCGTGTAGGCGGGAAGCCGCCCGTTGGCCGGGCTGGTGATCCAGCTCGTCCGGCGGTTGGCGCCGCCCACCTCGGCCCAGTGGCCGATGCCGATCTTGTTCTGGCTGGCTTCGTTCTCGTAGCGGTTGTGCAGCTGCTCGACCATCTTGTTGCGCTCGGCGAACTCGGCATCGGTCAGCTGCTGGCGGTTGCCGTACTTGGGATCGCGCTGCAGCGGCGTGCGGCCATTGAGCGAATCGATCGGCCAGCCGCCGCGCAGGTCGGGATCGCCCCACTCGGTCTTCTTCGGCCGGTAGGTGGCCGGCACCGGCGGCAGCGTCGTCAGGTCCTGAGAGCCCTTCGCCACAGCTGGGGTTTGCGCCGGCGACACCACGGGCAGGGCGAGCATCGCAGCCGCCGCGAACAAGCAATACTTGCGGAACCTCATGACCGATGCGCTTTCTGTTGCACGACCGCGCTCACCGGCGTGCCGCCCGCGAAGATGCAGGCGGTCGTCAGCTGCCGGGCGAGACCCCCCGGGCGGATCATTTTCCGTCTGGCAGGGCGAACGCCATGTAGCGGTTCGGCCCCGGCTTGGGCTGGCCGAGCTTGGGCGGGAACAGCCCGTCACCACCGACGGCGAAGACGATGTATTCCTTGCCGTTCGCCTCGTAGACCGCCGGCACGCCCTCGCTCGCTGCGTCGAGCTGGTACTGCCAAAGCACCTTGCCCGTCATCTCGTCGCGGGCGCGGACCATGCGGTCGGACGAAGTGCCGACGAAGACGAGGCCGCCGCCGGTCGCCACCGGGCCGCCGCGCGGCGCGGTGCTGCCGGTGTCGCGGATGCCTTTTTGCGCCAGCATCATCACCTCGCCGTTGGGCAGCGACCAGAGCTTCTTGCCGGTGTCCATGTCGTAGCCGGTAATCAGCGACCAGGGCGGGTTGATGGCCGGCAGACCGTTCGACTGCAGCATGAAGTCGACGTTGGACTTGTAGGGCTTCACGTCGCCGCCGCCGTTGGGCATGTCCGCCTCGGCCTTGGCCTCCTTGGCGGGATCGGATTCGAGAAACAGCTTGTCGAACGTCGGCATCTGCTTCGAGACGACGAAGTACATGTGCTTGATCGGGTCGACCGCCGAGCTGCCCCAGTTGGCCCCGCCGTTGTGGCCGGGCAGTGAGATCGATCCCTGCAGGCTCGGCGGGGTGTTGAGGCCTTCATTGCGCGCGGTCTTCAGCAGGTCGCGCAGCTTGGCCTTATCCTCGTCAGAAATGTACGGGTTGATCATGTCGGGGGTGAACACGCCCTGGCGCGCAAACGGCTCGGGCCAGGTCGGCCGGGGCTGCGTCGGCCAGGCCTTTTCGCCCGGCACGTCGGACTTGGGCACAGGCACTTCCTTCACCGGCCACACCGGCTTTCCGGTCCGCCGGTCGAGCACGTAGATGAAGCCGAACTTGGTCCCCTGGATGACGACCGGGATGTCCTTGCCGTCCTTGTGGATGGTCATCAGCTTGGGCGACTGCGGGATGTCGAAGTCCCACAAGTCGTGGTGGACGACCTGGTAGCTCCACAGCAGCTTGCCAGTGGCAATATCGATCGCGTTGATCGAGTTGGCGTGGAGGTTCATTCCCGGCCGGTTGCCGCCGTAGAAATCGTAACGCGCGGTGCCTGTCGGGATGTAGGCGACGCCGGCGTTGCTATCGACGGTGAACTCCGACCAGTTGTGCACGCCGCCGAACTTGTCGTGGTCCCTGGCGGGCCACGTGTCATAGCCCGGCTCACCCTTCTCGGGCACGGTGTGGAATACCCATTTCAGCTTGCCCGTGAGGACGTCGTAGGCGTGGACGTCCGCCGGAGCAGACGTGTAATCGTAGGCCGCGGCCGGCAGCGAGACGATGACGGTGTTCTTGTAGATGCGCCCGGGGTTGCTGGTCATCAGCGGTCGGTCGGGCATCTTGTTCGGCTCGAGACCGGTGCGGATGTCGACCTCGCCGTTGTTGCCGAAGCTGGTGATGACGTCGCCGTTGTCGGCGTTGACCGCGGTCAGCATGCCGTTCTTGAGGAAGTAGAGGCGGCGGTCCTTCCCGTCGGCGCTCTGCCAGTAGTTCATGCCGCGGTCGCCGATGCGGGTTCCGCCGGGGCCCCTGCCTGCGGGCCGGGCGTCCGGAGCGCCGCCAGCGGTCGGCGCCGGTGCGGATGCGTAATCGTGGACCCACTTCTCCTTGCCGGTCGCCGGATCGAGCGCGACGAGCTTGCTGCCGTTGATCAGGTAGAGCGTGTCGCCGACCTTGAGCGGGTTGAAGTGCGGCGACCCGCCGGGGCCGGTTTCATACGTCCAGGCCGGCTGCAGCTGGGCGACGTTGCCGGTGTTGACCTGGTCGAGCGAAGAATACTGCGAGGAATCGGCCCCGCCCGCATAGGCGTCCCAGCCCTTGTAGTCGAAGCTGGTCGCGGTCGACGCCGTCTTGGCAAAACCCGGTGAAACGCCCGCGGTGGCGACGACCAGCGCAGCTGCCGCAAGCCACGGCGCGCGGCGCGCGGACGCACAATTGACGATGGTTGACCTGGATTGTCTTTTCACACCCGTTCTCCCGAAGCCCGCACGCCTAGCTTAGAATCGGGCGCGACAACAAGGGCCGAAAACGCGTTAGATTGACAAAATCCGAAAAAATCGCCGAGTTGGCCGCGACGTGAGTCGCAGACGCAGCCAAGGCGACAATTGAATTTGCCCGGGATGAAGCCGTTTCACTCGACATCGGGCTGGCCCGACGAGGCGGCGGAGCGTGACATTGTCCGGCCGAGCGGGTCATCCTGACAGCGACATTCAACTGGGCTTCATCGCTTTGTCGTTAGTGTGCGATTGACTTTGGCCGCCATTGAAAGCTAGGCGGCTCGGCAAATCTGGACAGAATCAACGAATGGAGCGAAACGGGTGAGCCAGGGAAAATCTTCTCGGACGATCTTCACGTCGGCGTTCGGCGCGCTAGCGCTCGCCGCGGGCCTGGCGACCGGCGTCGGCGGCCTGACCGGCCGGGCACACGCCGAGGACGCCAAGGCCAGCGACGTCGTCTCGGCCGGGCGCGAGCTGTTCAACACCTATTCGTGCAGCGCCTGCCACACGCTGTCGGACGCGGGCGCCTCCGGCTCGGTCGGCCCGGATCTCGACAATCCCAACCTGACGCGCGAGGCCATCGTCACGCGCATCAACATGGGCGGAGGGCCGATGCCGAGCTTCGCCGGGCAGATTTCTGATGCCGACATCGGCAAGCTCGCCGACTACATCGTCGCGGTCAATCACAAGGGCACGGCTGTGGCCGCGGCGACCGCCGGCAAGTCGAACCAGTAAGCGTCCGAACCGGATCTCTTGAAGGCCCTTCCGCTGCAAGGCGGGAGGGCTTTTTCGTTTGCGTCAGTTGCTGGCCGCCTGCGCCCGCGCCGTGCGGCTGTTCGGGCCGACCTGCGCGTAATAGTTGGTCACCCCGTCAGGATCGTTCAGCCACACCGTGATGAGGTCGAAGCCCTTGAGCTTGTTGAGCGGGGTCTCGACCGCGATATGCCGCGCCTTGGCCTTGGCGTCGACCAACGGTGAGTCGCTGACGACGTACTGGATCCCGGCGCTGCCGTTGTCGGGGTGATCGTTGTCGCCGAGGTGATAAAGCAGCAGCGTCGTCTCGCCGCGATCGTAAGGGTAAAGCGTCGTGCCGAGGAGCGACGACTTGATCGGCGGCAGTTCCTTGAGGCCGACGAATTCGCGATAGAACGCGCGGCTCCGTTCGAGGTCGGAGACATTGATTCCCACTCCGACGCCGTCGTCGGAGTGGTCCTTGGCGTCCTTGCTGATCAGGATGAGAATATCGAACCCGCCGGGATCTTTCACCAGCGCGACGGTCCGGCCGTCGTCGCCCTTCTTGAACACCGGCTCGGCGAACCCGGCCTCGCGAAAGCGCTGTTTGACGACCGCCTCGTCCGGATAATGGAAGGCGAAGAAGCGGATGCCGGTCCCGCCGGCGTAGCCGCCTTCGAGGTCGTACTTGCGATTGCCTTGCTGTCCTGCGGAGAGCTTGACCTGGCCGTGGCCGACGCCCGTCAGGATCATCTGCTGGGTCGCGGTGAGTTGGATCGGGCTCAACGACTTTAGCGCCAGCGCCCCGGTGTAGAACTTGACCATCGCCTCCGTTTTGTCGCGTGGAAAGCGGCGGAACACGTTCGCGGCCGGCCCGGTGAACAGGTCCCCCGTCGAGCTCATCAGCTGTTCCTGGGTGAGCTGGCCGGGCTTGTACGCGAGGTCGTCAGCGCTGTTCATCACTGCCCCCTCGGGCGTGGTGATCCGGCCCGGCGGCGACGTCTGCGCGCTGGCACAGGCGGTGATTGCGGCGGCACCGAGCAGGCCCAGGGCCATGCGTCCCATCTCAAACTCTCCCATCACTTAGGCAGCGCGAAGGCGATCAGCGATTCGTTGTTGGCCGGCTTACCCTCGGGCGTCCGGCTCGACGGCGCAAGGCTCGATCCGGTGGCCATCACGGCGATGTACTGCCGCCCGTCCTTGCCCTTGTAGCTGATCGGGATGGTCAGCGGCGCATAGTCGAGTTGCTGCTGCCAGAGAATCTTGCCCGTCTTCGCGTCGAATGCGCGGAAATAGCGGTCCGAGGTGGCGCCGATGAACACCAGGCCTCCGGCGGTGACGATCGGCCCGCCCGAGCCGTTGTTGGCGCCGGTATCCTGCTTGCCTTTGGGCAGGTCCTCGGTGATGCCGAGCCGGCTCGCCCAGACAATGTCTCCGGTGTTGGCGTTGACGGCAATGAGGCGCCCCCACGGCGGCTTGATGCACGGCAGGGTGACTTTCCTGCCGTCCGGCGCGGTGAAGCTCGCGTTGAAGCCGGAATAGGCGCCCGGGCCGATCAGGCTGCCGCGGTCGTAGAGCTGGTCGGAGCCTTCGGTGCCGCGGCCATAGCTCCCCTTGGGGTCGCGCTTCTCGATCCAGCCGATGCTGCCGCCCTCGCTGGTGTTGACGTAGACGATGCCCTTCGTCGGATCGGCTGCCTCGCCGCCCCACACGACGCCGCCGTTGTGCGGCATGTTGATCGAGCTGAATGGCTTTCCATTGACGATCTTCTTCATGAAGAACGGCGTGAAGCTGCCGTGGTTGAAGAAGCTGCCGCCGTAGCTGTCGAGCAGCGCGTGGCAGGCGGCGACATGCTCTTTCGTCGTGTCGCTGGCGGTGACGATGTCGGCTTTCGTCCAGCTCCCGCGATTGAGCTGGACCGGCTTCACCGGCACCGGCTGGGTCGGCGAATACCACTCGCCCGGCACGTCACCCTTCGCGACCGGCCGCTCGACGACCCCGAACACGGGTTTGCCCGTCTCGCGGTTGAGGATGTACATGAAGCCCGGCTTGCCCGTTTCGGCGAGCGCGGGGATCGTCCTGCCGTCCTTGTGGATGTCGAACAGGACCGGCGGCGCGGGCAGGTCCCAGTCCCACAAGTCGTGGTGGATGGTCTGGAAGTGCCACTTGTACTTGCCGGTCTCGGCATCGACCGCGACGATCGAGTTGCCGAACAGGTTCGCGCCCGGCCGGTCGCCGCCGTAGTAGTTCGGCGACGGGCCGCCGATCGTCATGTAGAGCGTGTCCGTCCTTGGATCGGCGGTCGTGTACCAGATCCACATGTTGGCGCCGGAGCGGCCTTTCCAGCCGTCGTCGAGCCAGGTTTCATGGCCGACCTCGCCGGGTTGCGGGATCGTGTGGAACTCCCACAGTTTCTTGCCCGTGCGCGCGTCGTACGCGCGGCTGTCGCCGCTCGGCCCGTGAGGCATCTCGGCGGTGCTCGCACCGACGACGAGGACGTTGCGAAACACCGACGGCGGGTAAGGATAAGGCGTGCCGTCGATCTTCGAGACGCCGTTGTCGCCGTAAGTCGCATCGACCTCGCCCGTCTTGGGATCGAGCGCGGTGATTTCCGAGCCGGTCGAATAGAAGATGCGCGGGCCCATGGTGCCGTCGCCCGGCCACCAGCTGACCCCCCGGCGGACGAGGCCCTTGACCGGATGGCGCCACAGCTGCCGGCCACTGTCCGCCTCGAGCGCGACGACGGCGTTGCCGGTCGGAAAGTACATCACGTTGGCGATCACGATCGGCACCGTTCCGCCGAGCACCGCCGCCCCGCCGTCCGGCCGCAGGCGAAAGCTCCACGCCTGCTTAAGGTTCTTGACGTTGCTCGTGTTGATCTCGGTCAGCGGGGAGTAGCGGTCGCCCGAAAGGTCGCGCGCGTATTTCGGCCAGTCGCCCGGCGCCGGCCTGTCGCCCGCCTGCGCCAGCGCGGCGACCGGCAACGCGGCAGCGATGAGCGACATGGCAACGCGGCGACCCATTCATCTTCCCCTCACTTTCAAGGATTCGGGCGAAGGCTAGCCTCCCCTCAGTGACGGGGCAAGATAGTTCCCAGGTGAAATCGTTTACTTCGAGAACGAATGGGCGCGGTCGCAAGCAATGGCTGGCGCGCGGCAGGGTTCACGCGCTAGGCGAACGCGCAGCGATTCTCCTGGAGCCAGCATGAGCAAGATCGTCCCGGTTGTCCTGTGCGGCGGCAGCGGCACGCGCCTGTGGCCGCGCAGCCGCAAGTCGAAGCCCAAGCCGTTCCTGCCGCTGATCGGCGAACGAACGATGTTCGAGGCGACGCTCGCGCGCTGCAGCGATCCCGCGCAGTTCGACGCCCCGGTGATCGTTACCGGGACCCTGCATCTCGATCATGTCGAGGAGCAGTCGCGCAACTTTCCGGGCGCGACGGTCATCGTCGAGCCCGAGGCGAAGAATACCGCCGCGGCGATCGCGCTGGCCGCCGAGCGCCTGCCGCCGGACGCGGTCATGCTTGTCTGCCCGAGCGACCACCACATCGCCGACGAGCCGGCCTTCCGCGCCGCCGCGGCCGCAGCGGCGAAGCTCGCCGCCGAAGGCTTCCTCGTCGCCATCGGCATCCAGCCGACCGCGCCTGAGACCGGTTACGGGTACATCAAGCGCGGCGCGCCGCTCGAGGGCGGCTACCGGGTGGAGCGGTTCGTCGAGAAGCCGGACCTCGTGACGGCCCGGGGCTTTCTCGCCGACGGCGGCTACAGCTGGAACGGCGGCATCTTCGCGTTCGCGGCCGGGCGGTTGCTCGCCGAGCTCGCGCGTCATCGCCCGGCCCTCGCCGCGGCGGTGAAAAGTTCGGTCGTTCTTGGGCGCGCCGATGGGCGCCGGTTCCATCCCGATGCCGCGGCGTTCGCCTCGATCGAGGCCGAATCGGTCGATTACGCGGTGATGGAGGAGACCGACCACGCTGCCACCGTGCCCGCCTCGATGGGCTGGTCGGACATCGGTAGCTGGGCGGCGCTGCGCGACGCCACCGACCGCGATCGTGACGGCAACTCCGTGCGCGGCCGGGCCGAGCTGGTCGGCTGCTGCGGCGTGTTCGTCGACACCGACGGCCCGCGGGTTTCCGTCATCGGCCTCAGCGACGTCGCCATCGTCGTCGACGGCGACGAGGTGCTGGTGACGACGATGGAAGGCGCGCAGAAGGTCGGCAAGCTCACCGGCGCGGCGAAGCAGTAGCCGGGCGAGGGAGGAGGCGAGCGATGGACAAGCCGCTGATCGTCCAGACCATCCAGCTGGCGCTGACGCCGGTGTTCATGCTGGTGGCGATCGGCAACATCATGAACATCCTCTCCACTCGCCTCGCGCGCATCGTCGATCGCTCGCGCATCCTCCAGCAGCGCCACGCCGAGACCGAGGGGCCCGAGCACGACGCGCTCGTGCGCGAGCTGCGTTTCGTCGCCCGGCGCATTCACCTGATCGGCCGGGCGATCCTGTGGCTGGTGATCGCCAGCCTGTGCGTCGGCGTCACCGTGGTGCTCTTGTTCATCGAGGACTTTGCCGGCATCGACCTCAAGCCGATCGTCGGCACCGTGTTCGTCGCCGCGGTCGCGCTCCTCATCGGCGCGCTGCTGCTGTTCCTGCGCGAAACGCGCGAGGCGACCGCGGCGCTGCGGATACCCGAGACCTACCTCGAGCTGGAGCGCAAGCTCTAGGGCTTCGGCGGCGCCAGCAGTTGCTGGCCGGTCTGCCTGATCGCGCCCTGCACGATCGGCTCGACGAAGCTCAGCGCGGGGGGCAGGATCATGTTGAACACGACCTGGTTCTCCTCGATCTCGACCGTGCCGTGCATTTCCTGGCCCATCGCCCGCACGGTCATGGCCATGGTGTCCTCGCTCGGCCAGCTGGTCTCGACCTGGCCCATGCCGCCGGGGATCTTCGCGCCCATGGCGTGGCTGTTGGTCCGCAGCCGCTCGCGCGCGGTCGCCTTGCCGAGGTTGTGAGGAATGGCGACGCGCATCACGAGTTCTCCGGGGCGGGCTCTTCGGCGTCGCCGTATTTGTAGTCGAGGTAGCGGGTGCGGACGGCAAGGTCGTCGAGCGCGCCGGCGGCCAACTGGCGGGTGACGTGGTCGATCTCGTCGCTGATCTTGCCGAGGCTCTGGACGATCTGCTCGTCCGGGCTCGCGCCGGCGTTCTTCTCGCGCCGCAGGTGCGGCGGGATCCGGCGGTAGGCATCGACCATCCCCGGCAATGTCTCGCCGACCAGCTTGCGCGTCTCCTGCGCCACCGGGAGCGTGGGGTCGACCGTTTCGAGCTGCAGGCCGAGCGCGTCGAGCTGGGTGCCGATCTTGTCGACCAGCGTCACCGCCGGCGGGGGCAGGGCCGGGCGCTGGCTCTCGAGCCACAGCTCGGTGCGCGCGACCATGTGGCGCACGTCGCCGGTGTTGAGGTCGGCGCGCCTCGGCACCCGCACCCTGGGGAAGCTGGAGAACAGGAACGTGCAGGCGACGATCGCGAGGAACCCGACCATGATCCCGGTGAAGCCGATCCCGCCGAGCACGATGCCGAGGACCGAGGCGCCGATGATGATCGCGGCCATCGAGCCGACGATCAGCTTGATCCGCTGCATCAGGTTCTGTTGCCGCAGCTCGGCCGAGCCGCGGCCGATCGGCGGCTGGCGACGCCGGCCCCCCGCCCGCTGGAATTCCAGCGAGCGCGCCGCTTCGGCCATGATCTTGTCGCTCTGTTGCGCCTCGCCGACCATTCCGGTCCGAACCTCAGCCCTCCAGGCTCAGCAGCGACGGCGCGTCGGCCGCCTTGACCGCCTGCGCCTGGCCCTCGGCCCGCGCGATGTAGCCCTTCGACTTCTCCACCTCGCTGGAGAGCGTCTCGACCGTCTGCTTCATGTTCTCGAGCGCCTTCACCTTGAAGGTGTCGACCTGGTCCATCGTGTCGTAGATGTTCTGGAACGCGCGCTGCAGCGTCTCCAGCGGGATCGTGCTCGCGGCGGCCTGCTCGTGGATCTTGCCGGTCTGCTCCTTGAGCAGCTTGCCGGTCGAATCGATGATGTCCGACGTGGTCTGGTTGAGCGCGGTGATCTGCCCCAGCACCAGCCGCTGGTTGGTCATCGCCTGGGCGACCGTCACCGCCGTGCGCAGCGCGGCGACGGTGGTCGTGCTCGAGCGGTCGACGCCCTTCACCAGCTCGACGTTGTTCTTCTTGACGAGGTCGAGCGCGAGGTAGCCCTGCACGGAGACCGCCATCTGTGTCAAAAGGTCCTGCGTGCGCTGGCGGACGTAGAACAGCGCGCTCTCGCGGATCGCCTTGGCTTTCGCCGGATCGGTCGCGTCGAGGTCGGCGGCGGCGTCCTCCAGCTTCTGGTCGAGCGTCTTGGCGATGTGGATCATCTGCTCGAGGTTGCCCATCGCCTCCCACAGCTTCTGCCGCTCGACGTCGATCGCGGCGTTGTCCATCAACAGTTCGTCCTTGCCGCTGGCGAGGCGGGCGAGGATCGCCTGGATGTGCCCCTGCGACGAGGTGTAGCTGTCGAAATAGCGCTGCAGGCGGTTGCCGAACGGGATGATGCCGAGGATCTTGCGGCCCGAGCTGAGCTTGCCCTGGCGGCCCGGATCGAGCTGCTCGACCGTGCGGCGCAGCTCGGCGAGGTTGGCGCCGACGCCCGAATCCTGGTCCATCGCCCTGACCGGGCGATCGAGGAACCGGTTCGACATCGCCGCCGACTGGGCGATCTCCTTGCGGCCCATGTTGGTGATCTGGTCGACCTTCTTGCCGAACTCGGGCGAATTGGCGTCGAGCGCGACCAGCTCCGCGACGAACCCGTCGACCTTCTCGTCGAGCTTCGTGCGCTTGTCCGCATCGACCGGGACCAGCCCCGAGGCCTTTTCGGGCACCACCGTGGGCACCGGCTCGGGCGGCGTCAGCTTGAGATCGGTCGCGGTCTCGGTCGCGCCGGACGTCTGCGGGGCTTGGGTGTCGGCCATAAGTCTGTCGTCTCCCGTCGCTTACGCCACTGTATTAGTGACACAAGACACGCGTTTCAAGCCACGACAATATGAAGGCACGGGCGCGCGCGACAAAGCGGTTTCGCGGGAGCAATCGTTTTGGCTGGCTACAGGGGCACTTACGCGGCGAGCTTGAAGGGCTCGATCTCGCCCGAAAGGTAGAGCTTCTTCGCCTTCGCCCGGCTGAGCTTGCCCGAACTGGTGCGCGGCAGCGTGCGCGGGGGGACCAGCTCGACGACGCAGTTCATGCCGGTGATCGAGCGCACCTTCTCGCGGATCTGGTCGTGCAGCCTCACGCGTTCCTCGGGATCGGACACGCGGCAATGGACCAGCACCGCCGGCACTTCCTCGCCGTTCTCGGTCTCGACGCTGAACGCGGCGATGTCGCCCTGGTGGAAGCCCGGCAACTGCTCTACGGCCCACTCGATGTCTTGCGGCCAGTGGTTCTTGCCGTTGATGATGATCATGTCCTTCGCCCGGCCGACGATGAACAGGTAGCCGTCGGCCATGTAGCCCATGTCGCCGGTGTCGAGCCAGCCGTCGACCATGCAGTCGGCCGTCGCATCCGGATCGCGGTAGTAGGAGTGCATGACGCTCGGGCCCTTGCACCACACCTTGCCGATCATGTGGTCGCCTCGGGCGCGGCCGTCCTCGCCGCGGATTTCGACCTCCATGTCGAGCACCGGCTTGCCGCAGTTGACGATCGCCCGGTATCGCGCCGGGCGGCTGAGGTCGCGCGGCCGGCCGGACAGGCGTTCCTCCTCGACCAGTTCGACGCGAATGCCTTCGCCCGGCGGCATCAGCGTCACCGCGAGCGTGGCCTCGGCGAGACCGTAGCTCGGGACGAACGATTTGGCCTTGAACCCGGCGGCGGCGAACGCGTTGACGAAGCTCTGCATCACGTCGGGCCGGATCATGTCGGCGCCGTTGCCGGCGAGCCGCCAGCGGGAAAGGTCGAAGCGCTCGGCGACGGCCGACTGGCTCGAGATGCGGCGGGCGCAGATATCGTAGCCGAAGGTCGGCGAATACGACAAGGTGGTGCCCTCGTTGCGGCTGATGAGGTCGAGCCACGCGAGCGGCCGCCGCGCGAAATCCTCGGTGCGCAGGTAATCGGTCGAGACCTGGTTCGCGATCGGCGACAGCAGGCAGCCGACGAGGCCCATGTCGTGGTACCACGGAAGCCAGCTGACGCAGCGGTCGTTGTCGACCAGCTTCATGCCGATGCCGTGGCCGCGCAGGTTGTTGAGCAGCGCGCGGTGGGTAACCGCGACGCCATGCGGGAAACGCGTCGAGCCGCTCGAGTACTGCAGGTAGCAGATGTCGTCGGCGTTCTGCGGCGGCAGCGGAGCGTTCCCGGCGGCGAGCCCGGCGAACGCCTCGAACGTGAGACCCTCGCAGCCCTGCCGATCGGCCGCGGCGTGGGCCATCCCGGCGATCTCGTCGGGATAGAACAGGATGGACGGCTCGGAGCTTTCAAGCTGCGTCGCCAACTGGTCGATGTAGCTTTCCTTGCCGCCGAAGCTGGTCGGCAGCGGCAGCGGGACGGGCCAGGCGCCGGCATAGATCGCGCCGCAGAACAGCGCGGCGAACTCCGGGCAGGTCTGCGCCGCGAGCGCGATGCGGTCGCCCGGCTTCACCCCGCGCGCGATGAGCCGCCGCGCCATCGCCAGCGCATCCTCGCGCAGCTCGGCGAAGGGATAGGCGCGCGTGAGGTTCCCCCGCGGGTCGTGGAAATTGAGCCCTCGCACGCCCTTCGCGGCGTAATCCAGCGCCTCGCCGAACGTGGCGAAATCTGAGAAGCGGCGCGCAAGGGTGCACCGGTTGGGCGTCGGCGTCATAGAGGCGTCGTTGTCCATATGTCTGTGCGCAATACCCGTTATCTTATAGCCTGTCGCGCGCTTCCGGCGCGGCGGGTGAACGGAGCATGAGTGGCCGAAAACCTCTCCCTGCTCCCGACACAGCCTTTTCCCTTTGAGCCGGACTGTGGCACGAATAAGGCGCATGAACGATCGCGCGACACCGCAAGGAAGCCGAGACTGGCGCCGAAAGCCGCTCAATCGCGTGCTTCTGGAGGAACTTGCGCTCGCCTATGTCGCGCGATTTTCCACGACCGCGCAAAGGCTCCGACACTACCTTGCGCGCAAATTGCGCGAGCGCGGGTGGGATGATGCGCTCGAACCGGCGCTCGACGCGCTGGTGCGGCGCTGCGTCGAACGGGGCTACGTCGACGACGCGGGCTTTGCCCGCGCCAAGGCCGCTAGCCTGCTGCGCCGCGGCTACGGCGGCCGGCGCGTGGGCGAGGCGCTGCGCGCGGCGGGCGTCGCCGACGATCTGCGCGAGCAAATGCGCCCGGATGAGGCGGCCGCGCGGCGAGCGGCGCTCGCGCTTGCCCGCAGGCGCCGCTTCGGCCCGTTCGGGGCCGGGCCGCCCGACAAGCCGTTGCGAGAAAAGCAGATCGCCGCGATGGTGCGCGCCGGGCACACGCTCGACAATGCCCGCGAAATCGTCGATGCGGCGAGCGCCGAAGAAGCCCGGCGGTGGGCCGCCGGGGCCGCGGACGAAACGGAGTGCTGACACAATGCGCTGGACCATGCCGACGATCCTTGCCAGCCTCGCGCTCGCCGTCGCGGCGTGTTCGCCCCAGGCCGCCACGCCGGCCCCGGCGCCCCAGCAGGCCGCGCCGGGAAAACACCCGGTGTCAGGACTCGACGTGATCCCGCTGACGATCAGCCAGAACGGCAACACCCACAGCTTCCGTGTCGAGGTCGCCCGCACCGACGCCGAGCAGGAAAAGGGGCTGATGTTCCGCACCTCGATGGGCAAGGACGAGGGAATGCTGTTCCCGAGTCCTTATCCGGAGGCGCGGACGTTCTGGATGAAAAACACCGTCATTCCGCTCGATATCGTGTTCATCGGCGCCGACCACCGGATCAGCAACATCGCGGCGAACGCGGTGCCTTATTCCGAGGATCCGATACCCTCGGCGGGCGAGACGATCGCGGTGCTCGAGCTGAACGGCGGGCGCGCGGCCGAGCTCGGCTTCACGCCGGGCGCGCTCGTCAGCTGGTGAGCGCCCGCTTGCCACTGCACCGCCTGAACGGCTAACGGCGCGGCCATGGGATTCTTGTCCAAGATCTTCACCTGGTGGGACGGCGCCACCATCGGCACGGCGTTGTTCAGCTCGCTCCACGGCGAGCAGGTCGGCACCGACGCGCAAGGCAACAAGTACTACCGCTCGAGGGAAAAGACCGCCGACGGGCTCGACAGGCGCTGGGTGATCTACAACGGACCCAACGACGCCAGCCGGATCCCGCCCGAGTGGCACGGGTGGCTGCACCATTCCTACGACGAGCTGCCGCAAAGCCATCTGCCGCCGCCCAGGATCTGGCAGGCCGATCACACGCCCAACGTCACCGGTACGCCCGCCGCCTACCGCCCGCAGGGTGCGCTCGAGCGCGGCGGTCGACGCGCCGCGGCGACCGGCGACTACGAAGCCTGGTCGCCGGAAACCTGATCATGCGCGCTCGGAGCGCCTGCCCTCTCGCGCTGTTGCTGCCCCTCGCCCTCGGCCTTTCCGCCTGCAGGAACAACGAGCCGCCGAGGCCGAATGCGGTCGAGACCGAGATCCCCAAGGAATTCACGCAAGGCGCGGGGCCCGCCGTCGCCGCGGGAAGCACGCTCGGCACCCCGATGAAGGATCGCGTGGCGACCCTCGGGCTGCTCAACAAGCGCAACAACATCTCGCAGAACCTCGTCATGAAGCCCGGAGAGGTCCGCCGCGTCGGCAACGTCGTGGTGCGCCTCGCGGCGTGCGAGAAGACCGCGCCGTGGGAAGTCAATCCCGAGGAGGGCGCGTTCGTGCAGGTATGGGTCTACGAACGGCCGGACGTCAACACGCGGCTGGCCTGGCACAAGGTGTTCTCGGGCTGGCTGTTCAGGAACTCGCCGAGCGTGAACGTCGTCGAGCACCCGGTTTACGACGTATGGGTCAAGAGCTGCGCGATGAGCTTCCCGAGCGAGGAGGCGCCGGCCCCGGCACCGTCGAGCAGCGCGAAGCCCTCGGGCACGCCGACCGTGGCTCCCGCCCCGCCCGCGCCCGAACCGACCGCCAGCGCCGCGCCGGGTCCCGCCGCCTGAGCGCGCGCGAGCCGCTCGCAATAATCGTCCTGGCCGATCTCGACCGCGCCCAGGCTGGCGAGGTGATCGGTCATGAACTGGCAATCGAGCAGCTCCATGGCGGCGAGGCGCATCGCCGCGACCAGCCACGCAAGTGCGAGCTTCGAGGCGTTGTCGACCCGGCTGAACATGCTTTCGCCGCAGAACACCCGGTCGAAGCCGACGCCGTACAGGCCGCCGACCAGCGCCTCGCCGTCCCACACCTCGACCGAATGGGCATAGCCCGCGGCATGCATCGCGCGATAGCTCGCCTCGATTCGCCGGCTGATCCAGGTCTCGGGATGATCCGGGCGCGGCTCGGCGCAAGCCGCGATCACGCCGGCGAAGTCACGATTGCAGGTGACGCGGTAACGCTCCTGGCGCAAGAGCTTCGCCAGTGACCGTGAACAGCGGAAACCGTCGAGCGGAATGATCGCTCGCCGCCGCGGCTCGACGTAGAAGATTTCCGGGTCCTCGCGCCCGTCGGCCATCGGAAAGATGCCGCTGCGATAAGCGAGCAGCAGCATCTCCGGGGGAATCGTCGGGACCGTCGGGGCGTGCATGGCAAGAGCTATATATCACCTTCGATCAGGTCCGCACCTTGCCATAAGCGAATGCGTTAAGTAGAGGGCGCGTCCGCCTGCAGGGGTGTAGCTCAGCTGGTAGAGCATCGGTCTCCAAAACCGAGGGCCACGGGTTCGAATCCTGTCACCCCTGCCAATCCCTTTTCGTGGGCGCCTCGAGGCGCCCGGCACGGGCCGTCCCATCCGCCTGGTGGACGGCCGGTCGCGGCTTGGACTAGCGCCGGGTCGCTCGGCCTTGCTGTCAAAGCGGAAAGCGGGGAGCGGGAGCGCCCGGGCGATTCTCAAGCGGATAGAAGCCCGCTATGCGCGAAAGCATGACGCGAGGGGCTGTCGAATTCGTGCGCGAGGCGCCGTGGCTCAATTCGAGCCGCGTGCGCGGGTATGCGGTGCTGGTCGGCATCGCCAGCATTGCCCTCCTCGCCGCCTCGTGGGTGCGGGCGCAAGGGCCGCTGGGGAGCGATTTCCTGGCGTTCTGGGGCGCGGCACAGGCGGTGCTGGCCGGCAGGCCCGAGGCCGCGTTCGACCTGCATTTCCAGCAGCAGGTGCAGACCGGCGCGGGTTTCACCGGCTGGTACGCCTTCGTCAATCCGCCGCCGTTCTTGTTCGCTGTCGCCCCCTTCGGCGCGCTGCCGGTATCGCTCGCGTGGCTGGCGTGGGTCGTGGTGACTTACGCGATCTGGGCATGGGTCTCGATCCGCGCCTTCCCGCGGCTATGGCCGCTCGTGCTGGTGTTCCCGGGCGCGTTGATCGCGGCCGGTCACGCGCAGAACGGCTTCGTCACCGGCGCCCTGCTGGTCGGGGGCGTCGCGCTGCTCGAGCGTCGCCCGGCGACGGCCGGAGCCCTGCTCGGCGCGCTCGTCGTCAAGCCACACCTCGCGCTACTGGTCCCGTTCTGGCTTGCCGCCGGCGGCCGCTGGCGCGCGTTCTCGGCCGCCGCGGCCTGCGCCCTCGGGCTGCTGGCGCTGTCGTGGGCGACGTTCGGCACCGCGACGATGACCGGCTACATCACGAGCTGGCAGGCGAGCGCGGCGATCATGCGCGCGGGCAACAGCGAATTCTTCCTCAAGATGGCGACGCTCTACGCCCAGCTGCGCCTCTACGCCGGCGCAGCCGTGGCGAGCGCCGCCGCCGCCCTGCTCATCGTCGCCATGATCGCGCTGGTCATCGCGAGCTGGCGCCGCTTCGGCGAGGATGCGGTGGCGACCGGTTCGGCGATGCTCGCCGCGACCGCGCTCGCCTCGCCCTACCTGTTCAGTTACGACCTGCCGTTCCTGATCCTGCCGCTCCTGTGGCTCGTGCACGAGGGCCTGAGGCACGGATTCAGGCCGTGGGAAAAGGCGCTGCTCGTGCTGCTGTGGCTCGCCCCTTATGCCACCCGCGCGGCGGCGCTGCCGCTGGGACTCGACCTCATGCCGCTGGCCTCGGCGCTGCTGCTGTGGCTGGTGTGGCAGCGCGGCGCCGGGCGTGCCGCAAATCGCCAAGAATCGGTCCCGTTAACCAGCTAACTTCCGGCATGGAGCTGGCCCACCTTGGGACGCGCCCGGCGGCCCGCTCGACAATCGTCGTTAACACCGGAACCTCAGGCCGGTCACCGTCATTTATCGCGCTGACGGGTCTTTGGTTTAGGAGCAGCCAATGTCCAGCCTGAGCTATCACAGCAGCCGCCCCGATCCCTGGGTTCATCCCCGTCCTCATCAGGATGCCTCGCTTCGCTTCCGCAAGCACGGGCCGATCCAGCCGATGGAGGAACCGGGCCTGCTGGCGCGCCTGTTCGGCCGCCACTGAATAATCGGGTGCCAAGCTTTCCGACAGGAAGCCGGTCCTTGCGGGCCGGCTTTCTTGCATTCGGGACCGGCCCTACGACCCTTGCCTTGCCGCGACCCCGTCGCTATCTGGGGCGCGGCTTCCGACATCGGAGTTTCAGAGCCCCTCCCGGTCAGGTTCGACCGGGGCGGCGATGAGCCCATGGCGGAAGAGACGAGACCATGAGAGGCGAGACAGCAACGATGGCCAAGACCAGTCCCGGCGAATTCATCCGCCAGGTCCAGGCGGAAATGCGCAAGGTCGTGTGGCCGACGCGGCAGGAAACCACGACCACGGCGATCTTCGTCGGCATCATGATGACGATGCTGGCGGTGTTCTTCCTCGGCATCGATTCGGTTTTCGGCGCGGTCGTCAACTGGCTGCTCAAGATCGCCTGACCGCCTCACGCAAACGGAAAGACAAGAATGGCCCGCTGGTACATCATCCACGCCTATTCCGGCTTCGAGAACAAGGTTCGCGATTCGATCATCTCCGAAGCGGAGCGGATGGGCCTCAGCGAAGCCGTCGAGCAGGTCGAGGTGCCGACCGAGACGGTCACCGAGGTCAAGCGCGGCAAGAAGGTCCAGGTCGAGCGCAAGTTCATGCCCGGCTACGTCCTCGCCAAGCTCAAGCTGACCGACGACGTCTATCACATGATCAAGAATACCCCGAAGGTGACCGGCTTCCTCGGCGCGGGCGGCAAGCCGCAGCCGATCAGCGAGCGCGAGGCCGCGCGCTACTTCGGCGGGGTCGAGGAGGCCAAGGCCGCGCCCAAGCGCGAGATCCACGTCGATTACGAGATCGGCGACCAGGTCAAGGTCAACGCCGGCCCGTTCGCCAGCTTCAACGGCGTGGTCGAGGAGCTCGACTACGAGAAGCAGCGGGTCAAGGTCAGCGTCTCGATCTTCGGCCGTGCGACGCCCGTCGAGCTGGGCTTCGAAGAGGTCGAGCTCGTCAAGTGACGAGCCGGGTTGTGTTTTCGGCGCTCGTGGCCTAACGGCGCCGCGTCCCGGCCCGCGGCCGGGAAACCCGCGCGGGAGGCTCGCTACGGCCGGCCGCTATCACCGCTTACCATGAGCCGTTCTCCCACGAGGCGGCGACAGTGAGAAAGGAGGCCCTTCGTGGCCAAGAAGATCGAGGGCTATATCAAGCTCCAGGTGCCCGCAGGCACCGCCAACCCGTCCCCGCCGATCGGCCCCGCGCTCGGTCAGCGCGGTGTCAACATCATGGAGTTCTGCAAGGCGTTCAACGCCGCCACGCAGGAGCTCGAGAAGGGCATGCCGATCCCGACCGTGATCACGGTCTACGCCGACCGCAGCTTCACCTTCGTCACCAAGACCCCGCCGGCCAGCTTCCTGATCAAGAAGGCGGCCAACTTGAAGTCGGGCTCGAAGGAGCCGGGCAAGGTTTCGGCCGGCCGCATCAAGCGCTCCAAGCTGACCGAGATCGCCGAGATGAAAATGAAGGACCTGAACGCCAACGACCTCGAGGCGGCGACCAGGATCATCGAAGGCTCCGCCCGCGCGATGGGCCTCGAAGTGGTGGAGGGCTGACCATGGGCAAGCCCAGCAAGAAGGCCAAGGCCATCGCCGAGAAGGTCGACGCGGACAAGTTCTACGGCATCGACGAGGCGCTCGCCACGCTCAAGGAATTCGCCAGCAAGAAGTTCGACGAGACGGTCGAAGTGGCGATGAACCTCGGCGTCGATCCGCGACATGCGGACCAGATGGTCCGCGGCATGGTCTCGCTCCCGGCCGGCACCGGCAAGGAGATGAAGGTCGCCGTGTTCGCCAAGGGCGACAAGGCCGAGGAGGCCAAGGCCGCCGGTGCGGACAAGGTCGGCGCCGAGGACCTGATGGAAGACATGCAGGCCGGCAACCTCGATTACGATCGCGTGATCGCCACGCCGGACATGATGGGCGTGGTCGGCCGCCTCGGCAAGGTGCTCGGCCCCAAGGGCCTGATGCCGAACCCGAAGCTCGGCACCGTCACCCCCAACGTCGCCCAGGCGGTCAAGGACGCCAAGGGCGGCCAGGTCGAATTCCGCGTCGAGAAGATGGGCATCGTCCAGTCGGGCATCGGCAAGCTGTCGTTCTCCGACGACCAGCTCAAAGAGAACTTCAAGGCGTTCACGGACGCGATCGTCAAGGCAAAGCCGAGCGGCGCGAAGGGCAAGTACGTCAAGAAGATCTCGGTCACGAGCACGATGGGCCCCGGCCTCAAGATCGACGTGGCGGAGGTCGAGGGGGCGTAAGTCTCCTTCGCTTCAGCGCGCCATCACCAAGGGGCCGGCGGAGCGTTCCGCCGGCCTTTTCGTTTGCCCGCCCTCGGCGGTGGCTATCTGCGGCGCGGTTTCGCCTTGCCCGCCGGGGCCCTGGCCTTGGCCTTGGCGGCAGGCTCCGGCGGCGGCGGCGGCGGATGGCGCAGGGCGACGAAGCTCGGCAGGTCGTCCGCGACCGGCGTCAGAGCGTCGAGCTTGCGCCCCATCGCCTTGCCGAGCCGCTCCATGCGATCGACCGGATTCGGATGGGTCTTCATCATCAGGGCGAGGCCCTTTTCGTCCTGCTGTGCGCTCATCGTCTGGAGCACGCCGATGAGGCCGTAGGGCGAATAGCCCGAGCGGGCCGCGATGACGACGCCCATGCGGTCGGCCTCGTACTCGTCGTCCTTGTCGAGGCCGCGGGTGTAGATCGTCTTGCCGGCCTTGATCACCTGCTCGGTCAGAAAGCCGGTGACCCCGCCGCTGGCGACCATCGAGCCGCCGACGTCGGCCACCGCCGAGGTGCGCATCTCGTTCTGCAGCGCGTGGAGGTGATGCTTCTGCACGACGTGGGCGATCTCGTGCGCGAGCACGCCGGCGAGCTCGGACTCGTTGCGCACCTCGTCGAACAGGCCGCGCGAAATGAGCACGTAGCCCCCCGGCGTCGAGAACGCGTTCACGTCCTCGGTGTCGATGATGCCGAACTTCCAAGGCAGGTCGGCGCGGTCGGTGTGCTGGGCCAGCCACATGCCCACCCGGTTGACGTAATGCTGCTCGGCAGCGTTATCCACCAGCGGCGCGGCACCGAGGATCATGCTCGCAAGATCGCTGCCGATCTTCTCCTCCTCCTCGGGGCCGATCTCGCGCATCGAGTCGTTGAGCTTCTTGGCCTTCTGGGCCTTGTCGAAAAGGCCGCCGAGCCCGCCGAACTGCGCCTGCGCCGGCGCGACCGAGAGGCCGAGGAGTGCGGCGGCAGCGATGAGGCCGATGGCGCGGTGCGGGCGGATCATTGCTTCTTCGCCTTGCCCTTCTTCTCGTCGAGGTATTCGACCTGCTGCTCGACCAGCCCGCTGGCGCGGGCGTTGGCGGTCGCTTCGTCCGCCGACACCGCCAGCGTCGTGAGCTCGGCGACCTGGGCGGGATCGGGCGACGCGTTCTTGAGGTCTTCCTCACCCAGTCCCTTGATGCCGGTGGTCACCGTGCGCCCCGAGCTGTTGGTGCGCAGCAGCGAGGCCGCGCGAACGTTGGCCTGGCCCTGCGCCGGGCCGCTTGCGGCGGCCAGGCGGACATTGAGCATGCGCACCCATCCGGTTTGCCCGTTCGCCTCGACCTTGAGCCAGCCACCCTTGCGCTCGACGATGGTCACCGCCTGGTTGGCCGGCAGCTTCACCGCCGTGGCGGCGTCGATGAACGGCGTCGCCTTGAGCTCGTCGGCACGGATCAGCGCACCGTCCTCCGCCGCGGCGGAAGCCGCCATGCACAAGGCCAGGGTACCGGCGAGTGCCCAGCCGATCCTCATGAGTCCCCCTTAGCTGTCGCGGCGACGATAGGCGTTTTTCGCAAGGGTTGGAACAGGTGAAGTTCCTCGCCTCTCCCTTTGACCCGGTGCAAGCCCTTGTCGCGCCAGTCAAAAGCCTCGCCTGCGGCCTCGCGAGTGGCCATCGAGGCGAGAATGCGCGAGACGCCCTTGGTCTGGCCCTCGATTCTGCTGGCGCTGTTCACCGTGTCGCCGATGGCGGTGTAATCGAGTCGCTCGTCGGAACCGATGAACCCGACCACCGCGTTTCCGGTGTGCAGCCCGATGCCGATGTCGAGCGCCGTGCCGAGAGCGCCGAGTTCGCCGCGGAACGCGTCGAGCGCGGCCGACATCTCGAGCGCCGCGTCGACCGCGCGCCGCGCATGGTCGGCGTAGGCGGTCGGCGCGCCCCAGAAGGCCATGATCCCGTCGCCCATGAATTTGTCGAGCGTGCCGCCGTGCTTGAAGATGATCTCCACCTGGCGGGTGAAATAACGATTGAGCAGGGTGACGACTTCTTCCGGGGCGGCTCTCTCGGACAGGCTCGTGAAACCACGGATATCGGAAAACAGCACGGTGATTTCGCGAACCGTCGCCTGTTCTCGGTAGTCGATCTCGCCGCGGCCGATCAGCTCGGTGACCACCCGCGGATCGAGGAAGCGCTTGAACGCGCCCGCCGTCCTCAGTCGCTGGGCGCGCTCGTCGAGATAGGCGATCGTCGTGCTCGCGAGATAGAATGCCCACCCGGCGGCCAGCGGGGCGAAGACCGGCACGAAGGTCCCGTTGACGAGCGCCAGCCATGCGGCGCCGAGCGTCACCGCGGTGACGGCAAGCAGCCCGTAGCCGGTCCGCGCGGCGCTGACGCCGCGGGCGAAGGCGCCGGCGATGAGGCCGATCAGCAGCAGCGCCAGGGGCAGCATGTAGCCCCGCGGAACCTCGCGCAGCCAGTCGCCGCGGTCGAGGTTGTCGATGGCCGTCGCCAGCATCTCGACGCCCGGAAAATTGCTGTCGAGCGGCGTCAGGCGCATGTCCATCAGCCCGGGCGCGGACGTGCCGACCAGCACGATCTTGCCGCTGAGCTCGTGCGGGTCACGCAAAGGTTTGGCGCGCAGGCTGTCGAGGTAGAGATCGGCATAGGAAATGTGCCGCCACCCCTTGCGATAGTTCAGCATCACGGATGGCCGGGCCGGCAGCGGCCGGCCGAGCGAGGCGACCACCCGCGCGGGCAGCGAAGGAAAGCGCCAGCCCGCACGGTCGAGGTAAAGCGCATAGCGGCGGCCGACGCCGTCGCTGTCCATCGTGAAGTTGGTCAGCCCCCCGCGCATCGCCTCGGGGTGGCTCAGCAGCACCAGCGGCAGCATGGCGGGCACGCGGGTGTCGGCGGGAGGGTTCGTCAGCGCGCGCATGCCGACGGCGCGCGGCATGTCGAGCACGCGCGCGCCCTCGCCATCGTTGTTCAGCGTCATCGCCAGCCAGACATTGGGATAGCGCGCGACGGCGTCGGCAAACAGCGCGTCGTGTTCCGGCCGATAGACGTCGAGCTCGTTGAACAAGACGTCGAAGGCGATCGCCCGGGGGCGCTCGGCCTCGATGTGATCGATCAGTTCGCCGTGCACCGAGCGCGGCCAGGGCCAGCTTCCGGCCATCGCGTTCATCAGCTCAAGCGAGCGCTGGTCGATATCGACGATGACGATCCGGTCCGACACCGCCCGGCGGCGGGCATTGGCCGCGAGCATCACGTCGCCGGCCTTCTGGTCTATCCGGGCAAGGTAATGGCTGCCGGCGTAGTCGCCAGCGAGCAGGACCGCGACCACGGCGGCGAGCCATGTCCGGGCAAGGAGACGGCGAAACGACGCGAACATTCCCCCCACCATCGCCCCCCAATTCGGCCGTGGCCCCCTTGTGGCGCAACTTTGCCGTAAGTTGAAGTCGTCGGCACCTCGCCGCGGGGCAATTTTGCGGGAAACGCCTTGCCGCCGGTCAAGGGCTTCCTGGCGGCCGGCGAGCCCGCGTGAACGGCGTAACGGGCCTGTTACGCGCCGATTACCGTAAATAACTCCCGGCCCGCGGCCCACGCCCATAGGCCTTTTTGCGCGAACGTGACGGACAAGGACATTGGGGATGGGGAACTACAAGGGCGCGGTGTGGCTCGCTGGAGCCGCGGCGGTCACCTTCCTGCCGGTGGCGGCGCGGGCGCAGGATCAGGTTGCCGGCGAAAGCGACAACGCCATCGAGGTGATAGGCGAGCGGCTCGAGGAATCGACGCCGCAGGAGCTTGAGAAATACGGCTCGCGGCTCGAGATCGTCGACGGCGAGGCGGTCGACAAGGCCGGTCTCACCGACACGGCGCAGGCACTGCAGATGTTGGTCCCGGGGCTCTACGTGAACCCGAAGAACGGCGCGTTCGACTACGTCGACGTGTCGCTGCTCGGCTCGCGCAGCAGCGAGGTGCTGTTCCTGGTCGACGGTGTGCGGATCTCGAACCGCCTCTATTCGACCACCACCCCGCTCGATACGCTGCCCTCGGGCATGATCGAGCGGATCGAGGTGCTGAAGGGCGGGCAGGGGCTTTACTACGGCACGCAGGCCGTCGCCGGCATCGTCAACGTCATCACGAAGGACTTCACGCGGGACTTCAACGGGTCGCTCGAGGTGGGCTACGACACCAACGAGGGGTACCACGCCAACGGCTACGTCCGCGGCAGCTTCGGCGACAACTATCTTGTCGCCTACGGTTCCTACGACCAGGCGGACGGCTTCCGGCCGTTCCGCAGGCAGGATTACCAGCCGAGCGCGACCGACCGCAAGCGCGGCTATCGGATGACCACTGGCGGCATCAAATACGCCTTCGAGCCGTCCGACGCGTTCCGCCTGACCGCGTCCTACCAGCACAACGAGGGCCGGGTCGATTTCGCCAAGGCCGAGGACGCGGCCGCGGCCTTCAACACCCGCAACGAGGAGATCGCCTCGCTCAAGGTCGACTGGAAGCCGACCGACCGCTTCGCGCTCTACGTCAAGGGCTACTGGCACGACTGGCATTCGACCTACACCGAGTTCGACAACGATCTCGATGCCGCCGGGAACCTGACCGGCACGCTGACCACCATCGACGACCACGATCCGTGGGTGTTCGAGGACATCGGCGTCAACGCGCTCGGCGAATACAAGCTGACCGGCGCCGTATCGCTCGTCGGCGGGTGGGACTTCCAGAAGTATCACGGCCAGGACGCGGTGTTCCTGATCGGCCGGCACTCCGAAGAGGTCCACGCGCCGTTCGCGCAGATCAAGCTTGCGACCGGCGCGCTCAACCTCGCCGCCGGCCTCAGGCACAACATGCCGAGCGACGGGCCGGACAAGACGGTGTGGAACGTATCCGGCCGGTTGGGGATCGGCCTCGACGGGTACGTGCGCGGCCAGGTCGGCACCTCGTTCCGCCTGCCCGACGCCTACGAACTCTACGTCATCGATCCGTGCTGCGAGACCGGCAACCCGAACCTCAAGCCCGAGGAAAGCTTCAACGCCGAAGCCGCGATCGGCCTCGGCCAGGGACCGGTCACCGGCGAGATCGCCGGCTTCTACCGCAAGGTGAAGAACCTCATCGACATCGATTACAGCCTGCCGGCCTATCCCGACGGGTTCATCGTCAATACGCCCGGTGCGGTGAAGGTGTGGGGCGGCGAGGTGGTGTTGACCGCGCACCTCAACCGCATATTGAGCGTGACCGCGGACTACACGCACACCGAAGCCGAGATCGACGGGACCCGCCGGCAGATCCGCGAGATCCCGCGCGACATCGCCAAGCTGATCCTCGCCGCGCAAGCGCGCGACGGGCGGTTCGGCGGCAGCGTCGAGGCGAACTGGGTCGGCGACGTCTACAGCGAGCTCGGCAACGGCATCGGCCGCATCGATCACGGCAACTATACCATCGTCGACGTGGCGGTGTGGGCGTTCATCGATTCCGCCCGGCATCACCGGATCGGCGTCAGGCTGGAGAATGCTCTCGACCACAAGTACGCGACGCGCATCAGCCAGGTGCGGGAGGACCTCATCGACACCCCCTATGCCGCCTGGAACCTCGGAACGCCGTTGACGCTCCATGCCACCTACCGCTTCAGCTTCTAGGGGGAACGGCGGGGGCCGCCTCACGCGGGCCGGGCGGCGGGTCCGCCGGTGGATGTTCCTCACCCATCGCTGGATGGGCGTGGCGCTCTCGCTGCTTATGCTCATGTGGACGCTGAGCGGCGTGGTGATGATGTACGTCTCGTTCCCGCAGACGACGAACGAGGAGCGGCTCGCCGGGCTGGAGCCGCTCGACCTCAACTCATGCTGCGCGGCGGTTCGCCTGCCCCCGGAGCCGCTCGAAGGCGCCACGGTCGAGATGATGGCCGGAAGGCCGGTCCTGCGCTGGCGCGGCGCCGACGGCGACGGGCTCGTCGACCTGCGCTCGGGCGCGCCGGCCCGGGTCGGCCCGGCCGAAGCCCGCCGCATCGCCGAGGCCTACATGGTCGGCCATTTCCAGTGGGTGCCGGCGATGGCGCTCGCGCCCGGCGGCCTCGACCAGTGGACCGTCTACGGCCAGTTCCGCGCCTACGCCCCGCTCTACAAGGCGAGCTTCGCCGACGCGCGCGGAACGGTGCTCTACGTCTCGGCGAGGAACGGCGAGGTGGTGCAGGACACGAGCGCCCCCGAAAGGTTCTGGAACTGGCTCGGCGCCGTGCCGCACTGGCTCTATTTCACGGCGCTCAGGCAGAACGGCGCGCTATGGTCCAACGTGGTGATCTACGCCTCGCTGCTCGGCGCCTTCCTCACCGTGACCGGGCTTTACGTGGGGATCGTCATGTACGGGCGCGCAAAACGCAAGTCGCCGTTCCGCGGGATCGCCCTGTGGCATCACTGGACCGGGCTGGTCTTCGGCATCGCGACGCTGACCTGGGTGTTCAGCGGGTTTGCCTCGATGACGCCGTGGCACTGGCTCGAAAGCGCAGGGCCGCGAAGCGAGGTCGCCGCGCTCCGGGGACGCGCGCTGGCGGCCAGCGATGTCGAGGCGATGACCGGCGCGCTGGCCGCGCATCGCTCGCCCGGCGCCGTCTCGGCCGAGGTCGCGCTTCAGGGCGGCAGAGTCTACGCGATCGTCGCCCATGCCGACGGGTCGCGCGAGCGGGTGTCGCTGCCCGCTCTCGCGCCCGCCGCGCCGTCGGACGGCGAGCTGGCGTCGCTGGCCGTACGTGCCCGGCCGCGCGCCGCGGTCGCCTCGCAGGGCCTGATCACGGCGGGCGATGCCTATCACTATAGCCACCACAGCACGCCGGCGATCCTGCCCGCCTGGCGGGTGATCTTCGCGGACCGGCAGCACACCCGGCTCTACTTCGATCCGCGCACCGGCGAGCTGATCGATTACGTGGATCGCGATTCCCGCGCGTTCCGCTGGTGGCACCTCGGGCTTCATCGGCTCGACTTCGCCCTCAGCGCTCGGCCGCTGTGGGACGTCGTGATGCTGATCCTGCTGACCGGGGTGGCGCTCGTGTGCGGCATCGGCGCGTGGATGGGCGGCCGGCGCCTGCTGCGAAGTTTCTAAAAGAAACCGACAAACCCGTTTTTCGGTTCGCATTCCGACCGGTTTCGGCCTCGCCGATGGGCGAGCGCCCGTGAGCGGGCAAGGATGGCAAGGAGGTGCGCGAGGGACCGCCGGCTCGCAGGGTGCGACCGGCATGACGTCGCGCTCGCCTCTCGGCCGCTCTTTCGTTTCCCGGCGCGGGCTGGAATAACGGCGGCGGTGGGAGAGCGAATCATCATGCGAATGCTGCTCGGCCTGGCGGCCTTCGCCACGCTGCTGGCCGCCCCGGCGGCGGCCGAGGATGCCGATTTCTATCGCGGCGGTTGGCGGACCGGTTCAGGCGAGCCCGAGGTCTACGAGTTCGTCATCCGCGGCCACGAGGTCAGCGGCATCGCCTGCACCCGCTGCGCCGACGGGACCACGCTCGCGCGCATCGCGGGCACGTTCGACGAGAAGAGGGGCATCGTGTTCACCATCCGCCACGTCAACGAGGACGGCTCGCTCGCCCGCGAGGATCGCGCGACCGCAAGGCTCGGCGAAGGCGGCCTGGTGGTCAGCGGAACGCGCGCGGGCGGCGGCACCTTCGCGCAAACGATGATCAAGGACCCGCGCGGGCCAACGCCGGGCGGCTATCCGCAAGTCCGCCTGCCGCCCGGCTCGCCGCCGGTCGCGATCGTGCGCGGCGACGGCGCGGGCGGCGCCGGGCCGCCGGCGGCCTACGTCCAGCCGGCGCCGTGGCGCCGGATCGGCGCCGCCGACGTGCTCGGCGTCTGGATCGGCTTCGGCGTCGGCATCGAGAAACAGTACTTCTTCATCCGCCGCGACGGCGAGCAGCTGTTCGGCCTCGCCTGCGGGCGTTGCGACAACCCCTACACGATGGGCGCGCTCGACCATTTCGCCATCCATGGCGACACGCTCGAATTCGATATCGAGCACCAGGACTGGGGCGAGGGCGACCACCTGCCGTTCGTTCGCCATGTCGTCGCCCACATCGCCATGAACGAGCTGCGCATGGACGCGCGCAGGACCGACATGCCCGGCCGCCCGGGCATCGTCGCCTCGCTGATCGGCCCGCTCGCGATCGAGGCGACGAAGGGGAATGCGATCGGCGAGTGAACCTTTCAGGCGACGATCTTGACCGGCACGCCCTTGGCCGCCGGGGTCTTCGACAGCTTGTCGTGGTACCATAGCGGAATGAGCGGGTTGAGCTCGGGATAATAGCCGGCGAGGGTACCGCGTGGCAGGTCGAACGCGGTCACGGTGAGCCCGTCGACCCGGCGGTGCTCGCCATCGTCGGCATCGCTGACGAGGCTGACCCTCTGGCCTTCGTTGAGGCCGGCGGCGGCGATCTCGTCCGGGTGCATCAGCAGCACGTCGCGCGTGCCCTCGATCCCGCGCAGGCGGTCGGAGTAGCCGTAGATCGTGGTGTTGAACTGGTCGTTGGAGCGCAGGGTCATGAGTCGCCAGCGGCCCGGCTTGTCGGGCACGCCGATCGCCGACAGGCCGGCCGGGACGGTGAATTCGGCCTTGCCGCTTTGCGTCTCCCAGATCCGTTCGCGCGCCTTGTTGCCCTTGTAGAACCCGCCGGGCGTGAACAGGCGCTTGTTGAAGTCCTTGAACTTGTCGGGATAGGTCGCCTCGATCAGGTCGCGGACCTTGGCATAGTCCGCAACCCACTCGTCCCACCTGACCTTGGGATTGGTAGGCAGAGTCGCCGCGGCGATGCCGGCGACGATGGCCATCTCGGGGAGCAGGTGCTCGCTCGCCGGCCTCGCTTTGCCGACCGAGCCGTGGATCATGCTGAGCGAATCCTCCATCGTCACCGTTTGCTGCTCCTCCGAGCGGCCGCAGCAGGGCAAGAGGTAGGCGACCTCGCCGTTGATGAGGTGGCTGCGATTGAGCTTGGTGGCGATCTGCACGGTGAGGCGCATGTTTGGCCACGCGGCCTCCATTTTGCCGCGCTCGGGTACCGCGCGCACGAAGTTGCCGCCGAGGCCGAGGAACGCCCTGATGCGGCCGGCGATGATGCCCTCGCAGGCCTCGACGGTGTTGACGCCCTTGTCCTGCGGCGGGTCGAAATCGAACAGCTTCTTCAGCGTGTCGTTGGGAACCAGGTCGGGCTTTTCCGAGATGCCGACGGTGCGCTGGCCCTGCACGTTCGAATGCCCGCGCACCGGCGAGATGCCGGCCCCTTCGCGGCCGATATTGCCGCGCAAAAGCAGCAAGTTGACCAGCATGCCGATGGTCTGCGAGCCGTGGACGTGCTGAGTCACGCCCATGCCGTAGATGCCGATCACCTTGTCGGCCTCGCAATAGACGTCCGCCACGGCCTTCAGGTCGTCGCGCGCGATGCCGCTTTCCTGCTCGATCTCCTCCCAGCTCGTCGCTTCGACCTTGCCCCTGAAGGCCTCGAAATGAACCGTGTGCTGCTCGATGAAGTCGACGTCGAGCAGGTGCTGCCTGTCCGCCGCCCACTTTGCCTCCTCGCGTTCGAGGACGTGCTTGATCATGCCCATGATCGCCGCGATGTCGCCGCCCGGGCGGACCTGCAGGTAAAGGCACGAGATCTTCGTCGATTTCGGCGTCAGCATCTCGACCGGGTTCTGCGGGTTGACGAACTCGATCAGCCCGCGTTCGCGCACCGGGTTGAAGGTGACGATCCGGCAGCCGCGCTTCACCGCCGCCTGGAGCGTATGAAGGAAGCGCGGGCTGTTCGAGCCGGTGTTCTGGCCGAAGAAGAACAGCGCGTCGCACTTCTCGATGTCCTCGAGCGTGCAGGTTCCGACCGGCGAGCCGGTGACCTTCTTGAGGCCGACCGAGGTCGTCTCGTGACACATGTTCGAGCTGTCGGGCAGGTTGTTGTGGCCGTAGAGCCGGGCGAACAACGCCCAGCAGTATGACGTCTCGAGACTGGCCCGGCCCGAGGTGTAGAACACGCTCGCTTTGGGATCGAGCGCCTTCAGCTCGGCCCCGATCGCCTGGAATGCCTCGTCCCACGAGCACGGCACGTACTTGTCGCTCGCCCGATCGTATCGCATCGGATGGGTCAGCCGCCCGGCCTGCTCGAGCTGGTTGTCCTGCCAGGTTTGCAGCTCGCCGAGGGTATGCTGGGCGAAGAATTCCGGCGACGCGCGGCGGCCGGTCTGCTCCCACAGCGTCGCCTTGGCCCCGTTCTCGCAGAACTCGGCGACGTGGTAATCCTTCGGCTTGGTCCACGCGCACGAGACGCACATGAAGCCGCCGGGCTTGTTCTGCCGCCGCAGGAGGTCGAAGGCGTCCGGCCTGTCGACTTCCTTGCCGAAGATCCTGGCGATGCTCGTCAGCGAGCGCCAGCCGCCGGTCGGGCCTTCGTAATGGACAGTGTCCTCTTCCTGCGTGGTGGCGTCGTCGAAGTCGGGCATGGTCTTTCTCCTGCCGCCGGCGTGCTCGCGTGGTGCATGCAACGCATTGGCGGCGCAGGGGAAAAGGCTGGCGCGAGGCGGGGTTCCCGCGACCCCTCTGCGCCACGCGCCGCTTGCTAGGCGAGGCCCGCCGTCTGGAGCAGCAGCCACACCCCGATCGCGAGAAACAGGAGCGCCGCGACCAGCCGCACGGTCTTGAGCGGCACACGCTTGATGACCTCGTGCCCGAGAAGGACCGCCGGCACGTTGGCGATCAGCATGCCCACCGTCGTCCCGGCCATCACCGGAACGACGGTGTGGAAGCGCGCGGCGAGCGCAATCGTCGCGACCTGCGTCTTATCGCCCATCTCGACGAGGAAGAAGGCGGGCACGGTCGTGAGGAAGGCGCCGAACCGGCTCGGCTTGGGCTCTTCGTCCTCGAGCTTGTCGGGAACGAGGGTCCACCCGGCCATGACGATGAACGAGGCCGCCACGAGATAGCGGAACCACTCGCCCGTGAGGAAATGCGCCGCCTGGTCGCCGACCAGGGCGGCGAGGAAGTGATTGGCGATCGTCGCCACGAAGATTCCGGCGATGATCGGCAACGGGCGCCTGAAGCGCGTCGCGAGCACTATCGCGAGCAGCTGGGTCTTGTCGCCGATTTCTGCAAGCGCGACGAGGGCGGTCGAAGTAAGGAAGGATTCCAAGGTCGTTCGATCTTGCAAGAGGCCGAGCGGGTGGCCTTAGGGGGCCGAAAGCGAGCTAACAACCCGCGTTTTCTTCAAGGCCCGCCCTCGATCAAGCGGCTGCCCAAACCCCTTGCCGAGAGCAGAGACGATACGGTCCGCAAAGCCCCTCACGGACAAGCATAATATTCCGCCCCGCTCGCTCGCTTCCGGCAGCGTGCCCGTTGCGTAATGCCACGGATACGCACCTTCAGCCGATGGCCACTCGCCTCGGGCAAGGTGCAACGTCGAAAGGCGGCGCGTCGGCCAAGGAGACGAAGCCAGGGTGCGACCGGAAGGCCCTTGCAAGACCGGTGAGGGACGACAGCAGCCAAAAGATTAGCCATCATTTCTTAAGTCCCGCGCGCTAGGCGGAGCTGACGCGCAGACAGATCGACGATTTGGCGGCCCTGAAAGAGGTTAATGACTGGCGAGAAGCGCCTTCTGACGCAGCCACGGCGGGGACACCTGGCGATTGCTTTCGTCGCGGCCCTGATCATCGGGGTGGTCGGGCTTGTCGCGCCGCTCAACGGCCTCGTGTGGGCTGTCCAGTCACGCCAGCTCCAGCACCAGGCTTCGGGCGACATCGTCTTCATCGGCACCGACACCGACATCGCCGATCCGGACAAGGCAGGGGCGCGGGCGCAACTGGCCGACACCATCGATCGACTGACCGCTGCCGGGGCGCGGCGCATCTTCGTCGATGTCGCCTTCGAGCAACCCGGTCCGGCGCGCGAGGACGCGCGGCTCAATGAGGCGGCGCGCCGTTCGGGCCGAACGGTGTTCGTCGACCGTTACATGACGCGCGGCGGGACGGACGGCGTCGTATCGTCCGTCGCGCCGGTGTCGAGCGGCGTCCCGCATGCCGTTCGCAAGGAATGGGTCGATCATTTCGGCTTCATCTGGTCGTCGCCCTATGCCGTGCGCGTCGGCCGGACCGTCTATCCGAGCTTTCCGGCCGCTCTCGCCGCGAAGCAGGGCTCGCCCGACGACACCTTCTTCATCGATTATTCCACGAGCTATTCGTCGATACCGTCGTACCCGATCGGGGATGCGCGACAGCTGCTGGAGGACCCGCCGCATGCGCGCAGCTTTGCCGGAAAGACGATCGTCATCGGGCCGCTCGCGCGCAGGGGCTCGGCGTTCGCGGCCCTCCCCGGCCTGCCGATGGTGCCGGCGAGCTACACCGGGATCTTCGGGGCGGAAACCCTGAAGCGCGGACTGGTCCCGTCGATCCCGTGGTACGCCTCGGTCCTGCTCGTCGCCTGTATGCTGCTGCTTGCCAGCATGACGCGACGGGCGCCCTATCGCCGCTGGCTTTACGGCGCCGCCGTCATGGCTCTCGCGGTCATCTTCGTGGCGAGCATCTGGATCGGCCTTGCCGCGCAACTGTGGGAAGCGGTTGCCTTTCTGCTCGTGTTCGGCGCGCTGCGACTTTGGGACAACTTCCACCGCCGGACTCCGCTGATCGATGCGCTGAGCGGCCTGCCGACCTTCGAAAAGCTCGAGCGCGACCTCGCCCGGGCGAAGCCGAGCGATCCACGGGCCCTGGTGGTGGCCAAGATCCACCGCGTCGACGAAGTGCTCGCCTCGCTACCGCGCGCGCGGCACGGCGAGTACATGCAACTGATCGCCGATCGCCT